>Ga0114931_10003935_pt1 | contig 18649 bp, 35 predicted proteins | sample 2SBtaG_FD_89579 | JGI IMG/M metagenome (GOLD analysis project Ga0114931, IMG submission 89579) | Deep subsurface microbial communities from Kolumbo volcano to uncover new lineages of life (NeLLi) - 2SBTROV14_V59a metaG | ecosystem: Environmental > Aquatic > Marine > Volcanic | place: Kolumbo...
CGGTTCTGGCTTTGCGCCCGGGAGCCGCTTCAGCGTTACTGCGAACTGATGAACCAGATGTACCTGCGGAGCTGGAGCCGCAAGGGTGTTGAAATCCATAGAATGCTCTCGGAGGTCCGTCAGGAGAGTCAAGGTGAAGTCCTTTTCCGTTACTCTTATTCGAGAATGAAAGGTCTTGTAGAGAACGACCCGAACGATAAAACGAACTGGCGCCTATTCGACGGAACTTTCATTTCATGTTTTTCGGATTTCCGACATAAGCATGAAATCGCAGAAGTAGATGACGCGGAGACCGAGACATTAACTCCAGTCCTCATCCGGGTACGAAGGCCGAGCGTCCCGGGGCCTCCATATCAGCATCGGTCGGAAACCGAGCAAACTGAGATTCCAGATGCTGCATTCGACTATGTCGTTCACAACGATGGGACGCTTGACGATCTTTACTCTAAGGTCGACAGGATTCTAACCGAAGTCAAGAAGCCTGAATGGTCAAAGCTGCGGATTGTGAAGAAAATCACGGAGCCATGATGGATATCGAGCGGTTGAAGAACGTTAGGCAAGTGATCAGTCACAAGTCATGCCCAGACGGAACGGCCGCTGCAATGATTTGCGCCAGAGCCCTCACAAGGCTCGGTGCGGATTTCCGGGTGCAGTTCGTCCAGTACGACACAAAGGAGCACCATGAACTCGAGGCTAGGCCTGGCCAGCTCTTTGTCGATATAACTCCTCCGATCGAAAGGTGGGGTGACTGGATCGAGTATAACCCGATCGTGTTGGATCATCATGACACTGCCGAAGTGGTGACAACTGGACTCAAGGGCGTCTATGGATATCCAGAGGAGTCCGGGGCAACGCTTGCATTCAAGCATGTCATGCAGCCTGTAATGGATGCGACGATCGGAGGTTCTCCGGACGAAAACGCGCAGTATGTGAGATGGGAGAGATTCGCCCACCTGGCCCGGATCCGGGACACCTGGCAAGAAAAACACCCGGACTTCGAGATTGGGTGTGGAATGAGCCACGGGCTCACGTTTTACGAGTCCTTCGATCTCGTGGACTCAGCACGGGATAATCAGGTTGACTTCAGGAAAATTCAGTCCGTAGGTTCTAACATCTACGGAAAACTTTTACGGAAGGCCAAGCTGTATGCCGAGACCGCCCACAGGTGCGTGATCGAGAAGAGTGGGGAGACGTATAAACTTGGGATTTTTAACTGCTCGGAGAGAGCCACGTCCGAGGCCGCCCATATCCTTCTCAATGATTATGGGTGCGATGTTGCGGTCGGGTATTTCATGTTCGTAAAGGGTGATGACGTTTGCTATTCTGTCTCCCTCCGCTCTCATAAGAATGGAGTCTTGGTGAATAGAATGGCAGAACAGTACGGAGGCGGGGGGCACCCGGTGGCCGCTGGGTTTCGCGTCCGGGACGCTCTCGAGAAGTCCCTCCAAGATATCTGCGACATCATAATGAAGGCTCTCCCGGAATAGCCTCCTTGTTAAGAAGCTAGCGTGATGCGGACCATCATAGCCGCCGTTGTTACTTGGAGCGACCTCAAGAACTACTTCGGAAAGGGATCGGTGTGGAAGCGCACCGACGTCAGGGACGACCAGATGTCCGGCGCGTCCAAATACTTCTCCTACGACATTGAGCCGAAAGAAGTCATATTTGCCTATAAAATCGAGGCGGTCGACGATCCGTCCGACTCTGAGGATGGGACGTCACCGAACCCGCTGAAGGATATTGCGAAATTTCTTGGACAGGGTATCCCGGGCGGAGAGTTTTTCGAAAAACGGTCGTCTAGCCCGGACCACATGGTCATGGCCCTCCGGGCAGTCGCAACGGCAGCCGTGTCAATCAAGTCCAGGCAAGAGGTTTCTCGTATGCTACGGAGGGCCGCTGTCCTCCCTGGCTTCGACGCAGCTATTTTCGCGCTTCGTCCACACCTCGTGCGGCTCGCCATGTCGGAATCCGACGCTTTCGAGAATGTCAAGAAAGATATGGAGACCAAGGGATGGGATGTCGAAGAAGGAAAGAATGAGGCGGGATCCCCGAAGCTGACGATCAATATTGGGGACCAGTATAAGGCGGAGATCGAGGTCGACAGTATTACATACGATTATGTCTTCCAATTCGCAGACCGGCCGGATTTGACTTCGTCTGGGACGACGGAGGATCCAATCCGGGAGTTCCAGAGGTACTATAAGAGCCCGGAGGTATCTGAAGCGGAAGAAGAGCTCTCGGCCTCGGAGCGTAAAAAAGCGGAGGAAATATCTCCGAGTTACGCTGAGACGGTGCCCATAGATAAGAAAGAAAAGCCAAGGCAGGGACCGGAGCAAGAGGAGAAGGGCACAGTGCCGGCAGGCAAGAAATCAGAGACGGAGTTCAAAGAAGAAGGCACGATGCCGGCCCGCTATACGTAGATCCTGGATCGATAAGTGTATCCTCCAAGATGCCGCGTGTCTTGATGTGTCAGCTCTGGACGAATCCGGAACAGGAGCTGATCTCAGGCTACTCCCTGCACGAGAAAAATAGCTACGATACAGTCAAATATCAAGACGTAACTCTCCGGATGGAGGGAAAACCGTACGAGGTCGAGGTGCTAGACGAAGACCTCGTACGGACCTCATTTTTCTACCCAGGCCTTCCAGCATTTACTGTGGTTAACCCACCTGGACTGCGAGTGCTCCTGTCGCATCTGACCTGGGATGAGGTGTGCCAAAAAGCGGACGGGATATGGAATGTCAGGCAGAAATTAGGAAATGTCCGGGTTAAAGGTCCTAGAGATCCAGACAAATTCATGATCAAGAACTACGATGCGTTTGTGAAGTTCTTGAGAAGAAACCATGGAACCTACATAGTGAAACTCACGGAAGAGAACGAATCCAGGCACGTGCTATTCGCCAGGAGGACGCCAGAAAACTTACTAGATGAGCTCCAGATTGCGTACGTGATGGAGTTCTGACGTATTACATAAAGAGAACGTGAAACCGAGGTAAGATCCATCCGAGGTGATGATATGATAGATGATGGATCCTTGAATTGTAGTTACGACGTCAAGATTCCAAAATGGGTCCCAGAAGGAATTGCGGCCAATGCGGCCAAGGTTACAATTGACGGAGCATACGCGCTGAAGTCTGGGTCCTATAAGGCATATTGTAAATTAGCCCGGAATCGGACTCTAGCGAAATTCTATATCCACGTTCCGTTCGAGATCTTATACTCGATCATTTACTTCGCCCTGAAGAACGTGGTCTCCTCAAAGCCTAGCGACCATCATCCCTCTTGATTTCTAGGGTACCCCAGTGACTAGCGCTGTACCACAGGACGAGGTCGACGATCCCGAGTGGCATCCCTTCTGGCCTCATATCTTCACACATTTCGACACAGCTCTTGTAGCCCCAATGCTCAGCCATCCGCATGAGATGTAAGTCCGGCTTCACGCACTCGAGCATCCCAATATTTCGGGCCAAATGGAAACAGGTTACGGGGCCGACGTAAGGAAGCCTTTTTAGCTTTTCCGGAGAGGAAAGGTCCTCGTCTCGATATTTTTCCCACCCAGACGCGTCCACGCCACTCTTGATGAGCTTCGCCATACGCCATACGGCTCGAGCTTTCTGCGGGTTATTGCAGACGGGCAAGACCGCCTCAAAGACTTCCGGCTCCTTCTTCCGTGCCAGACTGGACCAATGACCATAAGCACGGATTAGCCGTGGCATGAATTGCCCAACCGCTTTCGCGCTAAATCCAGTGGCGTGGACGACCCACGCATGTTCCCGCGCGAAGAATTCAGAAGAGATCTCGGAGAATCTGATCGATTGGAACGCTCTCAGCTCGTCGCCGTAGAATCGATCTACGAACGCCTTCGCCTTGACGAAATACTCCTTTGGGGCAGAGCCCGGATCAGGCCTGAGATCGTCAGTCAGGGATAATTTCTTATGCGGTTCCATGGTTTTATCCCTATAGACTTTCCGCTCGTCTGCGAGTATATATGATGTCCTCGGTCCCGGACTCGAGAGTACACTCGTCCGGAGAAAACATCCAGATCCCCTAATGGAGTGTCATTGCTGGGAGCATACGGCTTGATTCCTCTTGAGGTATGAAGACGTATGTGACTTCTTCCTCAGTCCATTCAGACCAGCTTATGATTGTGCCTTCTTGTTGGGCGTCCCAGCAGGAGAAGCAGCACATTGTATACCGCTCCCCGTCAGAGTAGCCGCGCATGCATTCCAGATGCTTCCCACACCAGGAGCAAGTTCCCTCTTCGCAATACCAAAGAATTTCCATACGTACCAAGATGTGCGCATTAGAACGCAACCATCCGATGATGTGGGGCCTTAATCCTAGGTGTATTCTCGCCACATGCCGCTAAAGACTGTAGATGTGGTGGGAAAAGAGGGACGGGTCTGCTACGTGACCGATAAGGGGCATAATAGGTACGTGACCGTAGAATGTCCGGTCGAAATGGTTGCGTATAGGTTGCATTGGGATGGGGTCCCGGTACAACCCGGGGACTGGGTAACCTTCCAGGGGAAAGCCCGCATGGAAGTCATATCTAGTGATGTCGAGGAAGAGAAGTTGAGGGTAATTCCTTACTACCACACCCCGTACGACGGGTCCACCAGAGCGGAATGGTCCTACCTCGATGTAGTCGAGACAGAGAATCTGGTGAAAATCGGGCCTCCGGATAAGCTCGAAACACTGCGGACAGCCGAAGAGGCGTTATCTCGGCACATCAAGAACTGGTACGGGTCGAACTTCCCGCAACAAATCCAAGAAACCCTAGATGCCCCTGAGGCGGCGACAGATGTCATGCGATCCTCATTCAAGGAAGCCAAAACTACGGTAGAGGAAACTGCATTCAAGACTGTGACCGTGGATTTGGAAATCTAATGGTCTTTCTCCTCTTTTGAGCCATATAGGAAGACGTCAAGAGCCTGTTTTACATCCTGGCCGGACGGAGCGCCCGGAATCCCCTTCAGGAGCCCATTCCGGCGCTTCATGTCAGCCGATACGTGCTCCAGAAGGACGATTGTCTCAGTGTCCGTAAGCTCCTGGAGCCAAGAAAGGAACGGCTCGGATCCAGGATCCCTGAGAGGGTTACTCAAGCTTTCTCCTCCATATCCTCCTCGAGCATGGATTTCCGGATTTCCTCCATGGCGGCAGGTTTCCAATCCGGGAGCTCGAGAAGGGGCGCCATGTGAATTAGATCCTCGTTGCTCGTCGCGCTGTGATCCGAATCACCGTCATCCTCATCCTGATGAACCGGATCAGGCTCGACGTGATTAAGCGAGTGCGAGGCATGGACGCTCGGCAGATATGTCTTGACCAACGACACGACGGCCCTCGAGTATGGACCCTCGGAGGCCGTGAAGTAACCAGCTATCTTCAGTTCATGCACGTACGCTGCAGGATCTCCTGCCAGGGCTGCTTTCCAGGCTTTCGCGTACCTGGTCCGGGCCGCAAGGAAGGCAACATACTCGTAGGAGGCCCGGACTGATGCCGGCTTCAGCCCTGGGGCGTCTTCATAGGCCCGGAACCTCGTCTGGGGGTGACCTGGAGGCACGGCGAATCCGTCTGTGTCCGGACTAAACCACTTGACCTTTCCCCTGATAATTTCGTTGCACCGGAAGCACGAATACTGGCCCTCATAATTCTTCGAGGCCTTGATATTTCCGAGATTCCAGCCATGACAGCTCTTCCCACGGCCCGTCTCAAGGGCAATCTGAGCCATCAGGACTGCAAGTGACATGTCGCCCGGGTTCCTCCCTACCTGCGGCAGGGCTATGCACGCCGAGCGGAGGCTAGCGGCCAAAACAAGTGGATCGTAAACCGTAATGCGATCAGGGACGAAGTTGGCTTTCATGTGAGTCTCCTATTCTTCTATATTACCACCCATGGCCGGGTTAAAGGTATGCTAGGAGGTTTTGAATGACCTCAATATGAACCAGATGATGCGTTTGCTCACCATAGAATTGACGTCATAATCCGAGACGTCATGGAGAAATGACTCGACTCAGGGCGGGAGTCTTATGCCGTCATGACCCTTTCCGAGCTCCTCGAGCCAGTCCATACCAACAACTCTGGGCTCTTCCCCGTCGGGGCAATAGACGACAGCCTCCTGACGATATTTCGTTCCGAGCTCCAATAAGATTTCCGGCTCGATGCCAGAGACGACCCAACATCGCTCTGGAATACCTTCCCACTCGCCAACGGATTCGTCCGCTTGGTAACCCATTGCATTCAGGTCCCCAAGGAGCTGTCCATGCGCATATTCGTTGTCTGCGTCGGATCTGCCTTCCCGGAAAGCGGAGAGCACTCCATATCCGCTGCCTACCAGGGACATGGCCGCTCTGGATAGATTCACGATATGATGACGTCACAGAAGGTTCATTGAAAATCTCTAGCATGCGAAAGACAATCATTATCACTATCACTATCGCCATCTTCATGACTGCATGCTCAGGAAACAGACATGGGGCGTCCGGAGTGACGGCAGTGACGGCAGGCAGATATAACCGATCCGAGTGGAAGCACTGGATCGACGCGGATCACGATTGCCAGGACACAAGGCAGGAGGTTCTGATCCGCCAATCCGAGATTCCTGTCACATTCAAGGGCATGAGGCAATGCTCGGTCGCGGCCGGGCGTTGGACGTGCCCCTACACCGGAAAGGCATTTACTAACCCATCCCAGCTTGACGTTGACCATGTTGTTGGGCTCAAAGAAGCCTATGACATGGGAGGTGCGAACTGGGACGCAAATAGGAAGAAGAATTTTGCAAACGATCTCAGAGACCCGGAGCTTCTAGCCGTCTCAGCCTCCGCGAATAGATCGAAAGGTGACCGTGGGCCGGATAAATGGATGCCATCATGGCCGCAAGGAAGGTGTCCGTATCTTAAAGCCAGGGTCAGGATGCAGTTGAAATGGGGATTATCCATCCCAGAACAAGAGTCAAGATTCCTCCTCGATGCGCTCGTCGAGGAGTGTTCGAAGTGATTCTATCGGTAGCGTCCAACATGAGACATGCCGTCCTGATTGCGGTCGCGTTATTCCTGACAGCCTGCCCTAAGACTTACGATCCCAAGCCTGCCCCGATTCCGAAGGATACGGACAAGTGCCTTGCGGCGGAGAAGACTCTCGAGAAGCTTCAATGCAAGGACCGGGCAGGTTCCCCGATGTGGGTTAATAAGCTTGGCGAGAGGTTCAGCGAGACGTGCAGGAAGGCTCAAGAAGAGGGGCGCATCTTCTTGAATCCGGCTTGTGTCAGGGACGCTAAGACATGCGAAGCCGCGAATAAGTGCCCAGCGGAGGGAATGTAGGGGAAAGCTTTTTTCTCCCCATTCTGACGGTCAGACACAGAAGCGGTCGATGCAGACCGCTTTAGTCACCCGGTCCGCAACACGAATGCCGCGCACCTTGGCTTTGATACTATCAATGCCGAGCTTTCTCTATTCTTCTTATTCCTGAAATAAAGTAACGTCTTCACATGAGCGAAATCATTACGCGCGCCGGTAGTCACTTACCAGATAGATACATGAAAAAGTACAACTACGAGGAGAAGACTTACATCGACATCGACTGGTCTCAGAAGGACAAGCCGCTTTCCCTCATCAAGGCTGGCCTCGTGCAGAAGGCCGACAAGTGGAATGCGGGGAGCGAACACATCATTCCGGAGTTCACTCCGATTAGCAACCAGGGTCCAATCGGGTCGTGCGTGGCCAACGCATGGTGCGACATGATGGAGATCCTGGATGGCCTCGACGGGAACGATAAAGTCGAACAACTATCGCGCCTATTCCTGTATTGGACGGCCCGTTACTACACCGGGGACACAGACCGCGATGGCGGCACCTATCTCAGATCAGCCGCAACGCAGCTAAACAAGATCGGAATTGTCGAAGAAAAATTCTTTCCATATGAGGGATCGACGAGTGTCGTGTTCAAGAGTCCGGAGCTCGATTTATACACAATGGCGTCGAACAATAGACTCCCTGGATTTTACCGTCCCGATTCGATGACCCCCGATGCATTGCTTGGCGAGCTCGAGCTCTCCATACGTGGGGACCACCCCTTCGTATTCGGTACGCCTGTCAGTAAGGCTTTTCAAGCCTACCGTGGGAGCGTCGGTGTCTGGGGACCGCCAAAGGATAATGAACCACTAGCCGGAAGCCATGCCATGATCTGTACGGGCGTCGGGTATGACGGTGCGAAGCGTTGGTGGCTATGGCGCAATAGCTGGGGCACTGGTTGGGGCGACAACGGACATATCAAGGTCTCAGACGATTACATCCTCGCTTGCAAGGACATATGGATCGGATCCAAGATGCCGGAGATGAACTAATGGCCGCTCCTTCTTGGTTCCGGATCTGGGACCTCATCACGTTCGGTGGGCCAGGAATCTTGTGTACGGCCCTGTCAGTCTACGTCCAGATGAGGAGTGTGTCGGGGCAGATGAAAGCTTGCATGTGGGCGACGTCCGTGATGTTTTTTACGGTCTATGCCGCGTTCGTCTTCGCTAGATACCGCGCTTCGAGGCGTTGAGCGTTGAGCGTTGAGCGTTGAGCGTTGAGCGTTGAGCGTTGAGCGTTGAGCGTTGAGCGTTGAGCGTTGAACGCTTAGTTTATCTCTTTCACGTCAAATCAATTCCGTAAACTAGGACTCCATAAAATCCACAAGTTCCTTAGCCATCAGGTCCGCTTCTATGGGCGAGGCCGGGCCAGCGAGTCTTGTTCGCGGCCTGAGTTCCTTCAGCACCTTCTTTAAGCCGTCTGTGCTCCAATGCTTTGGAAAGTCATATAGAACGTCAAGGTCTTCCCGGGATAGACTCTTGATCTCGACAAGATCCTTACCATCCTGGGCACGGATTTCATAACACAATCTGGCCGCCCGCCAGATCTGGGCAGCATTGCCCGTCGAAAAGTCGTCGAGCCATGTCAGGCGCCGGATCCGCTGCTTGAGATTATCAAGAACGAAGGCTGCGTCCGGCCTCGTCATAGCGATGATCGCAAGCCCATTCTTCATCAGGTCGAAGGTAGGACTCTGGTCTCCCGGCTGCTCCATTATCCTCCTAGCGTCGTCAAAGAACCCGCTCATACGGATCCATACGCCATGGATGGCGCAATTTACGAGAATGACGAATCTAGAGGCAGGCCTAGTGAAGAAGCCAGATAGCAATGGAGAACTAGTCAGGCGTTGATTTTGTCGTGCGACCGATAGAGGGTCTCGAGGGCCTTTCCGAACCCGTCGGCATCCTCATCATCGTACGCCTTGTTCAGGTCGTCGAGCATCGACTTGACCATCTGTAGTCCCGGCTTGGAGCTCGGGAGCTTTGCGACCACGTTCGCCTCAGCTACGTGACCCTCCGCCTTCAGAACCCTGGCTGCGACCCTTTTTGCAATATCGTTCATGGCATTTCTTCCTTCATTAGAGGGGGAGAAACCCTGTTCGTCTACCTGCATGGGGAGGGTAAGAGGTCCTTCGCTGCCAGCTGAGATAGCGCGGAATCAGTTCCAGGGAATGAAAACACATGGCTAAGGGTCAAATCTGATGAGAACCCTTGATCGATGGAGTGGGTTAATAGTGACATCAACGGAGCGAAGTACTCATCGACGTCGATGAGGAACAGGGGCTTCCCAACAACCCCTCCGGTCCCGAGTTGTTTCCAGGCGAGGACTTCGAACACCTCGTCGAAGGCTGCCGACTGCCGCCTGGGAGAGCAACGAAGGCGGAAGCCATGGAGACCGTGGAGCGCTTACGCTCATATAAACGAGACGTCTCGACCGTGCGGGCCGGGCCAGCGTGACGCGCCTCTGGCCCGTAGAGACATTCCGGAACGACGGATGTCACGCACGCGCCGAGATCGAGCGCCCCGTCTGCCTCTGGCGGCGCGTCCATTGGCCAATGGACGCGCCGCCAGAGATGACGTCAAATTCGCGCGAGGCAAGACCGACTCCAAGCGCGCGAGCCTCCGCGCGGATATCGGAGGTTCTCGCCGGGGCGGGACCCACAAAAGACGCAGATTGCAGGCCTCTTCCCCAAAAAGGTTTTCTCTTTATGACGCCGTGCGGCTCAACGCATCCAAGACAGTCTGCTATATGCTCACGGCGACATCCGGAACGTAGATGTCTCCCGGTGGTAACTCCAACCCGCAATAGGTGGAGTGCTTGGACGCTTTCATTATATGGCAGGTCATCGCGGAATGACATCTACATCTACCGAGCTCGGAAAAGCAAAGCCAAACGAAGGAAAAGGTTTTGTACACCGAGGTGGCACCTCCCAGGATGGCTGTCCTCTTCTACGTCATAAGCTCGACGCTCCGCCCCACGACCCGGGACGAGACGATATTACATGGATACGTGAACCTCAACCTCAACCTCAACCTCAACCTCAACCTCAACCTCAACAAGTTCCACGACCGAGAGCCAGCCATGCTACTTGCTACTTGCTGAGATCGAGAAAAGCGATCCCGGCTTCTTTGAAAGCTATCCGCACAAACCCGAGACCGAGACCGAGACCGAGACCGAGACCGAGGTGACTCCAAAATTCAAGAAAGCCGAGATTGGGCTTGGGCTTGGGCTTGGGCTTGGGCTTGGGCTAGCCGCACGCTGGTCATCCGTTCCGGAATGATGACCTTGACTTTGACCTTGACCTTGACCTTGACCTTGACCTACGGGAAGCCGCAACTGCGAAAGAAGCAGAGGCTAAGGCTAAGGCTAAGGCTAAGGCTATCTCCGTGCGGCAATGGTTACCAACTCACTGACGCCTACTGCACGACTACGATTACGACTACTACCATTCCATGCGATTTTCTTGAAATGAAACAGAGGGACCCAAACGCCAAGAAGTATGGCTTCCGGTGATCACGAAAAGTTTCTTTCGGTTCTAGACCCTAGTCTAGAACCGGAAGAGCACCTATCTCAGATTATTTGGAATAGGATGAAGCAAAGTCGAGTCAGGTTGGATCCTGAGACTGAGGCTGAGACTTAGTATACCTGAACAAGCTTACAGTATTTAATCGGGAAAAACCGGAATAGACCGCGCGAATGTCGAATAAGTATTTTTTAAGCTCCGGGACCCATCGAAGATACACACATACGGTTTCCCCATAAAGAAGGGTTCCCCGACTATCTATATCTCCCCATCTATCTATACACCATCCCTCCCATATACTATTTATTAGATAGGGTGTGCCGTATCCAGATGGGTGTCCTCCTCTCTATCTCCCTACGCCTATGGATACGTATCCATGGGCAATCTAATCCCCTAGCGGGCGTCCTGACTCTCCCGGGTCCAGACCCGCTTTCGCCGGCTCCTGTTCTCGTGCTGCTTTCGCCGCTCGCCCTCGACGAGCCGAGAACGAAGCGCGCCGGCCTGGACTGTCGCAAGTTCCGCGTTGCGGAACGATCCACGCGCCGCAAACACTCGCGCCCGCTCTGTCTTGTTGACCTCGACCTTCACCTTCACCTTCATCCGTCCGCTTACAGCTCCAGGACCAGGATCTCCACGTCTTGTTCGACAGACCGCTTCTGCACTTCGGACAAAGGGCCGGCCGGCTCTCTGCGTGCCAGGGATGGGCCGCCCGGAGTCAGTCACACCTCGCGTTCCAGACCTGCCGGTGCGTTCCGTCATCTCTGATGAGTTCGACGATGACTTCGCACCAGCGCGGTAAAGCGTCGCGCAGCGTTTTTGCTTCTTCCCAAGCCTCCCGCTTGGAGAGCAACTCGCTGCTCGAGAAGATGCCATCGCGAGAAGAACAAAGCGAAACCTGGTAGAATGTCATATCATCATCTCCACCTCGAGATACGGTTGCCGGGATGAGATCTCCGGATGTACTCGCGCTCTTTAGGCGGGGACGTTAGATCCACTCGAAATCAAGTGTGTACAGGATAGCAGAAACTTCGCTCTCGAAGACCGGTCCGTCTTCTCGGTCTTCGCACCTATCCATCAATTGGTTGAGGCGCCTCCATAGCTCGTGCGCGTCAAAGTCCGCATTACCCGACACCGGGCTGTTACGGATACGGTAGTTCCCGTCTACGTGCTCGCAGAAATGCTCGCAGAACTCTTCGTAGGTAGGCATCTCGCCCCAGGACATGGTCATCATTTTCATTCCGTCACCTTCAGCCCCCACTGTGCCTGAAGAGGAGATCTACGGCGAGATGCTGTAGTAGCAAGACGAACCGTAGCAGTGAGAAAATATCCTCGCTTGCCTGATATTTTCGTCCTCCTTCGGGACCTTTACCTTTACCTCGGTCGGATTGTGGGCCGGAGACTGCGGAGCGACAATCTCCGTGTGGTCCGGGAGAGGTGCGTTTAACCTTTGCTCTCGTGCGCGGTTCCATCTCCGGCCCAGGTATCCGCACAGCACCAGGGCCAGGGCCGCGAGCAGCGCGCCCTGGAACCACCCCTTCACGAACGCTGAAGCCATCTTCGTCATTTCACCTCACCTCCACTTTCCCGGATACGTCGCAAGGGATAATACCTCCGCGCCATCCCTTGCGACGTTCCCCGGGTCAGGCCGACCGCAAGATCTCGAGGAGCTCGCGCGCTTCTCGAGGGCCTTTTCCGAGGAGATCCCGGTTGGCTTTTTCTTGGTCCGAGAAGCTTCCGAGAAAAGAAGCCAACGTTTCCACCTCTGCGTTGTTGAGGTTCAAACCGAGCTCTCGGGAGATCTCGGTCGCCATTGCGTATGCGGTCCTTGCTTTATTGCCTTGCTTCATCCGTCACCTCCAGCTCAAGATATTGCGAGAGGGGCCGGACTTCCGCGCAACCAGCGGTCCTGTTTCGCCCGATTCCGCTAGCCTGAAAGCTGGCCTACCGGCCCGGAGAAACATCCGGGCCGGAAGGCCAGCTTTCAGGCTAGCTTGACAAGCTCATACCGGACGAGCTTGTCCCATTCATTCTCGTCTACAGCCAGATGCAGACCACTTCCGTACCGGCCGCGCTGCGCCTCGACTCGCGTGGCCGGTCCGGCCACCTTGCGGATGGTCTTCCCGTTCGTCGTCGTCCCGACGTTCTCTTCAAGTGTGTGCGTGCCGAACCAGTCGTAGTTGGTCGGAGCCGTCGTGTACGTGATCGTTTCTTTCATTAGTGTCACCTCCACCCTCGTTACGCAGCGTTAGAGGAGATTTCCTAGCGACGAGAGACCCAGATCGTCTCGCCGAATCGCCCGACGCAGCGGAGCACGCGGAAAGCACCAACACGCTCCTCCTTGACGACCGTCAACCAGCCGCGGCTGTCGGACCAGATCTGCTCGCGCGCCATTCTATGGAACAAGGTCGAAAAGATCATTCCGTCACCTCCACCTCCAGGTATCTCCCTGGAGGAGGGACTTGCAGCGCTCACTCCTCGCCCCCATCTCCATCTCCGCCGGGTGTGACACACTCATTCCTTTCTTTTGAGTCTTCGACCATGGAGACGTGGGAAGTGAACCTTCCACGTCTTGCCGGAAGTCAGATCGGTGGCCAACGTGTCCCACACACCATTAGGATTGTTGGCAGCCACGTCTCTGGACTTCGCGCAATAGCGACAACAGCATAGGTCATCCTCACCGTGCCCAAACTCCTCTTTGGGCAGTGGGTTGAAGCCCGTGTTGTTGATGACGCACGCGTATGTCACACCGTCGATCGTCTTGGCCATCATGCTCCTCGCTTTTCTGAATAGAGTATCGTGATCAATACCTGCCCGCGGTCTCGAAGCCGGCCTGCAGGCGCAGTCCGTGCATTCGTTCATCTCGGTCACCTCGGTCACCTCCGCCCCCAGGTATGCCCCGGGGGCGGGCTCCTCGCGGGTCATCCGCAGACCAGCACGAACGGGGCCGACGGTCCACCGCCCTGTTCCAAGACCTGAAGGTGGCAGACGGGCTCGGGCTTAGGCTTGGGCTTGGTATGGGCCTTCCGTGACACGGGAGGGGCATTCCCGCGCGCTTGGCCGTGCACGACGACCTCAGGCATCACGATCTGCTCGGGCAGCGAGACGGCGCGTTCCGGCGCAGGAGCGGCGTGTGCCTCGGTCTCGAACGTGAATGGGACGGGCTTGTTGAAGCAGCCGGAGGCTGCGGCGGACACGAGCGGCAGGCCCACGCCACATCCGACAGCGAGAATGGCAAGAACGGATCGGATCTTGTTGGTCTTTGTCAATTGCGTCACCTCCAGCCCAGGATATGGCGCGGGGCGCGGGATCTCCGTCGAGATCTCTCGACGCAAGTGCGGATCGTACGCGCGTACGGACGGTTGGAGGTGCGACGACGGTCTTCTCGAGAACGAAACTGGCGACGTCTTGCTCGTGCCTCTGGATCCCTGACGGAGGGTCCGGGATCGGAGATCGGCTAGGGGGGGGGGGCGGGAGTCAAGTCGAAAGTCAAGGCCGATGGGCCATATTCGAAACTGAAGCGGACGGCCCCCTGGCGAAACGCCATAGATCCGGACGAAGTAGGTACGCTTCGGGGGAGACTATTTTCGGGATCTCCCGGATTCGCGTGGCGAGAGATGCCGTTCCGCGCTCTTCTGACTTCCGCACGTACCATATCGTCCCATCGGTCGGGCGAGAAGTCTCGGTCTTGGACATGGGGCTTGAGTCAAGCCCCATGTCCAATTCTATAGCGCATTTGCGGCGGCAAGCCGCGCCCGCCAATCCAGTCCGTTTCGTGTCTGTGTGTCCATGTTCATGTCCATGTCCCCGGATACGCTTGGGGGCGCAAGACTTCCGATTATGCACTGCGTCATAGGGTCCTGTTCCAGCGAAGATTCCGCCCCCAGAGCCGTATCTTGGACTGGAGGTGACGCAATGAACAACGAAATCCACGAGACCAAGACCGAGACCGCGACGAAGAAGGAGAACAAGCCGAAGAAGAGCTACCCGTTCCGTACGAAGCGCCAGATCCTCGAGCAGCTGGAGACCGACGACACGTTCCTCGTCGAGTGCCTCGGGATCCTGTACCAGCGCCAAACCACCGATGAGCAGGAGACCAAGGAGACCAAGTACCGGAATCACCGCGGCTTCATGTCCTCGCATGCCGTCAACGGCACCCGGCTCGCGGAGAAGATGCTCTCCGGGGAAGAGTGGATGCCCGAAGAATGGGACAAGGTGCGCGGGATCGTCTGCCGCTACGGAAAGCAGCTCGCGGCTCACTTCCGGGCGGAAACGCTGGTGAACAACCCCGAGCTTGCGGCGCAGTCCGCATGCTTCTTCAAGCCCCAGCCCCAGAGCTAACTACGGGAAGGCCCTCCGGGACGCAAACCGGAGGGCCGACCTGTAGCAACGACCAGAGGTGAAGTAACGAGATCGGGAGGTTTCGTGAGCGGGTTTTTCAACGAAATCCCTGGGCGAGACAGGGGTCAAGGCTATCCTGCTCCATAGGAACCGCTGGAGATGGTTCGAGAAAGGGGGTGAAAGGTTCAGATCTCGTAGCCCGAATTACGGCGGACTTGACTTGACTTGACCGACAGTTGTTTTTCCCTGATAGAAGAGGGAGTGAGTCAGGTAGGTCGACCACGTATCGCGTAGTGGGCGGGAGTGAAATCTCGAAGATTCTCACCGCCCCTCCGTAGAGTGTATCAGGGACGATAGCTCAATTGGTTAGAGCCTCCGGCTCATAACCGGAATGTTCCCGGTTCGAACCCGGGTCGTCCCATTGAAGGTCTTCCTAGGATAGACCTCTCCCATACCTGCGTAAAGTATAGACGGGATCATTAGCTCAAATGGTTATGAGCCTCCGGTCATAAGCTGGATGTTCCGGGTTCGAAACCCGATGATTCCACCAGGATCGCCGACTGTGACCGTCCATCCCCCCAGTTCGGTCCGGTCGGCGATCCGCTTTTGTCAGGGTTATGCCAGGGGGATCTCGTAGATATCACACGGATATTCCCTTGAAAGAGTCCACTCCACTAACTCCACTCCACTAACTCCCTTTGATATGTCAGGGAATTGTCATGTAAGAGCAGCTCATCCGATGCTCGGACTCAGCCCGGAAGGCTGGACCCTCTGGGCTGTGCTGCACGAGTGCGGTACGTCCGAGATGCTTGGTTGCCCACGCGGTTCCGGCCAACCCCGCACCATCCGATGCAAACATCCGAAGGCAAAACAGAGCAAACATCCGAAGGAAAAACAGAGCAAAGCTCATACGCGGAAGGGGTCCCATAAATAAGGACCCTTCCGCGCCGGGTCCGGGTAGCTGGATAGGAGCCCTTTTGCCCTTGCAGACTGGACCCCTTAAAAGATACCTACATATTCAAAAAATATACGCCAGAGTTTGCCGCACTACTAGGCGGGTCTCCACATCGTCCTCCTGTAGCTCGCTCCGCTCAGATAAATAGGAGCCCCAGGGAGGAGGACGAGCGGCCATTGGAGGTGGCATATTGCTCGTTTCGACTCCCCGGGGCTTCAAAGTCTCAGTTTATTTCGCTGCAACCTCGAAGCAGATGTTCACCATCTTGCGGACCGGAAGCGCGGCAAGCTTGGACTTGTTCGAGTCGTTCAGGGCGTCGTAGACCTGCACGACTAGCGATGCGCTGTATAGGTCTATTAAGACGCCGTCGACTCGGTTCGCCTGCTTTTTCCTCACGATCTTGCGGAGCTTGTCGACGGTCGACAAGCTGTAATCAGTTCGGTCGTGGTTTTTGTGGTTTTCGGTCGGCTTGCTCATTGTGTCACTCACTCCCTCTACTACGCCCGGAGGGGTGCAATCTCCGACTCAGTCCTGAAATCCCGGAGGAAATCTTCACTCGGCGCCAGCCGATGTATTTTCCAAAGACCCAGTTTTCTCCGGAGGAGAGTGTACTCGGAACCCGGCTGGGCTTGCCTGATTGGGAAATCGAGCGCTCCGAGAAATATCGGTGGCTAGCGTCGCCGCGGCCTGGTGTGGTGAAGCCCACGCAGGTCCGGCCATGCTTCGCCCACCATAATGTCCGGGCGTAAACTCTGCGGACTCGATCGCGAAGATTCCGCCCCCGGAGCCATATCTTGGACTGGAGGTGACGCAATGAAGCAGATGATGAAGATCCACAGAAGCAAAAGCCTGAACACGGAAGTGCAAAATCGTATAAATGCCGATCGGAGACTTAGAGCGCACTTTGATGAGGCGGCTGAAGTGACCTTCAAAGGCGCCAACATTGAAGACGTAATCATAGGAATCAACCTTCTGAACGGTCTCGTTGAAGGTCCGGACATGACGATTGTGTCTCTACAAGAGCACAAGATCGGCATCTTCAAAGGGACGCCAGACGAGGTTTCGGCTCGGCTTCAAGAAATTCAACTTCCGCCGAAGAGACCCGTTCCGGAGAAGGTGGCCGTCAAGATGGTGGTCTCCAGGATCAAGAAACTCAATGATGAGCACGATAAATGCTATGCGTTATACTGTCCTCGGGGACGGCATGATGAGTGGCTCTTGCGGCTCCCAGAAAGACCTGACCCTGGGAGCGCGACTTATCGGTCGGATGTGACGAGATATCTCGACGACATCCTCGTGATCCAGAACCAGTGGGCCGTCAGACAGATCAAAAAAGCCGTCGAGAATTTTCAAGATATCATCGGCCGGGACGACATATCGGACACGGCCATCGCCCGGGCGATGGCTGTGTCGTCCGTTGAAAAAATCATGCAGGATTAGCGTCGAGCAGAATCGGCCGGGACGACATATCGGACACGGCCATCGCCTAGGCGATGGCCGTGTCGTCCGTTGAAAAATCCTGCAGGATTAGCGTCGAGCAGAGCACAGAAACCCTCCCTTACGGGAGTTTTTCGTAAGGGAGGGTCAAGCCGGATCTGGCTCGGATGATCAAAGCCGGATCCGGGCTTTGAGCAAAAACCTCAATCAGATCTGCTGCAACATCGGCGGCAAACGGAGTGAAAGGTCAGTACACGAGTTTGTGTCATATATTTGTTGGACCTATGACACCAACTCTTGGATATAAGTAGGTACCTTTCAAGTTGGCTCCCATAAATTGGCTCCTTTCAGGTAAGCCCCTCAGTACACGAGTTTGTGTCATATATTTGCTGGATCTATGACACAAACTCTTGGATATAAATGGGTACCTTTCAAGTTGGCTCCCATAGATTGGCTTCCCTCAGATTGGCCCCTTTCAGGTAAGCCCCTCGCAGATCGGCTTCCCCCAGGTCCGCTTGTCTCAGGTCCGCTTGCCCCAGATTGGCCTGGAGGAGGCTAGCCTTTCGCAATATGGCGTGCCGGAGGTTGGCGTGCCGGAGGTTGGCATTCCGGAGGTTGGAGCATCGTAAGTCGGCGTCCTGTAAGTCGGCTCTCTGCAGGTTTGCTCCCTGCAGGTTGGCCCATAGATTTACACGTTCCAGGTTGGCCCCCTCCAGGTTGGCCCCCTGCAGGTTGGCCCTCCATAGATTAACGCGCCGTAAGTCCGCGTGTCTCAACTGTATGCGCTCCAGGTTGGCCTCCTGCAGATTCGCGCCCTGCAGATTCGCGTGCTCCAGGCGTGCGCCTTGCAAGTTTGCTTCCCGCAGGTTTGCCCTCCACAGGTCGGCCCAACATAGGTTGGCTCCTTGTAGATTGACGCGCCGTAGGTCTGCATCCCATAAATCGATCGATCGCAAGTTGGCGCGCGGAATCAAGCCCTGATCCTCGAGCCATACTGCAGTATCTCCCCAATGCACTCGTGCCCACAACATGTGATAGGGCGTCCAATCA
>Ga0114931_10003936_pt1 | contig 18646 bp, 14 predicted proteins | sample 2SBtaG_FD_89579 | JGI IMG/M metagenome (GOLD analysis project Ga0114931, IMG submission 89579) | Deep subsurface microbial communities from Kolumbo volcano to uncover new lineages of life (NeLLi) - 2SBTROV14_V59a metaG | ecosystem: Environmental > Aquatic > Marine > Volcanic | place: Kolumbo...
ATTTATGTCCGGGCGCTCTTCATCCTGCATCGAAAGGGCAGACCGTTTACGATAAGCCAAATTCGCGGACCTCGGGCAATCGTCCCGTTCGGTGCAACCGGCGCCGGCACGATGTCGCGAGAGTCGTCGACGCACGAGCGATTCGCTCAATCGCCTCCGTTTCCCTGGGTCAAGGCAAACCGTGAACTTCCTTCGAAGCCATCATCGCAGCGAACAGGCGGGCCGCTTGGCGATTTTGCTCGCGGCGTTGCTGTGGAGCACCAGTGGACTGTTCGCCAAGTCACCGGTTTTCCAGTCGTGGAACGCCACAGAACGAGGGCTCGCGTTGGCCTTTTGGAGAGCCGCGTTCGCGGCATTGCTGCTGCTCCCTTTGGCACGCCGTCCGCGATGGCGCATTGAACTGGTGCCCCTGACGCTGGCCTTTGCCGCGATGAATGTCACGTTTCTATCCGCTATGACGCTGGGCACCGCGGCAAACGCTATTTGGCTGCAAAGCACGGCTCCATTTTGGGTTTTTCTGGGAGCCGTGCTCATCTGGCGAGAATCGGTGATCCGGCAAGAATGGATCGCGCTGGCTTGTGCCGCCGCCGGAGTGGCCTTGATTCTGGCATTCGAACTTCGCGGGCAAGCGGTCCTTGCCGCACTGTTGGGATTGGGGGCCGGGGTTTTCTATGCCGTGGTGGTGTTGATGCTTCGAGCCTTGCGCGACGAAAACAGTGCGTGGCTGATCGTGCTTTGCCAGCTCGCGTCGGCGGCGGTCATCGCGCCGTTCGCCTTGCTGCCCGGCACCCGCCCTACAGCGGTGCAACTTGCCGTTCTGGCCGGGTTTGGCACGGTTCAGATGGGGTTGCCCTATCTGATTTTCGCCTGGGGACTGGCTCGCGTGGGAAGCCGGCAGGCGGCGCTGCTCGCGCTGGTCGAACCGATCGTCACGCCGGTCTGGGTTTACCTCGTCTGGGGTGAACCGGTCGCCTGGTGGACGCTGGTTGGCGGAGGGCTGATCCTTCTCGGCCTGATCGCAAGATTCGCCCGCACGAACCGCGGCCGGCTTGGTGCGTCACCGGCGGCGATTGACGGGCCGTGACGGGCAACGGCTTGTCGCCACCGGCCGCCAAGTGCGAGGGGAGCGACGTTTTTTTTAGCTTAACGACAACGGCACGGGCGTCAGGCAGAAGATGGGAATCGCCAAAGACGCGTACCCCAAGATACGCCGCCCCCAGCCCAACTCGACTGAGTCATCCCGTGTCGGCGGATGGTCTGAGCCGATGAACAGAATCAGCATCACCATCAGCGTCCAACTGTAGAGATCGAAGAGAACAATCGAGACCACGGCCATGACAAGAAACGCCCGAGCGATAAGGTGAGCCTTTTTCAGAAACAGGGCGTAGCTCACGTGCCCGCCGTCGAGTTGGCTGATCGGCACCATGTTCAAGCCCGTCACCAGCAGCCCCACCCAACCGGCCTGCAACAGCGGCGTCATGCCATACACCGCACCGGTCGGCTGATCTGGATGCGCCAGACGGAATAAGAACTTGAACAGCAACGGATCGCCGAACGTCAACCCATGGCCGCCCAAAAGTTCGGGGCTTGCGGCAAGCACCGGCGATTGCTGGATGCCGAACCACACGACCGGCAGCGCGATCACCAAACCGGCCAGCGGTCCCGAGATGCCGATATCGAACATCTGTTTTCGATCCGCATTGGTTCCCGGCATGCCGATCACGGCCCCCATCGTTCCGATCGGCGCTAGTGGCACGGGAATAAAGAAAGGCAGACTGGCCGGCACGTGGTATCGCAGCGCTTGAATAAAGTGCCCCATTTCGTGAGCCAGCAAGATGCTCATCACGGCGGTCATGTAAACCAGGCCGCCGTGCAGATTCAGATTTTCCACCCCCCAGGGCATCTGAACCTGGGCCCACCGCGCCACTCCGGTGGGCTCGACAGTCTGGAAACCGACGTAGAAGGTCGTCATGCAGGTCGCCAGAAACAAAAAGACCGGCAAGCGAACCTTCCGCCGATGGTAAACGACGTACTCCGTGGCCGGGCGAGGGGATTCGACGAGCTCTGCTTCGACCGGCACAAGCGGCGTCTCGGTCATCCCCGTGCCTTCGGTCGTCGTTTCGCGAAAGTCCATGTCGCCCTTACCCAGCACGAAAAACAAGTGAAAAACAGCCCCGGCCTCGATTGCCTATGGCAAGATACCAAATTCCCCTACGCCTTGGACATGCCGATGGGTCGCGGAAATTGCCGCGGAGGTTGTCGGATCGGCCGTTGCAATCGCGTCGGGATGCTTTGGTAAATGGCCGCCTCCGGGCCAAACCTAGTAAATCTCGATGCTCTTCAGCGTGTCGCCGCCAGAGGCCTGCGCGCCGTACAAACAGCGACTTGCGGCATCGATCAGGTCGCCCGCGGGAAAATTCTTCGAGGGCATCGTCAACGTCGCGATCCCCACGCTTACGGCAACCGTTGACCGAACCGGCTTGGCCGGGCGTCCGATTTCACGAACGGACCGCAAGAGATCGTTCCCCAGGCGAACGGCTTCGCCCCGTTCGCAGCCGGGCAGCAGCACGGCAAAGCACGCTTCGCGAACTTCGGCACACCAAACGTTCGCGTGGTCGATGTCCCCACACATGGCTTCGAGCAACCGGTGCAGACGCTCGGCGCGTTGCGGCCCGAAACGAAACGCCAACTCGCCGAAGTGATCCAACTCGACCAACAACAAGCTCACTCCGCAGCGCGCCCGGCGACACGCGGTGACCGTGAGTGCAACGCGGTTCACCAGCAGCGAATCGTCTTCCCCGATCGCGCGAGCGGTCGACGGCTCGATCACCGCCGCGCCTTGAACCGTGGCGTCACGACGGGCGTGGTGATGTTCTCCGGCTGCTACGGACGAGACCGACTCGACGGCGGCATCAGGGCCGCGGTCATCTTGCTCCAACAGTCGCGAGACGGCAAAGGTCAAGTCATGCGTGCAATCGTCCTGAAGAATTTCCGCATGGCGATCGGCGCGAACCAGATCCACGGCCGCTTCGGTCGACGCGCGCACGAGTCTCGCGTGCGCCTCGTCCATCACTTCGCGATAGCCGAGCCCTTGGGGAAGATCGACCTTGAGCACGTCTGCCAACCCCAAGACCTTTTCCTCCAACTCGATGACAAGCGCTTGAAGCCGCGGTTCTGCCAGGCTGAAAGGCTCTCCCGCCAAAATCAAATCGCCCAGCAAGTCGGTTCGGCAATCGACGACGATCTAGGTAAGCAGGTGGGCCAGAGCGACCATTTGCCGTACCTCTCGTACGGCGGGGGTGATCTCTTCGAGCAAATTCTCTTCGGGCAACCTCATGGCTTCGACGAGCGCCCGCGGCATGCCCCACGCTTCGAGCAACCCGACCGTCAGTTCGATGTGGTCAAAGCCCAGCGCAACACGTTCCAGCGCCAGCAGCTCACCGGCATTTTGCCGCGCACGCTCGACAAAACGCACGTACGGCGCCCCGACACGTTGAATGAGGACCAGCATCCCCAGGTCTTGAAGCAGGCCGGCAAGAAAAGCATCGTCTCCCGAGCCTTTATGGATTTGCTGGCTGATTTCGCGTGCCGCCACCGCTTTGGTCAGCGTCTGCTTCCAGTAATGAGCCAAGGGTTCACGAGCCACGTTGTTAAACAGCGCATCTGGTAGGCTGAAGCCAAAGACGAGCAGTTTGAGCGGCTTGATTCCCAGCAGCGCTAATGCCTGGTTCAAGTCCGAGACTTCGGCGCTAAGCCCAAACAGAGCGCTGTTGACGACCCGCAACAGCTTGCTGGTCAGTGCTGGATCTTTTTCGATACATGCCTTGAGCCGGCGAGCGTCGACGTCGGGCAACTCGGTAAGCCGCAACACCTCGACGGCCACGGCTGGCAGCGAAAACAGGCCGTCGGCCTGTTCGATCAGCCTCTGCATCGGGGAGTCGTTTTCGGACATTTCGATCGCGTGGCTGCGGAACGAGGTTATGGACGCGCGGCAATGCTCTGGTTCCTAAAAGAAAATCTAGCTTAATCGCGAGGTGCTCCGGATGAATCGCGTGCCGGTCGCGCACGAGGGACGAAAGAAAGCAAAAAATGGGAATCAACCGCACAACCCGACTCGTCCCGCTAGCCGTCGTGCAAGAAGCAATCTCCGGGCGGGAAGTTGCTGTCTGATCGGGGTCGGATCGTTTGAATGCTCGGTCGCCCGGGCTACGGAACGACGCTCACCCGCTTGTATTTCCCTTCGATCCAAGGCGGGATGTCGTTTTTGTAGTACCGCGAAAAGCGGCTTTCACTTGGCCCACCGGGCAAATTGGTAAAGATCTCGTCCGATGCCAAATCAGTGGTTAAGTGGTACGAAGGCGCGAACGTCGCTTCCCGCTTCGCCACGCGGAGCAAATGCCCTTGGAAGGGGGTCGCATGGCAACCGGGCATGCCCATCTCGCCCGTATGAAAGCCCAGGGCACTGCCGACAAATTGATCCTCGAAATAGCGATTCGTAAAGCTAAACGCATTTTTCGCCGACCACGGTTGGTCTTTTTCGCCCTTGAGCTTTTCCGCCGCGCGACGGATCATCTCGCCTTTGTCTCGTTTATGCCACCAGGGCGAGATATCTTTTTTCAGCAAGCGATCGACGCAAGTCACGATCATCAGCGAAAAACCGACTCGCGAGCACAGATACAACATCCTTCGCCAGCCGATGCCGCCCTGTTCGTCCGGATCCTGACCGAAAATCTCGAGCAGCACGTTGCGGTACAGTCGCGAGAACAACGTCGCCTCGGTACTGTCGAGCGTGTAGCGGTAATCCCACTTTTCCAGCCGCTCGCGGATTTCGCCCTCGGGCAAATACGGTAGAAAGATTTCGAGCAGATCGCGGGCTTGAACGCTGACAACGTCGTATTGCAGTTGCTGCATGTCCTCGAGCGTCGCCTTGGGCAACTGTTCCAGACGCTCCACGATGCGGCGTTTGCGGTAATCCGGCACCGGCACGGTGACCAACATCGGCCCGCCCGGCCGGTTGATGTTCTCGTTGGCTGAAACCACGAAGCCTTCGGGCGGGTCGTAGGTGCGGGGAAGCTGATCGGACGAAATCCATCCTTGCCAGTGGTTCTTCTCGTCCCACGCGGGCACCGGCACCAGCCCGCTGAGTCCTCGGCGCCGCTTGGGAAACCAGCCGCTGGCTTGAGAACCGATGTGTCCTTCACGATCCGCGAACACCCAGCACAACGTCGGCTGGGGCAATTCCCGCACGAGATCCATGCCCGCCATCGTGTCATCGCAGTCGACGATGCTGAGCCAGATCGCCAGCGACTTGCCGACCCCGCCACGGTCACCTGTCCAGGCGGTCAGCAGGTAATAACCCGGTCCGCCGACGTCGGGGTCGCCCTCCAGCGTGCCCAGATCGTTGTAATAAACCAGCAGTTTGTCGTCCTCGCCTCCTTTATGATGAATGACCTCTTCGCGGAAGTCGAAATCGTGCCACGTCGTTCCGCGGCGATACTGCCAGCCGCTTTCACCAGGACGACAATCTTCGATGAAGTAATCGCTTGTATCGCCTTTTAAGTAGGTCACGCCCCAAGCCAGGCTATTGGTTCGCGCCACGCCGAAGCTGGGGCAACCCGGCAGGCTCGCTCCCATGACGTACTGCTCATCGTCCCACTTCAGCACCACTTCGTACCAGATCGCTGGTAGCCGATTCACTTCGAGGTGCGGGTCCGAAGCCAACAGCGCGGAACCGCTGGCGCTGCGCTCTGGCGCGACGGCCCAAGCATTACTGCCGGCCAGCCGAGGAAGATCGGTGATCAGCGACAATGCGTCATCGGAAAGCTGACGCGATATTTTGACCTTTTTGAGCAACTCGAAATCCGCGTCATCAAGCAGCGAATCGAACAATGCCCGCAACCGCTCGGGGGCCACGCCGGCTTGAATCAGGTCGACAATCAGGCGTTCGTTCTGCTGTTGTCCGATGGCGAGGCCGCCGAAGTTCAAAAGATTGCCGACCAGCATGACCGCCTTCTGGTCCCAGGGCGTCGGCTGAAAACCGGTGGCCCACATCGGCAACGACCGACCCGAGTGCTTCATGCCGTCGTTGACGCCTTCGCAGTAGGCCGTCAGGTGGCCGAACGCAACGTCGTCAAGCCCATCCACCTCTTGGGCCAAATTCACATAAAGCCCCACGCGGCGGAAAAATCGGTCGGTTTCGACCAACCCAGGCCTGTCGGCGATTCGTTCGGCCGATTGACCACTAGCGACGACACGCGAAAATAGCATCTGCGTCGGCCGGTCAACCGCGTGCATGAAGCCCAAGCCATAGATTACATCGCGATAGGCCCCACCCTCGATGTGAGGGACACCGTTCTCATCACGTGTAATCTTGATCCTTCGTCGCGCGTTTTTAATCCGCAGAGGTTTCATGGTCACCAAAGTTGTAGGGCAATCGGGTGTTGCAAGTGTAGCACCAGCCCCGGTTTTGGAACCAGATCGAGGCCGAAATGGCCTGCTGGGCAATCCAGGAGAACACCAACGGCATCGCCCATTAGGGGGGGAAGACGCCGTTTGGCCACCTTTCCCGGTTATGGCATGCCCGGCGACTCGCCCTCAGGGGCATACCGCATAAAATGGGTCGCTGACGCACGACCCTTCTCTCGATGCCTGCCGCGGCAGATAAAAAAACCTTTGATCCCATCGAACCACCCAAGACGTCGCACGCTGGCCGGGATGCTGTTTGCTGGCCCCTGGCTGATCGGGTTCGTGGCGCTCGTTGTCTATCCGCTACTAGCATCACTGATATGGAGTTTTTGCCGCTACGACCTGCTTTCGCCGCCCAAGTTTGTTGGATTGGCAAATTATCAACGGCTGGTCGACGAGCTTTCCCGCGGCGAGGCCTTCGGCCAAGCGCTTTGGAATACGGGCTACTTCGCCGTGGTTTCCGTGCCGCTTTCAATTGTCCTGGGAATCGCCCTGGCGGTGATGCTTTCCTGGAAGGTGCGGGGGCAGGCGGTTTTTCGAACCATCTTCTTCTTGCCTTCGGTGATGCCGGTCGTGGCAACGTCCGTCCTCTGGATGTGGTTGCTCGATCCGCAGGACGGGCTAATCAACGAATTGCTGGGGCTGATCGGCATTCCGCATCAAGCGTGGTTCAACAGTATTTCCGAAGCCGCATGGCCGCCTGCCTGGTGGCATGGTCAGGGGGGCATGGGTTCGAAAGACGGGCTCGTGCTGATGAGCCTGTGGGGCGTGGGCAACTTTATGATCATCTATTTGGCCGCGATCGGCGATATTCCCGCTGAGTTATACGAGGCCGCGGAACTGGACGGCGCCGGAGCGGGGCGACGGTTTTGGCACATCACGCGGCCGTTGCTCTCGCCGGTGATCTTTTTCAACCTGATCATGGGCTTAATCCAGGCCGTGCAGGCGTTCACGCAAGTGTACATTGTCAGCGAAGGCAGCGGCGCGCCGGCCGGCGCGTCGCTGCTGTTGTCGCTGCACCTGTTTCTGTCGGCCTTTAAGGACTTGGACATGGGCTACGCATCGGCGATGGCTTGGGTGCTGTTCCTTGTCGTGTTGATCGCCACGTGGGCTTTGTTCGGCTCGTCTCGGTCCTGGGTTCATTACCGGAGCGGCGGACGATGAGCCGATCAGGAATACGGCAAAGCCTTGGCGTGGCCTTGCTCGGCTTGCTTGCCGGCATGCTCATTTACCAGCCTCGACAAGATAGCCACCGCGTGCCGCCCAACCGGCGCGAGGTGGTTTTCTGGCACTTTTGGGGAGGCGCCACCGAGCCGTCGTCGAAGAGATCGTCGCTCGATTCAACGCTAGTCAGCACGAACATTTTGTCCGCGCCATTGCCATGCCGGGCGCGAACTTGGATCTGAAATTCTTCCTAAGTGTCACGGGCGGCGATCCGCCCGACCTGCTCAATCATGATGATCCCGTCGTGGCCGACTGGGCCTATCGCGGCGCGATCCAACCTCTTAGCAAGTTGACCACGCCCGACGAATATGCGCGGCTCGAAAACTGGTTGTTCCCGACCGCGCGGGCGCTGGGAACCTATGACGGAAAACTTTACGCCTTATGCAACGGGCTGGACATCCGCGCGTTGTATTACGACAAGACGCTGCTGGATCGCCTGAAATTGCAGCCTCCCAAAACGCTGGCCGAGCTTGACGCATTGGCCTTGCGGATCACGCCCGTCGAGAAAGGCGTGACACCCCATCGTTACGGTTTTCTACCCGACCCGCGTCGCATTTGGGCATGGGGCATCGTCTTCGGCGGACGTTTTTACGATCCTCCCAGCGGCCGAATCACGGCAAACAGCCAACCGATTGTCCGCGCGCTTGACTGGATGGCCTCTTACAGCCGCCGATATGGCGCCCGTGCCGTCGCCGCGTTTCGCAAGGGGGATCAGGCGCTCGCCGGCGCTTCGTTTCCATTGCTCGAGGGCCGTTACGCAATGTTGATGGACGGTCAATGGCGGGTTCCAGAGATCGTCGCATCACGGCGGGCAGCCCGGCGTGACGGCCGCCCGGCGGCGCGGTACGGAGTGGTTCCACTTCCTCCGCCCCCCGGAGGTCGGGAAAACGCCGGCTGGGTCAATGGAAACTTCTTTGTCGTTCCACGCGGAGCCCATAATCCCGAAGGGGCTTGGGCCTTTGCCAAATTCTGGTCGGGCTTCGACGGTCACGAGCCGCAAGCCGCCCGGCATTGTGCGGCCGGTGGTTGGATTCCAGCCAGTCAGCAAGTGGTCGCCCAAGCGGAGTTTCAACGCTTTCTGGAGGACTTCCCGCAGTTCGCCACGTTCGTCGCGCTGGCCTCGAGCGAGCAGCAGATTCCCACGCCGGTGGTGCCCGGCGCGATGTACTTCTATACGCAAATCGTGCGTGCCGCCGAAGACGCGATGTATCGCGGAAAGCCGCCACGCGAGGCACTCGACGAGGCAACCGAACGGGTACGCCGACACCTGCGAGAACTGACCGTTGAAACGCGATAAACCTCACCCGATCGCCCACGCCGTGCTGATCCTCGCGGCGATGCTGTTTGCCACGCCGCTGGTTTGGATGCTGATCAGTTCCTTCAAACCGCCCGAGCAACTGGTCTCGGATCCGCATCGCATTTTGCCCGTCCGCTGGCGTTGGCAGAACTACCGCGAAGCGGTCACGAATATGCCGTATCTCATGTATCTGCGCAATTCGATCCTGCTTTGTGCGGGCACGGTTCTTGGCTCGCTCGTGTCATGCTCGCTGGCGGCTTACGCCTTTGCGCGGCTCCGGTGGAGGGGACGGGATACGCTATTCGCCGTGATGGTGGCCGCCATGCTGTTGCCGTGGCAGGTGACGATGGTTCCCAGATTCTTGTTGCTGCGCGAACTGGGGCTTTACGATTCGTTGGCCGCGCTGATTGTTCCGGCGTTCTTCGGCGATGCGTTTTCGATCTTCCTGTTAAGACAGTTCTTTCTGACCCTTCCTCAAGAACTGAGCGACGCCGCACGGATCGACGGTTGCGGCGAGTTGCGTATTTTTTGGCACATTATCCTGCCGCTGAGCAAGCCGGCGCTGGCCACCGTTGCCCTGCTGCAATTTGTCGCGGCGTGGAACGACTTCGGCGGTCCGCTCCTTTATCTGAGCGACCCGAATCGCTTTCCGTTGGCCTATGGACTGCAACAGTTTGTCAGCGCCTATTCGACCGAGACCCACCTGTTGCTGGCCGCCTCGGTGCTGTTTACGCTACCCATGATTGTGCTATTCATGGCCGCGCAGCGTACGTTCCTTAAGGGAATCGCCACGAGCGGCCTGAAAGGCTAAAACGAGCCAACCATGCAAAACCGGCGGACCACTCAGCTGATCAAGGCCGACCTCGATCACCAAACTCGTGATTTGGTCGAGCTGAAGGTTGCGAACCATCCCGCCATTTCCACGCCTCACAAGGATTAAATACCGTGCAACGCACCGTGACGCTGCTGATCTTTCTGCTCTGTTTTCAACTCGGCACGGCACGCGCCGATCACCTACGCGATCTTCAGCAAGCCGCTATCCGCGATGGCAAAGCCGATTGGGGCCATTGGGGGCCGCGACCGGATCGCTATTCGAGTTGGCAACAGCACACCAACCGTCTGATCCCGATCTACTCGTTCGGCATGACCCTTGACACGGTCGACGGCGCGAACAGCGCCTATCACGACGCGGCACGTATCAAACGGCTTTATGGCCGCCTTCCCGAAGAAACGTTGAATCCCGCGGCGAAGTATTTCGACCAAACCGCGATCTACCAATTGCAAAAGCAGGCCGCCGACGCGGGAAAAAAATATATCGTGCTCTTGATCTTCGACGGCATGGACTGGCAAACCACGCAGGCCGCCTCGATCGCGCTTTCCGAGCGGGTCGGCTACGATCAAGGCCGCGGAAGCGGTTTACACATTCAAGATTATCGCGGCGCGGAAACCGACTTCGGCTACTTTGTCACCAGCCCGCACAATCACGGCACGCAGTGGAACGTCGACGCGCAAACGGTCACCAACATTGGCGGCAAATATCGCGGTGGCTATGCCGCTGGTCTCGGCGGCAATACGCCATGGAGCACTCCGACCGATCCACTATACATCATCGGCCAAAGCCGAAAAATCCGGCATGCCTACACCGACTCGGCCGCCTCGGCCACGTCGATGAACTCGGGCATCAAGACCTACAACCGTGCGGTGAACGTCGACTTCGAGGGCCATCAGGTTGTGCCGATCTCGCGGCAACTTCAGGCCCAAGGTCGCGCCATCGGCGTGGTCACCAGCGTGCCGGTTAGTCACGCCACGCCCGCTTGCGCCTATGGCAACAACGTGGCCCGCTACGACTATCAGGATCTCTCGCGCGACCTATTGGGGTTGCGAAGTGTGGCCCACAAGACCACGCCGCTTCCGGGCGTCGACGTCCTGCTCGGCGCTGGTTGGGGGCACACGGCCCAAGCGCAAAAAGGTCAGGGGGCGAATTATGTCCCGGGCAACGTCTATCTTTCCAAAGCGGACCTTGATCGCATCAACCGCCGGCACGGCGGTGGCTATGTCGTGGTCCAGCGAAAGCCCGGCATCAATGGCAACTTGGCCCTAATGGCCGCTGCCCGTGAAGCACGCGAACAAAAAACCCGCCTGTTCGGCATGTTCGGCGTGGGCGATCAGCGAGGAAGCCACCTTCCCTATCGTACGGCCGACGGGCGCTACAACCCGACCGCCGGGGTCCACGCTCCGGCGGAACCCTACCGCCGGGCTGACATTTTCGAGAACCCCACATTGGCCGACATGACTCGTGCCGCCTTGGAGGTACTCGGGCAGCACGCCGGCGGTTTTTGGCTGATGGTCGAAGCCGGCGACGTCGATTGGGCCAACCACACGAACAACATCGACAACTCGGTCGGCTCCGTGAAGAGCGGCGACGACGCCTTCCGCGTCATCACCGACTGGATCGAGCGGCACGACGCCTGGAGCGATGCCGTGGTGCTCGTCACCGCCGATCACGGGCACTATCTACAGCTTGATCGACCGGAGCGATTGATCGACCCGGCCGCGAAAAATCGCGGCAGCAGCGACCCATAAGCCGGGCCGATTTTTCAGACGTGCCACGTGCCCACGCGGCCGGTTGGTTGGCGTCGCACGGGGCGTGATGTTACGATCGAAAAACCGTTTCCTGCATCGCGACGGCAAGGCAATCGTGTCGCGATCCAATCCGTTTTCGCCGCCTTCAAGACGAATCTCGAACCGGCATGCCACGCACGGTCCATCTGACGGTCTTCCTCATCGTTACGGCATGTTTCGCCGCGTTGTCGTTCGCCGCTTTGCGTGTCGTCCCCCGGCGGCTTCAGCAAGAGACCGTTCCCCTGCCGGCCGCGAAAGACGACCGCGCACCGGCAACCCAGGCGGCCGAGAGTCCGTTTGCCGGTGTTGAAAGTTGTCGCGAGTGCCACGAGGATCGAGTTCAGTCGTATGCGCGGACCTCGCATGCGAGAAGTTTTCAGGCGGCCGAAGACGGTGTGCCGGGCGACTTTCGCCCCGGGCACAACGCGCTGCGCACCCGGGTGCCCGACCTGCGCTATGAAATGACGCGCGACGGCGATCGATTTTATCAAACGTCGATCGAAGAGTTTCCCGTCAGCACACGACGACGAAGCCAAGCGATCGATCTGGTCATGGGGTCAGGCAAGTACGCGCATGCGTATATGTATCGTCAAGGAAATCGGCTGTATCAGTTGCCCGTGGCCTTTTTCACGCCGCTTGGCATTTGGGTGAATCCGCCGGGCTACTCCGACCGCTGGGCTTGGTGGGATCGGCCGATGACGCCCCGTTGTTTGGAATGCCATGCCACGTACTTCGAGCACATTCCCGGTAGCGAGAATGCCTATGTGCCGGGAAACTCGATCCTGGCGATCGGTTGCGAGCGATGCCACGGCCCGGCGAAAAAACACATCGCCTTTCACCGCGCGCACCCGGACGCCGATGTCGGCGCGAAGATCGTCTCGCCCGGCGAGCTTTCCCGCCAACGGCAACTTGAGGTGTGCGGCCAATGTCACGGGACCGTGGGCATGCCGATTCGGCCGCCGTTTACCTATGTGCCGGGCGAACCGCTCGATGAATATCTTCGTCCGGATGAAGGGCACCCGTCGCGGGCGATGGTCCACGCGGTCAATCAAGTGCAGCAATTGAGTCGGTCGAAATGCTTTCAGAACAGCGACATGACCTGCACCACGTGCCACGACCCGCACGTTTACGAACGGGGCGAGACGGTAAAGTTTTCGCAGCGGTGCCTCGACTGTCACGAAACAGCGGATTGCCCGCAGCATCGCATTTTGGGGCGATCGATCAACACGAACTGCCTCGACTGCCACATGCCCAAGCGCAGCGATCAAAGCCTGCCGTTCAATTTGCCGGGGCACGATAAGATTCATCTGATCACCATGCGCGAGCACATGGTCGCCGTCTATCCCGAGGATGCGGCGCGGGTGATCGAGCGTTGGCCACGCGATCCCGCCGGCGCGGAGGAGCTTGACCCCGACAAGTTGGCCCGTCGGCGACAGGCCAACGAGGTGCTGCGCCAGGCCGAACTTTGGCTGGCTATCGATCAACCGCGACAGGCGATTGCATCGCTTGAGACCGCGGAAAAACTTGACGATCCACAAACGTTAGCGCTGCTGGGGAAGCTGCTCGTTTCACAAAAGCGTTACGCGGAAGCCAGCGATGTGTTGCGCCGAGCGCTGCGACTCGATCCGGCCCACGCCGAAACCGTGTTCCACCTCGGCGTGGCATTGGCGGCGACCGGACATACGTCCGAGGCGGTGGATTGCTACTGCGAGGCGTTACGGCTCGAACCGGAGCAAACGCCGGTATACAATCACTTCGCGTGGCTTCTGGCCACCGCCGATGAGCCGCTGTCGCGCGACGGTGCCTTGGCTGTCGAACTGGCCGAGACGGCAGCCCGGCACGATCCCGACTCGTGGCACGTGCTCGACACGTTGGCGGCGGCTTACGCCGAAGCGGGAAGATTCCTGGAAGCGATTCGCACGGCTCGCAAGGCGATCGGCCTCTGTCGAAAACAAGCCGGAGAGCGTGAGGCCAAGTCGCTTGAAATGCGGATGCGGTACTACGAGCGCCGGCAACCGTATCGCGAAAATTATGAAAAGCCCTGATCGGCCGCGCGGTAAAAAAACTCTCTGATGCGGCTGGCGAAAAAGTGAAAACGCCACAATCGCCGGATTGTCTCGGTAGAGCGCGATGCGAAGTGTTATCGAGAGCCACGGGCTGGACCCCGGCGCGGCGGCCTGGTTCACTCAACCGGAGCAGGCTTGCCGGATTCGGCCGAGCGGGTTGAACTCGCCTGGGACGCGGCTTTGCGGCGAGCCAGTTCGCGGCGCGTGGCTTCCAGGTTCTCCCGCGCCTGACGAAAATCGGGAATGATCTTCAGAGCGTGCTCGAAACACTTGACCGCCTCGGGCAGCAAGCCGATCTGGATCAGCACGAAGCCGAGGTTGTTGCGCAATTGGGCGTCCTTGGGCGCCAACATTACGGCCGAATTATAGTAACGGACCGACTCGGCCCATTCGCCGTGGTCAGCCAGCGCCGAGGCAAGCCCGGCATGCGCGGCGACGAAGCGGTCGTCGATACGTACGGCCGCGCGATAATGCGCGATGGCCTGATCGATACGATGCTGCTTTTGTAGAATACGGCCCAGTTCGTAATATGCCTCGGCGTGGAACGGCTCGACTTCAAGTGCCGCCCAAAAATGAGGCGCCGCTTCGGCAAGCTGATCTCTTTCGACCAGCATCTTGCCGGCTTCAACGTGAGCTTGGACGTTCTTCGGCGCAAGCTTGACGGCGGCAAGAAACTCTTTGAGCGCCTCGGTCGCTTTCCCTTGGGCACGCAGTACGATCGCAAGTCGAAAGTGTACAACATCGTTGTAAGGAGCGTTTCCGATGGCCCGGCGACACCAATCCGCGGCGGCGGTCGGGTGTTCTTGGTTTAACTCGACCAGAGCAAGCCCACTTTGTGCGAGGGCATCGAAGGGCGCCCGGCGCAGCGCCGCCTGATAGGCTTCCCGCGCTTCATCCCATTGGCCCTCCATGCGCAAAGCTTCGCCAAGATTGCGGCGTGCGAGAGGGTCTTGGGCGTCTGCTCGAAGCGCATCGCGAAAATAGGCCGTCGCTTTCTCGGGCTGGTTCTGGTCGAGCAGCACGCGTCCCAGACCATTCTGGGCGGGTGGCCAAGCGGGAACCGCCATTAGCGCCGCGTGAAATTCCGCTTCGGCGGCCTTGAATTCGCCGCTTCTGCGTAACGCCTCGCCAAGCATCACGTGCGGCTGGGGCAGGTCGGGGTTGTGCGCAACCGACTCTTTAAGCCGCTCAAGCGCCTGCTCCGCATCGCCATCGGCTTGGAGTCGGCGTGCCGAGGCAGTGTACAACACGTAGCTATTCGGGTTCATGTCCAAGCCCCAATCAATCAGACTCTGGTCATTGCTCCAAGGGGCGATTTGAAAGCGCAGCAATACAACAGCGACGACCAAGAAGGTCGAAATCGACACGAGCTCCAGCCACCTCCAGTTGCGGGCCAAGGCATACGTTATCAACAACGCCGGACCGAGCACCGCCAGATAGGCATATCGATCGGCTACCGTGGAAGCGTCCTGCCTGGCGAAGGCGATCAGCCCAAACGACGGCACCAACGCGGCGGCAAACAGTCCCATCGCGCCCCACCACGGCAACGCCGCCCTTACGAACAGCAACGCGCCGACCAAAACCGCCGGAACCAGCCACGCCAGATAAAACCACGATCCCTCGGCGGCCACCAACGGGCTGCGTCCGTAGTCGGGCGCAAACCCGAACGGCAGGAACAACTTTCCCGCATAAAACGTCACCGCATCCGTGGCGACCAGCGGGCGGGTCCAAAGCGGCATTCGCTCAGCCGTGGCCACGGGCGATGAATTACCCACGCATAACCCCAAAACAAGCGCCAACAGCAACCACGGCGCCGTGCTCCAAAGAGCTTCGCGCCAAGCAAGCTTTTCAATGCAGATCGCCAGAACCAGGGCCATCAGCGGCACGGCGGCCGCCATCGTGTTTGAAAGCATCGCGGCAATCAAACAAACCGTTGCCAGCAGAAACCGCCACGAAGTGAACATGCCGCCGTCGAATGAATCCGCCGGCTGAACCTTTTCAGATTTCCGCTCTTTCGGGCGTTGCCCCGCTTCGACGGCTCCAAGAAACAGACGCAGCGCCGCCAAAGAAAAGAAACCGGCGACCAGCACCGATTGACCGCTGAGCGAGGCTACGGACTCAACCTGCAACGGGTGCAGCGCAAAGAACGCCGCTCCGCCGAACGCGGCAAGTTGATGGCCAAAGGCATACCGCAACAGGCTGAAAGCCAGCAACGCGGTCAGGGCATGCAACGTGAAGTTGACCACATGGAATAACGACGCATCGAGCTGCACTCCCTTCGAAGAGGGCTGCCGGGCTAGCAGCGTTTCAACCCACAAAAGACTGTCGGCCACCGGACGAAACGTGCGATGGCAAGCAGGCCGCCAAAGCCAGTTCAAATGTTCAACGGTCGGTGGACTGAAAAAGGGCTGTTCGAGTCGTGGGCGGTCGCCGTACTGCAGAAGCTCGAACTTTCTTGTCGGCCCATAACCGAAATAGACGATCCCGATAAGGCAAATCGCTAGTAACCAGCGGTCCCGGTGTCCGGAAACAGACCGTGATTCCTGGCGGCTTCGTCGTCGAGGCGGGCGGTTTGGCGAGTGTTCATTGATTGCGATCATCGGAGTCGAACGAAAACCTCCGGTCGAAGCGTGCCGGCCGATCGAGCAAAGACGAGGTGGTCAAGCTTGGCTGGGCCGTCTCCTCGGGCCGTCGAGCGGCGCGAAGCGGTTGTCAAAACATCAAGTGTAACCCGGCGGCGTGGCGTCTCAATGTGCGATGTCCCCCCAAAGCGACATCCCGCCGTATGGACCAACTTTCAGGAAGGCAGACGCTCGGCCGTGCGGCTCCACAGGGAGTTCCGCGGCGGCACGACCGCCGCCGAAAGGCTGGCAAGCCGACCGGGGGCGATTAAGATGCTTTTTTTGCGACAACTTTTTTGACGCCTGGTATGCAAAAACTTCTCTCGTGGTTCCTGGCGGCCCGGCACCGTAAGCGACGTTTTGTAGTCGTGTTGGCCGCCGGCTTGGCGCTGGTCGCCTTTTATAGCGTGGCTGCCTGGCGTGTGATCCGCGTCGCCGACGCGCAATGGTTCGATCCGGCACCGGAGGCCTACGGAAACTGGCATCCGGCCGGGCTGAAGTTCGAGGATGTCTGGTTCCGCTCGAAAGATGGAACCCGCCTCAACGGTTGGTACGTGCCCCACGAACGACCGCGAGCCGTGGTGCTTTTTCTGCACGGCAGCTCGGCCAACGTCACCTATCGAGCCGATGTGCTGCGGCGGTTGCACGATCGATTTCATGTCGCTGCGATGACGTTCGACTACCGCGGTTTCGGTCGTAGCCAAGGAAAGATCACCGAAGCCGGGCTATTGGCCGATGCCCGGGCCGCGCGACGTTGGCTTGCCCGGCGTGCCGCGGTTGACGAACGTGAGATCGTTCTGGTTGGCCGCTCGCTGGGTGCCGCGGTGGCGGTCGATCTGGCAACCGACGGCGCCGCGGCCCTGGTGCTGGAGAACGGGTTCACCTCGCTTCCCGATGTCGCCAAAGCACATTATCACTGGCTGCCGATTGCGTGGTTCATGCGGTTCCGGCTGGACGCGGCCTCGAAGATCGGACGGTACGACGGGCCATTGTTGCAGGTTCACGCCGCCGCCGACCATGTCGTGCCGCTGAGCATGGCCCGACGGCTGTTTTGGGCCGCCAGCGGACCGAGGCAATTCATCATCGCCCCGAAAGCCGACCACACGGACCCTCCCTGCGAAGCGTATTATCTTGCGCTCGGCCGCTTGCTCGACCGTGTTGGCGGCCGCTAAAAAGATACGCCTCGCCCTTCACGCAGTGCGCTCCGAGCCTTTCGAGCAAGCGGTAAGAGCCGAAGCTTCGCTCCCCACCGAAGTGGCTCGCCGTGGATCGTCGCCCACCTGACACGCGGCAGCCCACAAGCCGGCTATTCCCCTATTCCCCTGCGCAACACGACAGGGTCAAGACCTCTCTGTCACAGCGAAACATCGGGCGACGTAATGCGCTTAGAAGTTTGGAAGCAAAACCAAGTGGCCCACGAGACCACACACGTTTAATTCGCGGTCTTCATGTCGAATCAACAATTCAGGGAAAAGGTGCCATGCCGGACGGACGACGCAAACGCAGACAAAGCCCGAATCGCGCCAAGCGGCTATGGTATGCTCGACACCGGGCCGCAAGATTTCGCCGCCGTTTCGGGCTGGCAGCCTCGGCGAACCATTAAAACGAGCCGCTTCAAAACGGGGCGGCGGCTTCCGGCTTTCGGACGAAGTAGAGAGCAGCATCGAGGCCGGGCAAGCGTGCCGGCGAGCTTCCTGGAAGCCCTGCGGATAAAGGGCGCACGCTAGAAGCCAAATAGGCACGCGACCGCATGTCCAACTCCCGCGCTAACTGGCTCTTGAGACTTGCTGGCAACGGGCACTAAAAAGGCCACAGACGTCGGATCGAATCACGCCACGAAGTGGCCGGTTTGGGGGCCTCGGGCGTTTCGAACAAGCTTCGTCCCGGCAGGTGGTCCGTGGTTCGCTGCACGGGAGCTTTGGCCGCCACATTCCGGAGACCATGCCTCGCAAGTCGCGCGTCATGGTCCGGGAAGCGGCTACGAGCGGTCGCCGGAGTCGTACCGCTGGGCGGGTTTCGGCTTACGCGGCTTCGCCACGGTTCGATGGTTTCATGGGGGCGCGTCGCCAAAGGCCTGACCGACGCGGGGCGCCCCGCCGGCGCGGCATCCGGCGAAGCTGTCGAGATGCGTTGCCGGCGCTGGATGCTGCCTTGTAAATCTTGGGAATGATTCATCCGCTCGGCGGCGGTTTCGCGTGACAACCGCTCGGCGGCGGTTTCCATCCGCTGAGGCTTGTTCTGAGCATACCTGGAGGCGGGTGGGTTAAAATGTCCCCGCTCGTCGACCCATGTGTCTCGATGGTGTGCCTGCGAAGCCGGGTTCCGTGCGGTCGCGCGGCCGCTGGACCACG
>Ga0114931_10003937_pt1 | contig 18642 bp, 23 predicted proteins | sample 2SBtaG_FD_89579 | JGI IMG/M metagenome (GOLD analysis project Ga0114931, IMG submission 89579) | Deep subsurface microbial communities from Kolumbo volcano to uncover new lineages of life (NeLLi) - 2SBTROV14_V59a metaG | ecosystem: Environmental > Aquatic > Marine > Volcanic | place: Kolumbo...
CTTACGGTGAAAAAATAAAACAACAATATTTTTTAAAATAATTAAAAAGTCATGAACAACGTTTCAGGCATAAATTTAATTTTAAAAACAAGCGGAGAAGTTTTTTATTATACTTGGTGGATACTATTGCCAATAATGTTTTATTTTATATTCCAGATACTTTGGAAAGACTTTGTGGCTGCTTATTCTCCCAATTCGTGGCATTTAAGCCAGAAATGGACCTATTTGGAATTAGTTCCCCCGCGTGATATTGAAAGAGGCCCTAAAATAATGGAAAATATTTTTTCTGGCATAACAGGAGTGCTCACATCCTATAATACTTTTGGAGAATATATTGAAGGAGCTTTTTGGCATGATCGTTTTAGCTTAGAATTAGTTGGTGATCAAGGAAAAGTCCATTTCTACATTCGCGTTCAAAAAAAATATAAAAAACTTATTGAAGCGCAAGTCTATGCTCAATATCCGGATGCGGAAATTTTAGAGTTTCCGGATTATACTCAAGGTTTTCCTAAAATAATTCCCAATAAGTTTTGGGATCTTTGGGGAACAGATTTTGAATTTGTGGCAGAAGAGGCTATTCCAATCAAAACTTATGATAAATTTGAAGAAAGTGTTACCGGAGAAATGATTGATCCGATAGCAGCTTTTTTAGAAGTTTTAGGAACATTGGAACCAGGACAGCATGCTTGGCTCCAATATATTATTCAGCCCTTGCCAGAACCCGCTAACAAAAAGTATGAGCCAGTAGTTAAAAGACTTAAAGAGGGAGAAACCGCAAAATCAAGAAGTATTTTAGGGGATTTAGCGGATGTTTTTACCAATATTTTTAACGGAATGTTTAGTAAAGTAGAATTTAATGAAGACGAAGATAATGATGAATCTCAACCTTTAGAATTTCGTCTTTCACCAATAGAGAAAGAGCGTCTAAAAATTACTGAAGAAAAAGTTGGCCAAAATCTTTTTTCAACTAAAATGCGATTAGTTTATTTGGGCCGTCGAGAAAATTTTGACAGAGTAAATGTTTCAGCGATTATTGGGGCAGTGAAACAATTTAATGATCTCAATATGAATCAAGTTAAACCTGAAGAAACAACTAAAACTTATGGTAAAATATTTCTTGCTGAGCCAAGGGCAAATTTTAGAAAAAGAAAAATATATAATAGATATATAAATAGATCAATGGATGGTCCCAAAGTAGTATTTTCTGTTAAAGAATTAGCTACACTCTTTCATTTTCCAGATATAAATGTAAAATCACCTTCCATTAGAAAAGTAGAATCCAAATTGGGAGCAGCTCCAAGTAATTTACCTATAAAATAATATAAATGCATAATTTGTATGTCTGAAATAAATTTTTTTGCTAAAACTAACTTCAGAAATCAGGAACAAGTTTTTGGAATTAAAAAAGACGATCGCCGCCGCCATATGTATGTTATTGGAAAAACTGGAATGGGAAAATCCAATATGCTGGAGAATATGGCTATTCAAGATGTTAGAAATGGTGAAGGTATTTGTGTAGTTGATCCTCATGGAGAGTTTGCGGAAAAGTTAATTGAAGCTATCCCTACTTCGCGCATTAATGATGTTGTCTATTTTAATCCAGCCGATAAAGAATTTCCCTTGGCTTTTAACATTTTAGAAGCCGTAGAAGAAGACAAAAAAAATTTGGTAGCCAGCGGTATGATGGGAGTTTTTAAAAAAATATGGCCAGATGTTTGGAGCCCTCGGATGGAATATATTCTTAACAATACAATTTTGGCTCTTTTAGATTATCCCGGATCTACTATGCTTGGAGTAAACCGAATGATGAGTGATAAAAATTTTCGCAAAAGAATTTATCCTAAGATAAAAGATCCAGTCGTTAAATCATTCTGGCTGAATGAATTTGATAAATGGGAAGATCGATTTAGAAAAGAAGCAGTGGCGGCTATCCAAAACAAAGTTGGACAATTTCTTTCTTCAGCTATGATTAGACATATTGTTGGTCAGCCAAAGTCAACAATTGATATGAGAGAAACTATGGATAAAGGCAAAATATTAATTGTTAACCTTTCTAAAGGACGCATTGGAGAAGATGTTATGCGTCTCTTAGGCGGAATGGTAATTACAAAAATTCAATTAGCGGCTATGGGGCGAGTTGAAATTCCTGAAGAAGACAGAAAAGATTTTTATCTTTATGTAGATGAATTTCAAAATTTTGCCACAGAGTCATTTGCGAATATTTTAAGCGAAGCCAGGAAATATCGTTTAAATCTTATTTTGGCTCACCAATATATTAACCAACTTATTTTTGATGGCAATACAAAAGTTCGTGATGCTATTTTTGGTAATATCGGAACCCTAGTTTCTTTCCGGGTGGGAGCAGAAGATGCTGAAGCCTTAGAGAAAGAATTTGATCCTATTTTTTTAATGAATGACCTTGTAAATTTATCCAAATATAATATTTATCTTAAACTTATGATTGATGGAATTGCTGGCGATGCCTTTTCAGCTGCGACTCTTCCTCCAACTGATATTTCTGAAACAGCTAATAATATGGAAAAAGTTATAAATGTATCGCGGGAGAGATACAGCTGTTCAAAATCAGAAATTGAAGAAAAGATTGCTCGTTGGAGCGGGGTATTCTATCAAAATGAATTAGATGAAAAAAAACCGAAAATAGTCCAAAAACAAAATATAGTTCAAAATTTGGATAAAGTTTCAACTCCGACTAAAAAAACAAAAGACGCTTCTACTCAGAAAACAAAATCTCAATTGGAAAACACTAATGAAAAAACTAATTTGGCCAATTCTTCCGTGTCAGAAAATAAAAAACAATTATTTGAAGCTGTTTGCGATACTTGTGAAAAAAAAATTTGGGTTCCTTTCAAACCAGATCCAAATCGTCCAACTTTTTGCAGAGAGTGTTTAAAGGATTATCAAAGAATTATGGCTAAAAAAGAAAATGAAAAAAAAGAAATAAAAAAAACAAATGAAATTCCTTTATCTCAAACCAAACAAGCAGAACCTTCCGTATTTATTTCTCAAGAAAAACCAATGAATTTAAATCAAATAAAATATATTGCTCCTAAAAAATTTAATATATCTAAGAAAAAACCAAAAATAAATTTGAAAGAGGTAAAAAATTTAATAAACAAAGCCCAAAAAAATAAAAATGAAAAAGATTAAGCTGGATCAAAAAATTCCTACGCACCTAGCTTTTACAATTGTAATTATTTTAAGTTTTTTAGTAGCTTGGCTTTCTATAGTTACAGCTGAAAAAATAATTAAAAATGCAAAACAATCTTCAATTTTTAAAATGAAAGGAATCCAGCAAGAGCTTTCTACTTCAAAGAAAAATATAAAAAAAATTAAGAAATAATAAAAATAACGGAAACGCTGATTAAAAAAGATAAATTAAAAAATATTACATCTGCGGGTTTGTTTATGGATGTAATATTTTTTAATTCTTCAGTAAGTTATAGTTAATGATAAAAAAGAGCAAAAAAGTAATTATAGGTATGTCTGGCGGAGTGGATTCATCTGTTGCGGCCGCTTTGCTTAAAAAACAGGGTTATGAAGTAAACGGTGTTTTTATGCGTTTTTGGAAAAAAAATAGCGCAGAAAGTGACGCGAAAAAAACTGCAAAACTTTTGCAAATTCCCTTTGAAATAATAAATGTAAGAAAAAAATTTAAAAAAGAAGTAATAGGATATTTTTTAAAAGAATATTCTAAAGGGCGGACGCCCAATCCATGTATTTTTTGCAATGAAAATATTAAATTTAAAATTCTTTTCAAAAAAATGCTGGAACTTAAAGCGGATTTTGTGGCAACAGGACATTATGCTCGGGTTATGGAATATGAAAAAAAGGGCATAAAACAAAAATCTAAAATACGTAAAACACACCAAAAACTAATTTCTACGAAAAATTATCAATTATTTGAAGCTAAGGATAAAAATAAAGATCAGTCTTATTTCTTATATCGTTTAAAGCAAAAACCATTAGCTAAAATTATTTTTCCATTAGGAAATTATAAAAAAGACCAAATAAAAAAAATGGCGAAACAACTTAATTTGCCAAGCTGGAATAAAAAAGAATCGCAAGATATTTGTTTTTTAGCGGAGAGTTCTTTAAAGGAATTTTTGAAGAATAACTTGAAAATGAAGAAGGGAAATATTGTTGATCAAGATGAAAAAATCCGTGGAAAACATTCAGGTCTGGCTTTGTTTACCATTGGACAACGAAAAAATATCAACCTTGGTGGCAACGGTCCATATTTCGTTATTAAAAAGGACTATAAAAAAAATGAGTTAATTGTTTCTAATCGCGCCAATGAGCCAGCGCTTTTTTCAAAGGAGATTATATTGAAAAAAGTTAATTGGATTGTTAAAAAACCTAAGTTGCCGATGAGAATTTTAGTAAGAACGCGATATCGCAATTTACTAGTTTATGCTACAATAAAAAAAATACAGGTAATCGCAGATAAAACGCGCGTAAATAGATATAAATACGCTGTGAAATTTGAAAAACCGCAAAAAGCGTTAACGCCGGGACAATCAGCTGTGTTTTATAACGAAAATGGTGATATTAAAGGCGGGGGAATAATTGAACGAGTTAATAAGTTAAAAGTTTGTAAAGTTAAAAGTTTGTAAAGTTTATAAAATATGTAAAAATATGTATACAAACGACGATTTGCGAAATTTAAGCGCAGATGAAAAAAAGAGACAATCGCATTCTATTCGCATGCAAATGACTGTTTTGGAATCAGATCAGCGAAAATTACAGAGTGAGCAGAAATTGCTGGATGCTGAAATTAGAAAATTGAAAACAGAAAAAGAAAGACTGGAAATAGATGTTAATAAAAAAGAAGAAAGCTATAAAAAAATAAAAAATCAAACAATCCAAAATGAAGAAGAGCTAAAAAGATTAAGGAAAAGACTTAATTTTCTATAATAGTTTTTATGAAAAAGAATAATTTGTAATTTGTAATTTAACTTCTAACACAAAATTATGTTATCAAACTTTAAAAAAATTACTTTGTCTGTTATAGGCGACAAAAAAGAAAAAGTATATAAATCTGAAAAAACTATTGGAGAGATTGAAAAAAAATTAGACAAAGAGGAAATTAATCTTGCTGAAGCTATGAACCGACTAAAAAGCGTGTTTCGCTATAATTTAAGCCATGAAGATTATAGGAAGATAGAAAAAGAAGTTAGTTATAATATACACTAACAAAACTGAAAATTATTTTAAGTTTTTTTATCGTCTATCATAATAAAATACTGAAATAAATTTAGTCTAAAAATAATAAAAATCTTATGACTGCTAACGAACTTAGGCAAAAATATTTAGATTTTATGAAAAAACGTGGCCATGCCATTGTACCAAGTGCCTCCTTAATTCCCGAAAACGATCCAACTACTCTTTTTACCGGTTCAGGCATGCAGCCGATGGTCCCGTATCTTTTAGGCGGAAAACACCCCGAAGGAACCCGAATTGCCGATAGCCAAAAATCTTTTCGCTCGCAGGATATAGAGGAGGTGGGAGATAATCGCCACACAACTTTTTTTGAAATGTTAGGCAATTGGTCGTTGGGCGATTATTTCAAGCGCGAGCAAATTGAATGGATTTTTGAATTTTTTACTCAAGAGCTTAAGCTTGATCCTAAGAGAATGTATATATCTGTTTTTCGCGGTAACAAGGAAATTGGCATTGAACGCGATAGTGAGGCTGTCAATCTTTGGAAAAAACAATTTAAGCAGGTTGGAATTCAAGCTAAGGATATAGATTTATCCGAACGAAACGGAATGCAAGGAGGAAGAATATTTTATTATGATGATACAAAAAATTGGTGGAGCCGTTCTGGTGCTCCGAATAAAATGCCTTTTGGCGAGCCGGGCGGACCAGACAGTGAAGTATTTTGGGATTTTGGCAAAGAACTAAAACTTCACGAAAACTCTCCTTGGAAAAATAAACCCTGCCATGTTAATTGTGATTGTGGTCGATTTTTAGAAATTGGTAATAATGTTTTTATGGAATATATTAAAACCAAGCAGGGATTTGAAAAACTCCAGCAAAAAAATGTAGATTATGGCGGTGGACTAGAACGCCAAATGGCAGCTGTGATAGACACACCGGACATATTTCTAACAGATATATTTATTAAACCTATAAAAACTATAGAAAAATTATCCGGTCAAAAATATGAAGAAAACAAAGAAGCTTTTCGGGTGATTGTCGACCATTTACGAGCGGCTACTTTTCTTATCGGTGACGAAGCTTATCCATCAAATAAAGATCAAGGATATTTTACGCGGCGTCTCATTCGCCGATCTATTAGATTTGCTCACAAACTTTTTATCCAGAAAAATTTTTGTGGAGAAATTGCCAAAGTTTACATTGCATATTTCAAAGAAGCTTACCCGGATTTAGCGGATAAGCAAGAAAAAATAATTGAAGAATTAGAAAAGGAAGAAAACAGATTTAGAAAAACATTGAAAAGAGGATTGAAAGAATTTGAAAAAATAGCCAACAATAAGCAAAGTTTAAAGATTAGCGGAAAAATGGCTTTTAACTTATACCAAACTTTTGGTTTTCCGTTAGAATTAATTGAAGAAGAAGCTGAAAATAAAAATATGCAGGTTGATAAAAAAGAGTTTCAACGGGAATTAAAAAAACACCAAGAGCTTTCCCGCACAGCGGTTGAAGGTAAATTTAAAGGAGGCTTGGCGGATACGAAAGAGAAAACTACTCAACTGCACACCGTGGCACATTTAATGCTAGCGGGGTTACGCCATGTTTTAGGAAAAGAGGTTCATCAAAAAGGTTCTAACATTACTAATGAAAGGATTCGGTTTGATTTTTCTCACAGAGAGAAAATGACGGACGAAGAAAAAAAAGCGGTGGAAGGTTTTGTTAATGAAGCAATTGCTGCTAAAGCGCCGGTAACGATGGAAGAAATGACGCCTGAGCAAGCCCGAGTGGCGGGAGCCGAAGGAGAATTTTCTCATAAATACGGAGAGAGAGTGAAGGTTTATACGATACAAGGATATTCCAAAGAAATTTGCGGCGGCCCGCATGTCAAAAATTTGGGAGAGATTAAAGGTATTTTTAGAATTAAAACAGAGCAGAGCTCCAGTGCAGGCGTAAGGAGAATCAAAGCGGTGTTAAAATAATTTTCAAATATAAACTTATGACCAAAGTAATCACCGATGAAAAATTAATTGATGAAGTTTTAGAAAGGGGAGTGAAGCAGATCTTTCCCGATCGAGAATCATTTAAGAAAGTTTTAATGTCCGGGAAAAGGATAAAACTTTACTGTGGTTATGATCCAACAGCCAAATCTCTGCATTTAGGAAACGCCATATCAATCAACAAGCTTAGGCAGTTTCAAAAATTAGGACACGAAGTCATCTTTCTAGTCGGAGATTTTACAGGAATGATTGGCGATCCGACGGATAAATCTGCTGCCCGAAAAAAATTGACCCGAGAAGAAGCGCTAGCCAATAGTGAAAATTACAAAAAACAAGCTTCGGCCTATTTGAATTTTTCTGGGGACAATCCGGCTAAGATATTGCATAACAGCCAATGGAGCGATCCGCTGACCTTCAAGGATCTTATTGAGATAAGCTCCAATTTTACAGTGCAAAAAATGATTACGCGCAATATGTTTCAAAAAAGACTAGAGGAAGGAAAGCCCATTTACCTTCACGAATTTTTGTATCCGGTGGCGCAAGGGTATGACTCTGTGGCCATGGATGTGGATCTGGAAATCGGCGGAAACGATCAAATGTTCAATATGCTCGCCGGGAGAGATCTTATGAAAGCGTTGAAAAATAAAGAGAAATATGTAATGACCATAAAGCTTATGGAGGACGAATCCGGTAAAAAAATGGGTAAGACAGAAGGCAATGTGGTGAATTTAAATGAAACACCGGAAAATATGTTTGGTCAGATTATGGCCTGGTCAGATGGGCTGATCGCGCCAGGATTTGAGCTTTGCACTAATATTCCCATAGAAGAAGTAAACAATATCAGAGAAAGTCTTAGAAACCCGAAAAATAATCCGCGCGATTTTAAGATGAAATTGGCGTTTGAGATAACCAAGATAAATCACGGCGAAAAAGAAGCTAAAAAAGCTCAGGAATATTTCGTAAAAACGATTCAAAAAAAAGAGATGCCAGAAAAAGTACCTTCTATAGAAGCTTCTATAGAAGCTTCTATAGAAGAAGTAATGGTGAAAGCGGGTTTAGCTAAATCCAATTCTGACGCTAAAAGAAAAATTTCTCAAGGTGGTGTGGAAATTAGCGGAAAAAAAATAACAGACATTAAAACAAAAATTATTCCAGCTATGAATGGTCAAATTTTGAAAGTAGGTAAAAATAAATTTATAAAAATAAAAATTCTTTGATCAGCTATCCGAATAAAAAGAAAAAACTCTGCCTCTAATTTTTTTAGGTAGAGTTTTTTTATGTTGTCTTTTGCTCTACTTTTTGTCATTCCCGCGTAGGCGGGAATCCAGTGAACCAGCCAAGAGAGGTAATGCTAAAAAAATAAACCCCCTCTCAATCTCCCCCCTTAGTAAAGGGGGAGAGGCAGAAACAATACAAATCCTCCTCCCCTCTTTGAGGGGAGGTGCCCGTAGGGCGGAGGGGTGCATAGAAGGTAGCAATTATGAGAAAATTCTCAAACTTAAAAGGAAGAAATAAGATATACTCCTAAAACTCGGTTTTAGGAATATTATTTTTATTGGATATTGGATATTAGAAATTGAGAATTTGATAAAATAGTGGAGTCAAGATAATTTCCAATATCCAATTCCCAATTCCCAACAAAATTTTCAATTTTCTCTGTCATTCCCGCGTCCCTTTCTGTCATCCCCGCATTTTTCTTTGTCATTCCCGCGTAGGCGGGAATCCAGTGAACCATCCAAAAGTAAGAAATGGAAATTAATTAAGATTAGCTAATTGATGCAGGCTTCTAATATGAGTTGATATAAAAAACTTAAAAAATTTAGACGGAGATTTCACTTCTGTAAGTGGAATTTTTTATTTATTGCCAGAAACCTTTATTTATTTTATAATTAAATTATAAGTTAGAGTTACTGAAGAATTAAAATTTTTTCAAAATTAAACTCAAACTATAAATTTTATCCAAAAAAATCCCTCTCTCAACACGCCCTAAGGAAATTTTTGGATAAAATTTAAGTTATCAAACAAGAATTTCTCAGAAATTTTAATTCTTCAGTAATTTATAATTAGCAAATAGAAAGAAAAATTAAAATATTTTTAGTAATGGGAATTTTATCTAAAATTTTAGGTTTACGAACCGGCTCGTCGGAATATCTTTTATCTTTAGATATTGGAACGGAAATTGTAAAGGCCTTAGTTTTTAGAATTGATGAAAACTTGGGTGTCGGGCGAGTAAAAGGTGTGGGACGAGCTCGCCAAGGGTTAAAAGATATGCACAGTGGAGCAGTTTCTGATATATCCGGAGTTATTGATAACTGCCATCAAGCTATTAACGCAGCTAAAAATATGGCTGGTGTTAAAAAAGTAAACAAGGCTATTGTAGGCATTGCTGGAGAATTAGTTAAAGGTACCACTACAACAGTGCATTATGAAAGGATTAATCCGGAAATAAGAATTGAATTGCCGGAACTGAAAAACATTATCCAGAAAGTGCAATGGAAAGCTTTTGACCGAATTCGCCAACAATTAGCTTGGGAGACAGGTCACAGTGAAATTGAAGTGAAACTCATCAATGCCGCGATTGTGGATGTTAGAATTGATGGCTATAAAATATCTAATCCTATTGGTTTTCAAGGTCATGATGTTTCCCTTTCTATTTTTAACGCCTACGCGCCAATGATTCATTTGGGGGCTCTCCAAAAAATTGGTGATGAACTAAAACTAAATCTACTTAATATTGCCGCTGAACCTTATGCTGTTGTGCGTTCTATGGGTATTGAAGATTCTACTGATTTTAGCGCGGTATTTATTGACATTGGTGGCGGGACAACAGATGTGGCAGTCGTAAGAAACGGCGGTTTGGAAGGCACTAAAATGTTTGGTTTAGGCGGGCGAGCCTTTACTAAAAGACTTGCGCAGGAATTAGGCGTTGGTCTTGAAGAAGCTGAAATTTTGAAGATAAAATATTCCGAAGGTAAATTAAGAAAAGATGTCAGTTTTAAGATTGAAAAAAAATTGGAAGACGATTGCGATGTTTGGCTCAGGGGCATAGAATTAACACTTAGTGAATTTTCTGAATCTGATATTATTCCGCATCGATTTTTTCTTTGTGGTGGCGGATCCGGATTACCAGGGATAAAAAAAGCGTTGCTTTCATCAAATTGGAAAAAAGATTTGCCCTTTGCTAAACCTATCGAAATTAGTTTTCTCCAGCCCAAAGATGTAGTCAGTATTATTGACGAAACTCGACAGCTTAAAGATCCTCAAGATATTACTCCCATGGGACTGGCTAATTTAGCACTTGATTTAGTCGGAGAGGAAAAAATGCTTTCAGGAATATTAAGAAGGGCGGTAAGAATGATACAAAAATAGCCAGAAGTAAAAAATTTTATATTGCAAATTGCTGCGAAAACTTAATTTTATTCTCGCTTGCAATATTTGCGACAAAATTAATATGCATCAAACATTTTATATTGATATTAACGAAGAAATAACTTCTATAATTGAAAGGATTAAAAAAACTCGGACCAATGAAATAATTATGGTTGTGCCTAAGAGAGCCTTGCTTATTCAAAGTATCGTCAATCTTAAAATTTTAAAAAAAGAAGCAGATGAAAGAAAAATTCAATTGATGGTAATTACTCAAGATAAATTGGGCAAGATTTTAGTAGAAAAAGCGGGAATTTTAGTCCAACAAAAAATGAATAATATCGTTGATGAAGAAGTTAATTTGAATGAAGATAATAATAAACTTAATAAAGAATATTACAAAATGAAAACCGAAGTAAATGAAACAGATGAAAGTAAAAAAAGACTAAATGAAATTGGGTCAGAAACTTATTTTGACGAAGAAGAGCTAAAAAAAGAATCCTTTAAAAAATTAAACAAAATTAAAGAAAAAAATGTTTTAGAGAAGCAAAAAGAGAAAAAAGAAAAAATAACCAATAAAGAACTGGTTGTAAATACTAAAAAAGATATAAAAAAGAAAAGCCGAGCTACTATGGATGTAAGTTATGAACCTCAAACTCCAGTTTCACCAGAAAAACAGCCGGAAACATCCAAGGCCTTGTATACGCCTAACGCTGATGTTGGTGCTGATGCTAACGCTGATGCTGATGCTTATGGCAATGACTCCTATTATCAGAATAAAAAAATTGAAAATTTCTTTTATCAATCTAAAAATACCGATAATCAAAAAAAACAAGAAAAAAATGAAAAGAATAACTATAAAAACTATGCTATATCCAAAAAAATGCGCCGGTGGTTTTTGATTTTTGGAATTTTTTCTATTGTCGCCATAGGAACGGTTTTAGCTTATCTTTTTGTACCTAAAGCTTCAATAACTATTACGGCTAAAACTAAATCTAAAGCGATTGATTCTGAAATAATGGGAGAAGTCAATATTGATTCATCAGATGTGAATAAAGGAATTATTCCCGCTAGAATTATAAAAGTTGATCCAAAAATCACTAAGGAATACAAAGCAACTGGCAATAAAACCGTATCTAATCAAAAAGCCAGAGGAACTGTAACCATCTATAACGAATATAGTTCCAGTCCCCAGCCATTAGTGGCAACTACTCGCCTTTTAAGCGCAAACGAAAAATTATTTAGGCTAATAAAGGAAGTAACAGTTCCGGGAACGACTACTGTTGATGGCCAAATGCATCCCGGTTCAATACAAGCTCAAGTGGTAGCCGATGAAGCGGGATCAGATTTTAATATCGATCCGGATAAATTTACTATACCCGGATTTAAAAGCAGACCAAACAAATATAATAAATTTTATGCTAAATCTGATCAAGCCATGTCCGGCGGGGGTAACGGAAATGAAAAAGTTAACGCAATAACCCAATCTGATATAGACAATGCCAAAAATGATATATTGACTGATTTAAATAATCTAATTAAACAAAAAGTAAAAAATGTTGCCGGCAATGATATAGTTTTATTAGGTGACGCCATTAATAAAAAAGAAGCGGTTTATAAATTATCAAACTCTTTAGGTGAAGTAGTAACTTCGTTTCAAATAACGGCTGATATGCAAGCTAGCGCAATGGTAGTTAATCAAAATGATCTTAAAAAAATGGTAGCGCAAATGTTAGCCAAAGCTGGAGACAGTCAGGCTAATATAGGTGATAATTCTGTAACTATAGACTTTGGAAAAACAAATGCTAATTTTAATACTGGTATTATGAACATCCGATTTCACGCAGTTGGTCAAATAAAGCCGGATATAAACATTGATATGATTAAAAAAGCTATTTTAGGCAAAAATGAAACTGATTTAAAAGCTTATTTAAGCACTTATTCTGATATTAAAAAAATAAACATAGAGTATTGGCCTTCTTTCATTGGCGGTCGAATTCCTTTTCAGCCAAATAGAGTTAAAATAACGCTTGACAATTCAGTTTAATGAATATAGTATAAATTAAGACATTTAAAAGTAGCGGAAAATTAAAAATTAATTGCTGGTAAATAGAGGGGATTTTCTGTTTTCAGGAATTTGGTCTGTCCACTTATCCTCAAGAAAAAAAGTAATTGCTTTTTTGTCTTGAGAAAATCCCGTCTTTTTTGTTTTATAAAAAAATTAAAGTATGCCCAAAGACAAAGAAATAGTTAAATTAGAAGGAAAAATTATTGATAATTTACCCAATACGACTTTCAAAGTAAAGTTGGATAATAACCATGAAATTCTGGCTCATATTTCTGGAAGAATGAGAGTTAATTATATTCGGCTTATTCCTGGTGATAAAGTTTTAGTGGAGATGAGCCCTTATGATTTAACTAAGGGGAGAATAGTCCAAAGACTTAAATAAATACAATAAATTGCTGAAGAACTAAAATTTTAATTCTTCAGTACGAGCTAATACCTATTTTATGAAAGTTAGAGCGTCAGTTAAAAAAATTTGTGATAAATGTAAAATTGTTAGGCGTAAAGGCAAGCTTTATGTTATTTGTTCTAATCCAAAACATAAGCAACGCCAAGGATAAATTAATTAAAAATTAGGTGAAATAAATATGCTACGAATATCTGGAGTCAATATTCCTGATGACAAAAGAATAGCTATTTCGTTAACTTATATATATGGTATAGGACAAGCTAACGCATCAAAAATTTTGTCAGAGCTAAAAATTTCTCAAGATAAAAGGACTAAAGAGTTGACTGAAAAAGAACAAAATGAAATTAGAAACTATGTGGAAAAGAGAATTAAGGTAGAAGGAGAATTAAAACATGAAATTCGCAATAATATAAAACGGCTTAAAGAAATTGGATGTTATCGCGGGTTAAGGCACCAAAAAGGTCTTCCCTCAAGAGGTCAAAGAACCAAAACTAATAATCGCACTGTCCGAGGAAATATCCGAAGAACAATGGGTTCTGGAAGAGTTAGAGCAGAAAAAACATAATTTATAATGTGTAAATAGAAATCACTGAAGAATTAAAATTATTTAAAAATCTATAATTATAATGAATAAGGAAAATAATAATACGGAAGCTAAAGCAAATAGCGCAGATGTACAGACAAAAGAAAATAAGAAATCGGAGCAAAAACCGGCTGATTTGAAAGTGAAAAGTAAAAAGGCAGACAACGCAAGTGATGCAGAAAAGACGTCAACACATAAGAATGATAAAACAGATAAAACAGATAAAACAAAGGCGCAAAAGAAAGAAATTAAACCAAAGAAAAAGGCTAAAAAAATTAAAAGACAGATTTTAAAAGGCAGAGCCAATATAAAATGTTCCTATAATAATACTGTAGTAAGTTTAGCTGATTTAAACGGCAATGTACTAGGCTGGGCGACTTCCGGACTCTTAGGATTTAAAGGAGCCAAAAAAGCTACTCCTTATGCCGCTACTCAAGTAGTCGCTAATGTTAGTGAAAAAGTAAAAAAATATGGATTAAAAGAATTGGAAGTTTATATTAAAGGAGTAGGTAGTGGCAGAGAAGCTTCCGTCAGGGCCTTGGCTAATAACGGCTTTGATTTAGTTTTAATTAAAGATGTAACGCCCATACCTCATAACGGATGCCGACCCAAAAAACCGCGCCGATTATAAATTGTATAATTTAAATGTTTTATAATAAATATGGCTAGAGATATAGATCCCAAATGTAAAAAATGCCGCAGAGCTGGAGAAAAGCTTTTTCTTAAAGGTGAACGATGTAATACACCCAAATGCGCTATAGTTAAACGCGCTTATGCGCCGGGGATTCATGGCAAGAAAATAAGACGAGGAGCTAGCGAATTCGGAATGCAATTAGCTGTAAAGCAAAAAGTTAAAAGAATATATGGAGTTTTAGAAAGACAGTTTAAAAAACACTTTGAAGAAGTCAGAAATAAAAAAGGGATAACCGGCGATTTGTTACTGGCACGGCTGGAACTGCGTTTGGATAATGTGGTTTACAGAATAGGCCTAGCTGCTTCCAGATCCTTGGCGAGACAAATGGTTAATCATGGATTGATTACAGTTAATGGCAAAAAGGTGGATATCCCGTCTTTTGAACTTAAAATAGGGCAAATGGTAGGAATAAATCCTAACAAAAAAGATAAAAAATATTTTAAAAATCTGGAACAGATTTTAAAAAATAAAAAAGATTTTCCAGCTTGGATAGATTTTGATTATAAAAAAGTTGAAGGTAAAATAACGAATGTTCCTCAGCGAAATGACATCGGAATTAATGTAGATGCTCAAATCATTGTAGAATATTATTCTAGATAATTTTAAAAATAGAAGAATGCAGAAATAGATAAGATGACATAAACTTACTGAAGAATTAAAATTTTAATTTTCCAGTAAGTTAGATGCAAACAAGCTGTCATTGTATAAAGTTCTGTATAATTCTATCAAACATATGCGAATATTGCCTCCTCACAAACCCCAATATACTCCAATTAATAAAAAAACCGGTTTGTTTGAAATAAACGGATGCTATCCTGGATATGGGACTACCTTGGGAAACGCGCTTAGAAGGGTACTTCTTTCTTCTCTTTCTGGAGCGGCTATAGTATCTATAAAAATAAAAGGCGCAAAACATGAATTTTCCACTCTTACTGATGTTATGGAAGATGTTATCCAAATAATTCTTAATCTTAAACAAGTTAGATTTAGACTTTTTAGCGATGAAGCAGTCCAAGCTAGTTTGAAAGTTAAAGGAGAAAAAACAATTGACGCCGGGATGATTAAGTGTCCGTCTAATGCCGAAGTAGTTAATAAAGATGCTCATATCGCAACAATCACCAGCGCTAAAGGAGAACTTGAAATTGAAATGGAAATTGACGCTGGGATAGGTTATGTCCCGGTGGAGCAACAAGAAAGAGAAAAAAAGGAGGTGGGAGTTATTGCCGTAGATGCTATTTATACACCTATAAAGAGAGTAAATTATACTATTTCTAATATGCGTGTTGGAAAAAGAACTGATTTTGAAAAAATAAGTCTGGAGATAGTAACAGATGGTAGTGTTACTCCGGAGGAAGCTTTCTCCAAGGCAGTTGATATTCTTGTTAATCAATTTTCAGAAATGAAAACAGTTGAAGAAGCTAACGCAAAAAAAGAAGAAGTAGTTGTTCCTAAAATAAAAGAGAAGGTGAAAGAAAAAAAGGAAGATGAGTCAGAAGAAGTTCAAGATCCTAACAAGATAGAAGTCTCCGAATTAAGAAATCTTTCCACCCGAACTTTGAATATATTAGAAAAAAACAAAATTAAAACTATCAAAAATATTGTTAAATTAAATGAAGAACAGCTTTCCAGTCTTTCTGGAATGGGAGCTAAAGGCATAAAAGAGATTAAAAAAGCTATCGGGGATTTTGGAATTAATTTGAAGAAAATGGAATAATTTATAAAGATGGCATATGACATATGTTTATAATATTTTATAATCCATATCTTATGCTATATTAGCTTAATGCAACATAGAAATAAGACTAAAGAATTTCATAGAGTTAAAAAACAAAGAATCGCTTTGTTTAGGACTATGCTGGGCAGTTTAATAATGCATGAAAAAATTACCACAACTGAAGCTAAAGCCAAAGAGCTCAAAAGAAGAATTGACAAAGTTATCAGCAAAGCGAAGAAAACTCAAGATGCTTCTAAGAAAGTGTCTGTAGTTCGCGATTTACGAAAAGATTTGCCAGTGATGGCTGTTAAAAAAATAACAGGAGATTTTTTAAATAAGTTTAAAGATCAAAAAAGCGGATATGCTGAGGTGATAAAATTAGCGCCAAGAAAAAGCGATAGTGCTAAAATGGCAGTCATAAAATTTGTCTAGTTTCTCTAAACTGTTTGAAGTAATTTATAATGCGACTATGAAAACAATCAATAGAAAGTACCATTTATTTAATGCAAAAAGCGAAATGCTTGGAAGATTAGCTACGGAAATTGTCAGAATTTTACGTGGAAAAAATAAAGTTGATTTTATCCCCAATATTGATGGAGGAGATTTTGTGGTAGTCATTAATTCTGATAAAGTTCAGGTTAGCGGGAATAAAAAAGAAAATAAAATTTATCATTATTACAGTGGTTATCCCGGAGGAGTGCGAGATATCAAACTTAAAGATAAAATTAAACTTGATTCAAGAAAGGTAATAAAGGAAGCAGTTTATGGAATGTTGCCTAAAAATAAGTTGCGAAACAAAATGATGGCAAGGCTGAAGGTTTATAAGGATAATAAGCATGAACACAAAATAGATATAACACATAATGTAGATTAATCTAGGATATAAAAAATTATGGCAACAAAAAAACTAACGGAAAAAAAGAATAAAACGGTTAAGAAAAAAAGCGAAAAAAAAGTTGTTAAAAAAGCTGTCAAAGAAGAACACTATTTTTATGCAGTGGGAAGAAGAAAAACAGCCGTGGCTAAAATAAAACTTTTTCCCTCTAAAAATACGCAAAATGCAATAACAACTAATGGGAAGAAAGCAGAAGATTATTTTCCAATTAAAAGATTAGTAGATATAGTCTATATGCCTTTTACATCAATTGGAGAAAGCACTCATTTTAAAGTAGAAATTAAATTAACAGGCGGAGGGACTAGCGCTCAAGCTGAAGCGTCGCGCCTAGGCATTGCGAGAGCTTTGATAATTTTTGATGAAACGCTTAAAAAATTATTAAAAGATGAGGGTTTTTTGACTCGGGATTCTCGCAAAGTAGAGCGTAAAAAAGCTGGCCTTAAAAAAGCCAGAAGAGCTCCGCAATGGTCAAAGCGATAAAAATGGCTAGTTACTAATGACTAATTACCGATTAAAAGAGTATAATAAAAGTACTTACTTGAGTAAGTACTTTTTAATTATTAAAAACAAAAAAGTAGAAGGCCATATAGAAAAAGAAGTTATAGTAGAAATCTTATATTGGTATTAGATATAAAATAAGTTATAATAAAGATGAACTAGAAAGGAAACTTAAATATGTTAAACTTAGCGAAAAAGGAAAAGGAAGAAGAAAAGCTCTTACAGCAAGAGAGAGAGCAACAAGAGAGCGAAATGCAAGATCCAACGGACGAGAAAGCTCTGATAGATTAGGTTAGTGGAATCGGAACAAATAAAAGAATAGAAGGCGTAGACTTCCTAAAGCGAAGCTTTAGGAAAAGCTTTAGGAAAGCCCAAAAATAGAAATCTTATATTCAAGTTATTTAACTTAATTTCCCTTTTTATCATTCCCGCCTTTTTCTGTCATTCCCGTTTCCTTTCTGTCATTCCCGCGGAGGCGGGAATCCAGTGAACCAACCAAAAGTCTCAAGATTAAATTCTAGGCTTTCCTAAAGCGAAGCTTTAGGAAAGCCTTCATATTCTTTGTTTCTTTATAATTCTTTGATACTTCTTCGTCTTTTTCAAACACCTTATTATCTCTTAACATCTTCAAGGTATTTCCTACCGGTTTCAACTCAAACCGAAGTGTTTTAGAAAGCTCATATAAATTTGTGAATTCTTGAAATGTTTTTTTGTTCATAATGTTTTTTGAATTTATTAAAATTATTTTTATTTAAAACACCCACAAAGGTGGGTGTTTTTGCTTAGATACTTTATTTTTTCTTGTGTATCCTTTTTTTAGAGATTACTTTTTTAGTTTCGGCTTTGCTTTTTTTCTGGCGCGCCTTTCTTTTTGCTTTCTTATTTCCGACAACTTTTTTCCCAGCCGCTTTTTTAGTTATCTTCTTGAAACGTTCTACTCGACCAGTTGTGTCTAAGATTTTATTCTTGCCAGTATAAAGAGGATGGCAAGCGCTGCAAATTTCTACTTTTATTTCTTTAACAGTAGAACCAGTTTCAATCACATTACCGCAAGCGCAAATTATTTTAGCGTTAGAATAATATTTAGGGTGAATATCCTTTTTCATAAATTTTTTGCAAGTTATTCTATCACAGCAAAACTTTATTATAACAGTAGCGGTGATAAATCTTATGAATTACAAATTAACTTAAGTTAAATAATATTAATTATATTTATTAACTGATTGTAGCTAATTTCCATAGC
>Ga0114931_10003938_pt1 | contig 18640 bp, 16 predicted proteins | sample 2SBtaG_FD_89579 | JGI IMG/M metagenome (GOLD analysis project Ga0114931, IMG submission 89579) | Deep subsurface microbial communities from Kolumbo volcano to uncover new lineages of life (NeLLi) - 2SBTROV14_V59a metaG | ecosystem: Environmental > Aquatic > Marine > Volcanic | place: Kolumbo...
GGGAGGCCGGCGGCCACGTTGCGCGCAGCCGGGCACGGGAGGCCGGCGGCCACGTTGCGCGCAGCCGGGCGGGAAGCCCGGCGGCATGGTCCGTACCTCTCGGCGATTCCGCAGGGTCCCGGGGGACGTCCCTTCGCCTGCAACGTCCGATACCTCGACGGTGCCCGGGTGCAAGGGGTGAGTCCGTCGGAAGACGATGACCACGCTGTGTTCTGTCTCTCCGCCGGGCCCGACGGGCGCTTCGAGACCGCCTTCGATGCCGCCAGCGAGCCACGCGTACCGGCGGGCGACGACGTCGGCTGGGCGATCCAAGGGGATCAGACCCCGTGAAAGTACGTCTGGTGCGCTTGCAGATGCAGGCGCGGCTCGTGGCGGCGTAGGGGGCCCCGGGCTAAGGTTGCGGCCCCGCAGAGAGGGGATGTGACGCGAAGTGGCGAGAGATGATCTGATCCAGGCGACCGGAAGCGTCGAGAAGATTCTTGGCGGCGGCCGCTATCAGATCACCCTCGATGGCGGTCAGAGCGTGACGGCCCAGCTCTCCGGCCGCATGCGCCGCTTTCGCATCCGCGTGATTCCCGGGGACCGCGTGCAGGTTGGCCTCTCGCCCTACGATCCCACCCACGGCTTCATCACCTTCCGGCTCCGAGAGGGTGAGTCGCCGCCCAAGCGCTAGCGGGCGGCTGGCCGAGTGCACCGGTAGCGGAGCGGGAGTGAAGGCGCGTGCGCCAGGCCGTCCGGCGCGCACAGCTGCGCAGTCAGCGGGCGCTCGACGGGGCGCGCCTGGCCTGGCTCCAATGGCTGCATCCCGGTCTCCGGGTCGCGCGCGATGCCACACCAGCATTTGGGACGGCCCGCTTCAATCTTGCGCCCGGCGCCCGCCTCGAGATCGCTGCCGGCGCTGCCACCGAGCATCGCCCCGGCGCACTTTCCTTCGTCATCCATGCTGGTGGACGCATTGTGGTGGAGGAGGAGGTGTGGCTGCGCACGGAGGTCGGGCCCATCACCCTCGTGGCCTTCGCGGGTGGCGAGATCCGGATCGGCGCACGCGCGATGCTCAACGGCTGCAGCATCAGCGCCAAGCACCGCGTACGGCTGGGTCGGCGCGTGCTGGTCGGGCCCGGCTCTCGCATCTATGATTCGGACCAGCACGACCTCGATGCCGAGCGCCTGGAGCAAGGAGGCCCGGTGGAGGTCGGAGACCACAGCTGGCTGGCGGCCGACGTGACTGTGCTCAAGGGCGTGGAGATCGGGGAGCACTGCGTCGTAGGGACCCGGGCGTTGGTCACGGGGGACCTGCCTGCACACAGCTTTGCCTTCGGGGCGCCGGCCAGGCCGCGCGGCAAGATTGGAGACCGCAGCCAGGCCCGTTGACCCGGCGCCCGTATTCCGGGAGCTTGCGGATATGAGCTTGAAGATCGCGCTCTTCGGACAAGCCCCCTTCGGACGCGATGTCGGAATCCGCCTGATCGAGGCGGGCCACGAGATCGTGGGCGTCTACGCGCCTCCGGAAGGCCACCGTCCGGATCCTCTGGCAGAGGAGGCCAGCGCCCGCGGCCTGCCGTTGTTCCGCTACAAGGCGATGCGCCGCAAGGGCCAGCCGATTGCGGAGCGCGTCCGGGAGCACGCGCGCCTGGGGGCGGAGCTCAATGTGCTCGCCTTCGTCACGATGATCCTGCCCGAAGCCGTCGTCGAAGCCCCGCGGCACGGCTCGCTCTGCTTCCACCCTTCGTTGCTGCCGCGTTTTCGCGGGGGGAACGCCCTCGCCTGGCAGATCCTCGCCGGCGAGGCGGAGACGGGTGTCACCGTGTTCCGGCCGGATGCCGGCGTGGATACGGGGCCCATCGTCGTTCAAAAGGGTGGGGTGCGCATTGCCCCCCACCACACCGCAGCGAGTCTCTACTTCGAGGAGCTCTACGGTCTCGGAGTGGAGGCCATGGTCGAGGCGGTCGATCTGGTGGACCGCGGCGAAGCGCGCCCGCGGCCACAGGATGAGTCGCAGGCGAGCTTTCAAGGCCTGCTGGACGATGAAGTGGCGCGGATCGACTGGACGCGGCCCGTGGACGAGGTGGACCGCAAGCTGCGCGGCTGCGACCCGAGTCCGGGCGCCCATGCCCGGCTGGGCACTGCGCGGATCCGGCTCTTCGATGCCCGGCGAGAAGACCGTCCCCCCTCTGGGAACCCTGGGACCGTGGTCGCTGCCGAAGAAGGCTGCGTGTGGATCGCGCTACCAGGCGGAACAGAGCGCGTGGGACGCGTGCGCGCCGACGACGGGAAGAAACGACCCGCCGCGGAATGCCTGAGGGTCGGTGACCGCCTGGAGTGAGCAGCTGGCACCTGCGCGCGGGGTGCTGGTGGACGCGGGGCTCGACCTCCACGGGGTGCTCAGCGCCGAGCGCTATGACGCGCGGGTGGCGCCGGTCTTCCGCAGTCGGCGCCGGCTCCCAGAGGCGCAGAGCGCCTGGGTGATCGGGTCGGCGGGCTCGCGGCTCTTCACCTGCTTCCGGGCCAGCGCTTTCGCTGCTCTTCGCAGGCCAGATCCGTTGGATGCCTATGTGGCAGAGCAGGTGGCGACGGCCACAGCCCTGGTGGCCTCCGCGGGAATCGCCTGTGCGTCGGTCTTGGGCCACGTTGCCGACGCAGGAGCCTTTCCCGACCTGGTCGCCGTCGCCCACGAGGCGGGGCTCGGCTGGCCCAGCCGTCTGGGGCTCCTGCTGCATCCCGACTTCGGCCCCTGGACGAGCTTACGGGCGGTGCTCCTCACGGAGGCGGAGCTGGACGCGGGCTACCCACTCCCCGGCGTCGGGCCTTGCGGACCCTGTCCTGGCCCCTGCATGGCCGCTTGCCCAGTGGCGGCTCCGACGCAGGCGGGCTTTCAGCTGGAGCGCTGTGCGGGCGTCCGGCTGGCCGGGGGTTGCGCCGACCACTGTGCTGCCCGCCGGGCATGCCCGGTTGGGTGCGGGGCCCGGTACACCGCGGAGGCCGAGGCCTACCATATGGCTGCCGCTGAGGAAGGCCTTCGGGCCTGGCGCTGAGCGGCGCGCTTGCCCCGCGGGGTGCTCCCTTGGGGCGCGCGCCTTCGGCTTGCTCGAGCGGAGAAACCCATTATTTTCCGCCGCGTCTCAGGGGAGTGCCGTACCGGACCGAAGAGGGGATCACCCTCCCGAGCTGGCTGCGACCCCCCGCGGACCTGCGGACCCAGGGACCGGAAGAGAGCGTTGCAGAGTCGGGGAAGCCCTCGCACCGAGCGCGGCTCCGGCTCTCTGGTGAGCGAGCGCGAATCCATCTTTCCCAGAGCCCGCGGGCGCGGGGGCGCGAGACCCATCCAGTGAGGACGGGCCCGCGAGGGTGAATACCATGACCATCGACCTCGACAAGACCCGGAACATCGGCATCAGTGCCCACATCGATTCCGGCAAGACCACGCTGACCGAACGCATCCTGTTCTACACGGACAAGATCCATCGCATCAACGAGGTGCGCGGCAAGGATGGCGCGGGGGCCACCATGGACCACATGGAGCTCGAGAAGGAGCGTGGCATCACCATCACCTCCGCCGCGACCCACACGGAGTGGAACGGGCACCACGTCAACATCATCGACACACCGGGCCACGTGGACTTCACCATCGAGGTGGAGCGCTCGCTGCGGGTCCTGGATGGTGCCATCCTGATCCTCTGCGGTGTCGCTGGCGTGCAGTCGCAGTCCATGACCGTGGATCGCCAGATGCGGCGTTACAAGGTCCCTCGCATCGCCTTCATCAACAAGCTCGACCGCTCCGGTGCGAACCCACGCAAGGTGGTGGAGGGCCTGCGCGAGAAGCTGAAGCACAACGCCGTGCTGATGCAGCTGCCCATCGGCCTCGAGGCCGATCTCTCGGGCGTGATCGACCTGGTCACGATGAAGGCGATCCGTTTCAAGGGCGAGAACGGCGAGCAGGTGGTAGTTGAGGAGATCCCCGAGGCGCTTCTGGCGGAGGCGGAGAGCGCGCGTGAGGAGATGCTCGATGCCGTCTCGATGTTCTCCGACGAACTCATGGAGGCGATTCTCGAGGAGCAGGTGAGCGAGGAGCAGATCCACGCAGCGGTGCGTGCCGGCGTGCTCTCCCTGGAGCTGACGCCCGTCTTCCTGGGCTCCGCGTACAAGAACAAGGGCGTCCAGCCCTTGCTCGACGCGGTGACGCGCTATCTGCCGAGTCCGCTGGACGTCGAGAACTCCGGCGTCGATCTCTCGAACGACGAGGCGCCCATCGTGCTCTCGAGCGACAGCCAGAAGCCCCTGGTGGCCCTGGCATTCAAGCTGGAGGATGGGCGTTACGGGCAGCTCACCTACACGCGCATCTACCAGGGCACCTTGGCGCGCGGTGGGAATATCTACAATGCCCGCACGAGGAAGAAGCACAAGGTCGGCCGGCTGGTGCGCATGCACTCCAACGAGATGGAGGAGATCGAAGAGGCCGGCGCAGGCGACATCGTTGCTCTCTTTGGCATCGACTGTGCCTCCGGCGACACTTTCACCGACGGCAGTATCGACGTAGCGATGAGCGCCATGCACGTGCCGGACCCGGTAATTTCGCTCTCCATCAAGGTGGCCGACCAGAAGACCCAGGCGAACATGTCCAAGGCCCTCGGGCGCTTCGTGCGCGAAGACCCGACCTTTCGCGCTGGGGTGGACGACGAGAGCGGCGAGACCGTGATTTCGGGAATGGGGGAGCTCCACCTCGAGGTCTACGTGGAGCGCATGAAGCGCGAGTACGGCGTCGAGGTGGACACCGGCGCGCCCCAGGTGGCTTATCGTGAGACCATCTCCCAGCGCGCGGACTATTCCTACGTCCACAAGAAGCAGACCGGTGGCTCCGGACAGTACGGCAAGGTGGCTGGCTATGTGGAGCCGCTCACCGATGGCAGCGACTTCGAGTTCGTAAACGAGGTGCGCGGCGGCGCGATCCCCACCGAGTACATTCCGTCGGTGGAGAAGGGCTTCCGCCAGATGATGGCCAAGGGGCGCATCATCGGCTTCCCGGTGATCGGCATGCGCTTCGTCGTCAACGACGGCCAGTCGCACTCGGTGGACTCCTCGGACATGGCCTTCCAAGCTGCTGCCCGTGGCGCATTCCGGGAGGTCTACGGGCGCGCCAAGCCGATCATCATGGAGCCGGTGATGAAGCTCGGCGTCGAGGGGCCGACGGAGTTCCAGGGTGCGGTGATCAAGACCATCATGCAGCGCCGGGGCAATATCATCGGGACGACCGAGGACGAGGGCTTCTGCCAGGTGGAAGCCGAGGTGCCGCTGGCGGACATGTTCGGCTACGCCACGGACCTGCGTTCAGCCACCCAGGGCAAGGCAGAGTTCACCATGGAGTTTGCCCGCTATGCCCCGGTTCCTGGCGATGTGCGCGAGGAGTTGGTGAAGAAGTACGCGGACAAGGTCCCGGGCTCGGTACAAGATTAGGGGGCAGCATGCGCCAGACGTTTCTCAATGCGCGTAGCCCGATGCGAGTCCTGGAAAAGGGTCTCCACGGTGGGCTGGGCACCGGCAACCTGGGCTTGGTCCTCGCGGGTCACGGAGTGGGGAAGACTTCCTTCCTCGTAGGGGTGGCCCTGGATCACCTCTTTCGTGGCGAGCAGATCCTGCACGTGGCCCTTGACCACACGGTGGCCCACACCCGCGCCTACTACGACACCATCTTCGAGGAGCTGGCCTCGTCGACGAATCTGGAAGACCAGGCGCTGATCCACGCCGAGGTGGGCCGCGCGCGTAGCATTCGGGCCTATCCGGCCGAGGGATTCGGAGCATCGAAGCTGCGGGAGGCCGTGAAGCTGGAGGAGGAGGCCGGTGCGAAGCCCGGGCTGGTGATCGTCGAGGGCTTCGATGCGAATCACACCGCAAGATCCGAGGTCGAGGAGCTCCGGGCCCTCGCCGGCGAGCTGAACTCGGAGATCTGGCTCTCCGCCGCCTGCGCGGACGAGAAGGTGGACGCGCTTCCAGGCGGTCTGGCCTCCGCTCAGGAAGTGTTCAGCGTGATCCTGGCCCTGGAGCCGGAAGAGGATTTCGTGGCCCTGCGCGCGATCAAGGATCACGACAACCCGGATGTCGCGGCCCTGCGCGTGGCCCTGCATCCGAAGACGCTGCTGCTGACCCGCAGCTGATCCGCCCCCCGAGGGGGCCTGTGCGAAGGGATTTCCCCTCTCGACCATTGGAGTAACTACTCTTAGAATCAGTGCATGGAGCTTCGCGTAGAAGAGCTCGCCGCCCGGGGCGGAGTTCGCGTCGATACCGTCCGCTACTACCAGTCTCGGGGTCTGCTCCCGCCTCCGCGTCGCCAGGGCCGCATTGCCCTCTATGGCGAGGATCACCTGCGGCGGCTGTGCCGCATCCGGGAGTTCGTCAGCCAGGGGCTCACCCTGGCGCTGATCGGACGCGTGTTGGATCGCGAGGACGAGGCTCGGGATCCCGCTGTCGCCGCGCGACGCGACGGCCCGCTCCTGGACGCCCTGCGCCGCGAGCGGAGTGGCTCCCGTACCTTCACTCGCCAGGAGCTGGCCACCCGGGCCGGGATTCCAGAGTCGTTGATTGCCGCCGCCCAGGCGGCCGGGCTCGTTGCGCCGATCCAGGTGGGCGGCAAGGCGCGTTTCGGCGAAGGCGATCTGGAAATGGCGAACGCCGCCCTGGAGATTCTGGAGGGCGGCTTCCCGCTCCCGGAGCTGCTTCGCCTGGCGGTGGATCACGCGACCCAGGTAAACGAGGTGGCGGATCGTGCCATCGAACTCTTCGACGCCCACGTGCGCAAGGCGGCAGAGGACGATTCGCAGCGGGCCGAACGCGTCGGCCAGGCCTTCCGCGCGCTGTTGCCCCCGGTGACCCGCCTGGTGGCGCTGCATTTCCAGCGCACGCTGGTGGGCCGCGCCCTCGCGCGCCTCGAGGCCCAGGGCGAGGGCGGAGACCTGCGCGACGCCCTCGCCAGCACCGAAGATACGTCGCTTTCGGTCGCGGTGGCGTGGCGCTAACGGGCCTCCCCCCTCCCGACCAGAAGCGCGCCCGCGTGCAGTCGATGTTCGACCGCATCGCGCCGCGCTATGACCGCATGAATCGCCTGCTCACCCTGGGTCTCGACCAGCGCTGGCGCAGCGCGGCCTTGGATGCGGCGGGGGTTGGCCCCGCGGATCGCGTGCTCGACATCGCCTGTGGCACCGGGGATCTCTGCGAGCGACTGGCCGCGCGCGGTGCTGGGGTCGTGGGACTCGATTTCTCCGCCGAGATGCTGCGCGTCGCCAGGCGCAGGCGCGTCGACGCGGCGCTGGTCCGCGCCGATGCGGAGCGCCTGCCGCACCCCGACGCGGCCTTCACCGTGGTGACCTGCGGCTTTGCCCTGCGCAACTTTGCCAGCCTGCAGTGTGCTCTGGCAGAGATGGCCCGCGTGCTGGCGTCCGGAGGGCATCTGGCCCTCGTCGAGGTGGACCGGCCGTCTGCTACCTGGCTGCGCGCGGCGCACTCGCTCTACTTCGACCGCGTGGTTCCGCGTCTTGGAGCCTGGCTCTCGGATCGCGAGGCGTATCGCTATCTGCCGGCCTCCACCGCCTATCTGCCGGAAGCTGCGAAGCTCTGCGGGATGCTCGAGGGCTTGGGCTTCGAGGCGGTCCGCAGACGGCGCTTCCTGCTGGGTGCGGCGCAGCTCCTGGTCGCCCGGCGGGCGGTGCCGTGAGCACCTTGTCGGTGGTCTGGGCGCGGGGGCCGGCCATCCGGCCGGAGAACGTCCTGGCCCAGGGCACGGAGTTCTGCGAGGCGCAGCGCTTTCACTTGGAGCGGCCGATCGCCGGCGAATCGGTGACCGCCGTCGGGGTTGCCACCGCCCTGGAGGCCTCGGGGCCGCAGCGTTTCCAGCGCCTGGCCAAGGCGCTTCGCGAGCAGCAGGAGCGGCTGGTGGTGGAGGGGCCTGCCCAGCAAGGTGGCGCACTGTGGGTGGGGGGGTTCGGCTATGCGGAGCGGCCCCGCGTGTCCCGTGTCTGGCAGGGCTTTCCAGCCATGCGCTTCGTGCTGCCCCGGCTGTGGGTCCTGCGTCGGGGAGGCGATTGCTTTTGGGGCGCGGCCGCCCGGGAGGGAATGGCCGTGGCCCGCGCGCAGCTGCGTGAGGGACTCCGGCCCTGCGCCTCGCGGGCGGGCGGGGATGCGCCTGCCCCGGAGCCGCGCGTGGATGCGCGCACCTCTGCAAGCGCCTACCGCGCCGGCGTGTGCGCCGCCACGGCGGCAATTCGGGCTGGCGATCTGCGCAAGGTCGTACTCGCCCGGGAGCTTGAGGTGCGCTGCGCGTCGGGCTTCGATGCCGGGCGTCTGCAGCGGCGCCTGGCCGTACGGCACCCGGCCTGTGCGGTCTATCGCGTGGGCCGTGGCAACCGCGACTTCGTCGGCGCCAGCCCCGAACGGCTGGTGCGGGTCGCTGGAGGCACGGTGTACGCGGACGCCCTGGCAGGAACGGCAGCGCGTGGGCGCACGGCTTCAGAGGACGCTGCGCTGGCCCGAGAGCTCGTGCTGTGCAAGAAGCAGCAGGAGGAGCACGCCCTCGTCGTGGACGCCATTCGGGAGGCCCTCGAGGCATGCTGTGAGGAAGTCCGGGCACCGGAGTCTCCTGGCCTGCTCGCGACGGCCGGGATCCAGCACCTGCACACGCCCTTCGAAGCCAGGCGCGGTCGGGCCAGTGCACTGCAGGTGGCGGCGCGTCTGCATCCCACTCCCGCGGTCGCTGGAACTCCGCGTCCCGCGGCCCAGGCATGGCTGCGGGCGCACGAGGACTTCGAGCGGGGTTGGTACAGCGGGGCGCTGGGCTGGCTCGGGGCCTCGGGCGAGGGTGCACTCTGGGTGGCCTTGCGTGGGGCCGTGCTGAACCCGGGTGGTGCCACGCTACATGCGGGCAATGGCCTGGTGGCGGATTCAGATCCCTTTGCGGAGTGGGCCGAGACGGGGCTCAAGCTGCAGAGCGTTCTCAACGCGTTGTTGGAGGCCTGAGCGTTGCGTCCCCCTCTGGCCACCACGAATGCCAGCTATGCCTTTGCCGACGCCCTGCTCGGCGCCCTGGTCGCCGCTGGAGTTCGGGACCTCTGCATCTGCCCGGGCTCGCGCTCAGCGCCGCTCGCCGCGGCCTCCCTGGAGGTGCCCGGGCTGCGCCGCTTCGTCCACATCGACGAGCGGTCGGCGGCGTTCTTCGCGCAGGGGCTCGCCCGCACCCGGCGCGCTCCCGTGGCTCTGCTCTGCACCTCCGGTACCGCGGCGCTGGAGTTCGGGCCAGCGGTGGCCGAAGCCGGGCTCTCTCGGGTGCCCCTCGTCGTGCTGACCGCGGACCGACCGCCGGAGCTGCGCGACTGGGGAGCGCCGCAGACACTCCACCAGGAGCACCTCTACGGCCCCCATGTCCGCTGGTTTGCCGAGGCTCCGGTCCCCCACGCGAGCTTGCCCCAGCTCACCTACGCCCGGGCGCTCGGGGCTCGCGCGGTCAGCGAGGCCACAGGCCCGCTGCCCGGACCCGTCCACCTGAACCTGCCCTTGCGCGAGCCCTTGGCGCCGATTTTCAACGACATGCCGGTGCAGCCTCCTGCGCGTCGGGTGCGTCATCTGGGCGGCTCGGGCGCGACGGAACCGGCCGTGGCGCAGCTGGTCGCCTTTGCCCGGGTCGCGCGCCGAGGCGTGGTGGTGGCGGGCCCGGAGGAGGCATCGCCACGGCTGGTGGAGGCCGCAACGGCTTTCGCCAGCCGGCTCGGATGGCCGCTGCTTGCGGAGTGTTCCTCCCAGCTGCGCTTCGCTTCAGGCGCCACGTCCGCGCCCGTGCTGGCCTGTTCCGACGCCCTGCTAGGCTGCGAGGCGTTCGCCCGGCGTCAGGCCCCTGACGCGGTGCTGCGCCTCGGAGCAGCCCCGACCGGCAAAGCGTTGCACCGCTGGCTCGCGCGGCACGAGCAGGCGCGGGTGGCTGCGCTCGACGTCGTCGGGGGCAGCCGCGATCCGCACCAGCGCGTGGACCTGTGGCTCCACGGCGCGCCCGAAGAGCTGCTGGCGAGGGCACTCCGGCTCCTTCCCGAGCGGCCCGGCGCCGATACGGGTTGGCAGGGCAGCTTCCTGGAGGCAGAGAAACGCGTCGGGGAGCTGCTGCTCGCGCGAGCGGAGGCAGCGCCGTTGCTCTCCGCCGGGGTCGCCCGGCGGCTCTTCGAGGCGCTCCCGGCCGGTGCCACCCTGGTGCTCTCCAACAGTCTCGCGGTGCGTGAGGCGGACAGCTCGCTGCCCGTCTCGTCGAAGCCCGTGCGGGTGGTCGCCAACCGTGGTGCAAACGGCATCGACGGCGTGCTCTCCACGGCGCTCGGAGCGAGCGTCGGGGCGGGCGGGCCCTTGGCGTTGCTGATCGGCGACCTGGCGTTTCTTCACGACGTCAGTGCGCTGCTCACGGCGAGACGCCTGGAGCTCTCCTGCACCGTGGTGGTCTTGAACGACGCTGGCGGCGGTATCTTCGGGCGCCTTCCGATTGCTGCAGAAGGAGCGCGCGTGGGCTTCGACGAGCTCTTCCGCGTGGTCCACGAGACGGATCTCGGCAGCCTTGTGCGAGGCTTCGGCTGCGAGCACACACAGGTGCAGGACGCTTCTGCCCTCGACGCGGCGCTGCGCGATTCCCTCGCACGCTCGGGTGTGCAGGTGATCGAGGTCCCCATCGACCCCGTTGCGAACCTCGCGGCGCAGCGCGCCTGCCAGGCCTCCGTGGCGGAAGCGCTGGCATGAAGGGCCTGGCACCGATGGAGCTTTCTGTAGAGGTCCGCGGCTCCGGCCCGCCGGTCCTCGTCCTGCACGGCTTCACGGGCTGTGGTGAGAGCATGCACGAGGTGGCCGACGCCCTGGCTGAAGGCACCCGGGTGATCCTCCCCGATCTCCCGGGCCACGGGGGCTCCCCGGCCCCGCAAGACCCGGAGGCCTATCGGATGGCGTCGTGCTGCGACGCCCTGGCGGAGCTGCTCTCGCGCCTGGGAGTGGGTGCCGCCCACGTGGTGGGCTACTCGATGGGGGCGCGCGTGGCGCTGGCCCTGGCCGTCCGCCATCCGCGCTGCGTGCGCTCGCTAGTGTTGATCGGGGGCCGGGCGGGGATCCAGGATTCTGCCCGGCGCGCACGGCGCGTGGCGGCCGACACCTCCCTGGCGGCACGCATCCTGGAGCGCGGGGTGCCCTGGTTCGTGGACTACTGGATGGCCCAGCCGCTCTTCGCCAGCCAGCGACGCCTCGGCACGGCCACTCTCGCGAGCCTTCGCCAGCAGCGCCTGGCGAACCGCGCCTGCGGTCTTGCCGGCTCACTGCGGGGGATGGGGGCCGGCGCCCAGCCGCCGCTCTTTGGCATGCTGCCCGAGGTGGCTGTGCCGGCGCTGCTGGTCACGGGTGCCTTGGACCAGCGCTTCACGGCATTGGCAGAGGACCTCCAGCGGCGCCTACCCGAGGCCCGCTGTTGTGTGATTCCCGACGCCGGCCATGCCGCACATCTCGAGCGGCCGCAGGCGTTCGCAGCGGCCCTCCGCGCCTTCCTCGCGAGGACCGACACGCGCTTCTCGTTCCCCCGAACCCCTGGAGACGACATGACCCAGACAAGCGTTGCTTCTCCCACCCCTGCCGCAGACTGGAAGACGGTCCGCGACTACCAGGACATCCGCTTCGAGTGCTGCGAGGGCATCGCCAGGATCACGATCTGCCGTCCCGAGGTGCGCAACGCCTTCCGCCCGCGCACGCTCTCCGAGCTGATCGATGGCTTTGCACGCGCCCGCGAAGATCCGTCGATCGGCGTCATTCTCTTCACCGGAGAGGGTTCGGAGGCATTCTGCTCCGGTGGCGACCAGAAGGTGCGAGGCGACGCGGGCTACGTGGACGAGGCGGGCGTCGCGCGGCTGAACGCCCTAGACCTGCAACGGGTGATCCGCACCCTGCCCAAGCCCGTGATCGCCCTGGTCGCGGGCTATGCGATCGGCGGCGGCCACGTGCTGCACCTGGTCTGCGATCTCAGCATCGCGGCGGAGAACGCACGCTTCGGCCAGACGGGCCCGCGGGTGGGGTCCTTTGACGCCGGCTTTGGCGTGGGGACCCTGGCGCGCGTGGTGGGCCAGAAGAAGGCTCGCGAGATCTGGTATCTGTGCGAGCAGTACGACGCCCAGGAGGCCCTCGCCATGGGCCTGGTCAAGGTCGTGCCGCTTGCCGAGCTGGAGAGCGCCGGGGTCGCCTGGGCGCGGCGCATTCTCGAGCACAGCCCCATCGCCATCCGCTGCTTGAAGGCCGCCTTCAACGCCGACCTCGATGGCCAGGCCGGCGTGCAGGAGCTCGCGGGTCACGCGACCCAGCTGTTCTACATGACCGAGGAAGCCCAAGAGGGCCGCGACGCCTTCGTCCAGAAGCGCCGGCCGGATTTCGGACGCTTCCCATGGCGGCCGTAGCTCGGCCCGAGGTGCCGGCGGGCCTGCTCCAGGCCTTCTGGCTGGCGCTGCGGCCCCGCACCCTCAGCGTCGGCGCAGTGCCCGTCGTGGTAGGGACCGCGGTGGCGGCAGCGGAGGGGCACGCCCGTGCGCTGCCTGCCCTGGCGGCCGGGATCGCTGCGCTCTGCCTGCAGGTCGCCTCGAACCTCGTCAACGACTACGCGGATTTCGAACACGGAACGGATGGCGTAGGCCGCCTGGGGCCACCCCGTGCGGCCGCGTCGGGCTGGCTGCAGCCGCAGCAGCTGCGCCGCGCAGCGGCTCTCGCCTTCTGCGTGGCCGCCGTCATCGGGGTGTACCTGGTCGCGGTGGGTGGCCTCTGGATCACCCTGGGCGGCCTCCTGGCGCTCTTTTCCGCGTGGGCCTACACGGCGGGTCCGTCACCGCTGGGCTACCGGGGCTACGGCGACGTCCTGGTCTTTGTCTTCTTCGGCCTCTTTGCCGTCCAGGGAACCCACGTCGTCCAGACCGGAACGCTCTCTGCCGGCGCTCTCGTCAGCGCGATCCCGGTGGGCCTGCTGGCCACCGCGGTCCTCGCTGTGAACAACCTGCGCGATCTGGCGAGTGACGCTGCCGTGGGCAAGCGGACCGTGGCCGTGTGCCTCGGAGAGGCGGCTGCACGCCGCTACACCGTAGCCCTCGTACTCGCAAGCTACGCGGCCTTGCCGCTGGTGGCGGCCGTGGCTGGGCCGGCCGCCGCGCTCCTGCCGCTGTGGACGCTCCCCCGAGCCTGGCGTTGGCTGGGGGCCGTGGGCAAGGCGCGGGGCTCCGCCCTGAATCCCCTCCTCGGGGCTACAGCCCGGCTCCAGCTCGCCTTTGGCGCCGCCCTCGCGTTGGGTTGGCTCCTCTAGCCGTGTGTTCGCAACGGGCCCGGCTGATTGCAGCGCGGCGTCGCCTGGCCCTTCCTGTGGTGGTGGCGTTTGGCACGCTACGACGCCGGGATGGGTTCCTCTTGCAGGTGTCCGGTGCGGGCGGCTGCAGCGGCATGGGCGAAGCAACCCCGCTGCCAGCCTACGGTGGGGAGACACTCCGCCGCACGCGGCAAGTGCTGGCACGCTTTGCCCGGCGCTGGCCAAGACTACAGGTGGGTGTGGACGCGGCCGGCGAGCTGCCCGGCTTCACGGCCGCGGGTGCCGGCCCGCTGGCGCGTTTTGCGCTCTCGACGGCCCTGGCCGACCTGCGCGCTCGGCGCCGGGGCATCTCCCTGGCGAGGGCGTTGCAGACGCACGGCGAGGGCGCGCCGGCAGAATCTGTACCCGTCAACACCCTGCTCACGGCCCGGCGGCTCGGGGTGTTGGCAGCAGAGGCGGCGGCAGCGGTGGAGCGCGGCGAGCACACGCTGAAGCTCAAGGTGGGCCGGGGCGGAATGGGGGAAGACCTGGACCGGCTGGCGGCTGTGCGGGGCGCTGTGGGCTTTCAGGTTGCTCTGCGCGCCGACGCCAACGCCGCGTGGGACGAGGCCGAGGCAGAGCGCCGACTCTGCGCCTTCAAACCCTTCGACCTCGAGTATGTCGAGCAGCCGCTGCCCGTCCCGGACCTCGCGGGGATGGCGCGGCTGCGTCGCCGGGCGGGCGTGCGGCTGGCGGCAGACGAGGCGCTGCGCAGCGCCGAAGACGTCGAGCGTGTGCTGGCCGCCGAGGCAGCGGACGTGGTGGTGCTGAAGCCCGCATTGCTGGGGGGCCTCGGCCCGGCGCGCAGGGCCGCCCTGTGCGCCGGGCGGGCGGGTGTGCCCGTAGTACTGGGTTCGCTCCTCGATGGCGCCGTGGCCCAGGCAGCCTGTCTCCAGCTGGCGGCAGGCCTGGTGGCCTCCCTGGGTCCAGGCGGGCTGCTGGCCTGCGGTTTGTCGCCCACCCCGGGTTTGCGAGGGGACGTGGCTGCGCCCCTGCGGGCCCGCGCCGGGCGCATCGCGCTGCCGGCGCGGCCGGGGCTCGGGATCACCCTGGGAGGCTGACGGGGGATGAACGCATACCTCCAACCCTGGATCGCCACCGCCTTCTGCCGGGACCCTCGTCAGCTGCTCGTCCAGACCGGCGAGGGAGCAAGAGATGCCCGGACGCTCTTTGCCGCGGCTGGGCAGCTGGCGGCGGGGCTGGCGGCGGAGGGTCTCCACGCGGGAGATCTGCTGGCCGTGCGCGCCCCGGCTGGCCTCGCCTTCGTAACGGCCTTTCACGCGGCCAGCTGGCTGGGGCTGCGTCTGCTGCCCGTGCACGCGCGGCTCTCCGAGAATGAGGTGCGCGCCCAGCGCGAGGCCGTGAAGCCTTCGCGCTTCCTCGACGGCGAGGCCGCCATCCGCGAGTGTGCGGCGCGGGGCGCGGGTCGCCCCACACCGGCGTTGCACCGCTGGGGGTGGCAGGAGACCGCCCAGGTGCTCTTCACCTCCGGCACGGCGGGGCTGCCCAAGGCAGCTTGTCTCTCCATGGGAAGCCTCGTCTGGAGCGTGCTGGCCCAGGCAGCGCGGCTGGGAGCCGTGCCGGGAGATCGCTGGCTTGCCTGTCTACCCCTCTTCCACGTCGGAGGTCTCTCGATCCTGGCCCGCTCGGCGCTGCTGGGCGCTTCGGTGTGCGTACACGAGGGCTTCGACGCGGAGCGTGTGAGCCGCGCCCTCGACGAGGACGCGGTGTCACTGCTCTCGCTGGTACCGACTACCCTGAAGCGGTTGCTGCGGGTGCGCCGCCGCCGCAAGGCGCCGCCTGCGCTGCGTGCGGTGCTGGTGGGCGGGGCCGCGGCGCCCCCGGAGCTGCTGGCGGAGGCGCGGCGCTCGGGAATTCCAGCACTTCCCACCTACGGGCTCACGGAGACGGCTTCCCAGCTGGCGACCGCAACGGCGGCGGATCCGCTGGAGGTAGGGAGCGTGGGCCGTCCGTTGCCGGGGAGCCGCGTGCGCATCGTGGATGCCCAGGGCAAGAAAGTGGAGGCCGGCCAGGAGGGTGAGATCCAGGTGGCCGGCCCCACGCTCTTCTCGGGCTACCTGGACAACCCCGAGGCGACGGCCCGCAGCCTCCAGGATGGTTGGCTGCACACGGGGGACGTGGGTGCCCAGGACGTCTGGGGGCGGCTTCGGGTTTTCGAACGCCGCGCGGACCTCGTGGTGACCGGAGGCGAGAACGTGCATCCCGGAGAGGTCGAGGCGGTGCTGCTGGCCCACCCGGGAGTGGCGGAGGCGGCGGTCGGCGGTGCCCCAGATGCGGAGCTGGGCGCGCAGGTGGTGGCCTGGGTCGTGCTTCGCGGCGACGTGCGGCTGGAGGCCCTCGTCCAGCACTGCCGCGAGCACCTGGCCGCATACAAGCTGCCTCGGGAGCTCTACTCGGTGACGGCGTTGCCGCGCAATGTCAGCGGCAAGGTGCTGCGCCGCCAGCTCTCCCAGGGGCCCCCCGGCCCCGGGTTGGAGGCAGGTCCCGCCTGGCTTCGCAAAGCCCCCCAAAAAGGCCCAGGTTCTCCATAATAGCGTGATGGTTTCCTGGATCTATCTGGCGGTGAGTCTCTGGGGCGCGGCCTTCACAGGCATTGCGCTCCTGCGTGGCAAGCATCTCGGGCCGTTGATGCCCCTCTACTTCATGGCGGCCTGGCTCACGGGGGAGCTGGCCCTTTATCACCTGTTGTGGCAGGCGGCCGCGACGCTGGGTTTCGGCTTCGCGGGAGCATTTCGCGCCTGGCCCGGCCTGGTGGGCCTGGGCGTGACCTTCGCCTCCTGGGCGGGCCTCGTTCGGCTCTACACCGGGGCCCTGCGTCTCGCGCCGCAGCTGGCCGCATCCCTGGAGGAGCAGGGCCTCCGGGTGAGCCCCCTTGCTGGCCGTTTCGAGCTACGTCCATTCCACTTCCAACGCCCGGGCACGAGTCGGCTGCGCGACGTCGTCTACGGGCCGGCGCTGCCCGGTGACAAGGGCGGGCGCAACCTCCTCGATGTCATCCACCCCAGCGCATCAGGCACCGGACGCCCGATCCTACTCCAGGTGCACGGTGGGGGCTGGGCGATCGGCAACAAGCAGCAGCAGGGCCAGCCCCTGATGAGGGAGCTGGCGAGCCGCGGCTGGGTCTGCTTCTCCATCAATTACCGGCTCTCGCCGCGGGCCCGCTTTCCAGACCAGATCGTGGATGTGAAGCGCGCCATTGCCTGGATTCGAGAGAACGCCGCGGAGTACGGCGGGGACCCGGACTTCATCTGCATCACCGGGGGCTCCGCCGGCGGCCATCTCGCCGCCCTCGCAGCCTTGACACCGGGAGACCCGCGTTTCCAGCCCGGCTTCGAGGGGGCGGATACGACGCTTGCCGCGGCGGTTCCCTTCTACGGCGTCTACGACTTCCTGGACCGCCGAGGGGATCGCGGTCGTGCCTCCATGCAGCCCTTCCTCTCGCGGGTGGTCTTCAAGTGCACGCCGGAGCAGGACCCCGAGCTGTGGGATGCGATGTCGCCGCTGTCACGTATCCACGCCGATGCGCCGCCTTTCCTCGTGCTCCACGGGAGCCACGACTCGCTGGTCTTCGTCGAAGAGGCGCGGACCTTCGTGGCGGCCCTGCGGGAGAAGTCGCGTGGTACGGTGACCTACTGCGAGGTGCCCGGGGCCCAGCACGCCTTCGACACCTTCCACTGTGTCCACGCGACGCTGGCGGTCCGGGCAGCGACGGCGTTTCTGGAAGAAGTCCACGCGCGCCCGCGGGAGGCGACGTGATGGCTCGTGCGTACTACGACCGCCTGTCCGCCCAGGACAACACCTTCCTGCTGGGGGAGACCCCGACCTCACAGATGCACGTCGCAGGGTTGCAGATCTTCGAGCTCGGAGATCTCGCCACCGAGCAGGGAGGGGTCGATTTCGACCGCTTGCGGCGGGCCACCGAGGCGGTGCTGCACCGCATCCCGCGCTATCGGCAGAAGCTGCGCTGGACGCCGCTCACGGGCAACCCGGTCTGGGTGGATGACCCCGACTTCCGACTCGAGTACCACATGCGCCACACCTCGCTGCCACGCCCTGGCGATCTGCAGCAGCTCCGGCGCATGGTAGGGCGTATCGTCGCACAGCCCCTGGATCGCGAGCGACCGCTCTGGGAGACCTGGATCGTCGAGGGCCTTTCGGGGGATCGTTTCGCCTTGATCAGCAAGATCCATCACTGCATGATCGACGGCTCCTCGGGCGTGGACCTGGCCCAGATCCTGCTCTCGGTGCAGCCGGAGAAGTTGGTTCCCGAGCCCGTGCCGTATGTTCCGAAGGCTGCGCCGAGCGGTGGCGAGCTGCTGAGGGACGAGTTCTTGCGCCGTGCGAGCCTCCCCTTGAAGCTGCTGCGCGGCGTCCGGGCGCTGCGCCAGGAGGCGGATGGCCTTGGATCCGAGCTCGGCGTGCGCGCCAAGGCGTTGGGCGACCTGGTCGGCATGGCCCTGAATCCCCCCTCGCAGACCCCCTTGAACGGCCGGCTAGGCCCTCATCGGCGCTTCGACTGGCTGCGCATGCCGTTGGAAGACGTGAAGGCGGTGCGCAGGGCCGCGCGCTGTACAGTGAACGATGTCGTCCTGACCACCGCCACGGGTGCCTTCCGCGAATACCTGAGGCGTCGCAATGTAGACCCCGGCGCCATCGACTTTCGCGCCTCGGCCCCGGTCAGCACGCGGCGTGCGGGGGACGAGGGAACGCTTGGCAACCACGTCTCTTCCTGGATGATCGATCTGCCCATCGGCGAGACCACGCCGGCTGCGCAGCTCGCAGCCATCCACGCGGAGACGCGCAAGCTGAAGGAATCCCGCCAGGCCCTCGGCGTGGAGCTGATCATGGGTGTGGCCGAGTGGACGCCGCCGGTGTTGCTCTCCTTGGGAGCCCAGGCGGTAGGTGGGCAGGTCAATACCATCATCACCAATGTTCCAGGTCCGCAGTTTCCCCTGTACATGCAGGGCGCGCGCTTGCTGGAGATGGTGCCAATGGTGCCGCTGCTCCCGGGCATGGGGCTCGGAATCGCCCTCTTCATCTACGACGGTCAGCTCAGCTGGGGCTTCAATGCGGACTACGCCCTGGTGCCCGACCTCGAGGTCTTCGTGGACCTGGTTCGGGAGAGCTTTCAGGCCTTCGCCGCAGCGATGAATGCGGAGGTGCAGCCGCCGACGGCAAGCGCCTAGCCCCAATACGGTTCAAGTCGACTCCGATCTGCCATTCGACGGGGCGAAGGCCCGTGGCCCGTCCCATGAC
>Ga0114931_10003939_pt1 | contig 18639 bp, 16 predicted proteins | sample 2SBtaG_FD_89579 | JGI IMG/M metagenome (GOLD analysis project Ga0114931, IMG submission 89579) | Deep subsurface microbial communities from Kolumbo volcano to uncover new lineages of life (NeLLi) - 2SBTROV14_V59a metaG | ecosystem: Environmental > Aquatic > Marine > Volcanic | place: Kolumbo...
ATGTGCGCCGTGGCGATATACTCGCTCGTGTCCCAGAACGCCGTGCTCGGCGCCAGCGTGATCGTGTAGAGCGCCAGGACGAGGGCGGCCGCCAGCGCCGCAGCGCCGTACGGCGGTCGTCGGTCTTTCGCGAGGTCGGGAATCTCAGGCATGGTTCAGCCGGTCCTGGTCCGGATTCGCTCGGCGCGGACGGCCCTGTGGCGTCGGGCCGCCGCGATCCGGCCCGGGTAATATCCTGTCCAGCGCCATCGGTTCCTCCGCCGGTCGCGAAGAGCCCGCGCGTGGGCGAGGGGCTCGGCACACCCCGCTCCATGGCCTCCCGATGCCCCGGCGGAAGGGGCGCACGGGCGAGCAAGCGCCGCGGCCACCCGGGCCACCCCGCTACGCGCCAAGCGAGCCCCCCGGAGCGCTGATCCCCCGGCGCGCGGCCACGTCGATCAGTTCCAGGACCCGGTGGACATCGCCGGGCAGGTTGTAGACATGCGTCGAGAGCCGCATCCACCCGTAGCCGTACTCCGAGACCACCCGTGTGCGCACCTTCGCGGCCCTGGCCAGGTGCCGCTGCAGATCCAGCGAGGCGATGCCCTCGACGTCGAACGACACCATCGCCGCCGAGAGCTCCGGCGCTCCAGGGGTAACGATCCGCACGCCGGGAATCTCCTCCAGACCGGAGCGCAGAATACTCGCCAGATGACGTACCCGCGCTTCGATGCGGGAGGTGCCGATGGCCTGCAGGAATCCCACGGCCGCCAGCAGGCCGGCGAGCCGCGACTCGTCGATTGTGCCCAGATGGTTGAACCGCTGCGCGCCCAGGCTCAGGTCGTCCCAGCCCCCGGACGCCTCGATCGGCCAGAGTCGCTCGCGCCACTCCGGCGCCATGTACAGCATCCCCGTGCCCTGCGGCGCCAGCATCCACTTATGCGGAGACGATGCGTAGAAATCCGCCCCGATCGCCGCCACGTCGACCGCGATCATCCCCGGTGGATGGGCCCCGTCGACGACCATCGTGATGCCCGCGTCCGCGCACCGTCGGGCCAGCGCGGCCACGGGCATGACCGTGCCGTTGGTGAAGGTCACGTGCGACACGCTCACCGCGCGGGTACCGGGTTCCACGCGCTCCCATACGGCTTCGAGCAGCGCCTCGGAGGAAGGAGCGGGCACGGGCAGAGACGCCACCACGAGCTCCGCCCGGCGCCGTGCGGTCACCAGGCGCCACGGCTCCAACCCGCCGATGTGTTCGTGGTCCGTCGTGACCACCTTATCGCCCGGGGCCAACTCCAGGCCGCCGGCCACGAAGTTCATCCCCTCCGTGGTATTGCGCGGGAACACGAACCCCCCCGGGTCTCCGCCGACGAACGACGCCATCGCCCCCTTCAGGTCGTCCCACGCCACACCGGGGGGATACGTCGCCGCCACCCTGCGTTCGGTCTCGGCCACCGCGTCGAGCACGGCGCGGGGCGAAGGCCCCAGCGTGCCGTTGTTGAGATAGATGCGGTCGCGGGGGATCAGAAAGTGGCTCCGGACCTGCCTCCAGAACGCTTCGTCCTCCGGCCCTCCGCCGGGTGCGAGCTCCGAGGCGAGCGCCTCCAGCGCCCGCGGCCACGACAGTCCCGCGCCGCCGAGGAGCGCCAGAAACCCGCGGCGGTTCAGCGTCACGGGCCGGGCGTGGTGGGGCGGGCACGCGGGAACATGGAGATCCTCCAGGTGGATGCGCGGTGGGGCGAGGAGCGCCGGCATAATGGCCGCGCCGTGTGCGCTGACGCAAGTGGCACGCGGGCGACCGCCGCACGTGAGCGCGCGCGCGGTGGGTGGCGCGTCCGCGCCGGGGAGACGTCCGGTCGTGCGCGCCCCACCCCCCGGCGCGGCTCTGGCGACCGCTTCACCGCATCCGATATCTTCGGGCATGATGCGCATGACCACCCGAATGCTGCGTTACGCGCGCTCCTGGGTCACGGGACGGGGCTCGGCATCGAGCCGGGAAGTGACGATCATGAGGGACGGGCGGCCCCTTCCGGCTACCCTCGTCACCCCCTTCCGGCGCCGGAGCGCACTGCCCGGATGGATCGTCCTGCACGGGGTCACGCGACCCGGCCGCGCCCACGCCCAGCTCGTCCGCTTCACGCAAGCCCTCGCGTCGACCGGGTGCGCGGTGCTGGTGCCCGAGGTGCCGGAGTGGCGTCGGCTCGACCTCGCCCCGGGCGTGACGGCACCGACCGTGCGCGGCTCGCTCGAAGCGCTCCGCCGCCGACCCGAGGTCGGGCGGGGGCGCCGCGGCCTCATCGGGTTCTCTTTCGGCGCACCGCAGGCGCTGGTCGCCTCGGCGGATCCGACGATCAGTCCGGAGTTGGCCGGCGTCGTGGGGTTCGGAGGCTACTGCGACCTCGAGGAAACCCTCCGCTTCATGTTCCTGGGAACGCACGAGTGGCGCGGGCGGCGTTACACGCTCCGCCCGGATCCGTACGGACGTTGGATCGTCGGCGCCAACTATCTGACCGACGTGCCCGGGTACGAGGCGCACGGAGACGTCGCGCGCGCGCTCTGGACGCTGGCGGCCGCCGCGGGCGATCACGGCGCTCCGGCGTGGGATCCGCGCTACCGCGCCATGGCCGAGCGACTCCGGCAGGGAATCGCGGCGCCGCGCCGGCCTCTCTTCGACACGTTCGTTTCCCCGAGCCGAGCGGAGGAAGACCGCCCCGCGCTCGAGGATCTCGTCGAGCGGCTCGGGCAGGCCGTGCGTCGCGTGGACCGGCTCATGGATCCGGCGGATGCCCTGCGGCGCGTGCGTCACGACGTCCACCTGCTCCACGGCCGACATGACCACCTGATTCCCTTCTCCGAGACCCTGAGGACACGCGCCTGTCTTCCGCACGCCCAGCGCGTCGCCGTCACGGTCACCCGACTGTTCGGTCACTCGGCACAGGATCCCTTTCCCGGACCGATCCGTGGTCTGGGCGAGACGCTGCGCTTTCTCAGGGCGCTGGGCAGGATGCTGGCGGTGGCGTAGAGGCGGAGCTGAGACGGCCGAGCTCGCCTTCTAACGGGCTCCCAGCATCTGGTGGACCGCCGCCCGGACCTCCGGGTCCTTGTCCTCGCGGGCCGCCTCGAGCAGGCTCCGGGCGTGGGGCGTGCCGATGGCGTGGAGTGCACGGTATGCCGCAATGCGAACGTCGGTCGGGGGGCGCGAGAAGAAACCGGTCCCGGCGCGCTTCTCGATCGCCTGAACCGCGCCGGGATCCCCCAACTGCCCCAGGGCACGGAGAATTCCCACCACGACGTCGGAGTCATTCTCCTCGTCGAGCAGCTTGATCAGCGGCCGCAGCGCGCGCTCGACCTTGAGCGCCCCCGCCGCCATCGCCGCCGCCAGCCGAACGTCCGGATCGGGGTCTTCGATCATCCCGTACACGAGCAGGCCCGCATCCTCCACCGCGCTCTCGTTGCCCGCGCCGACCTTGGCAAGCGCGAGCAGGGCCTCGCGGCGCACCCGTGAATCGGCGTGGGCCAGCGCGGAGGTCAGCAGCTCGATGGCGCGCTCTCCTCCGACCTCTCCGAGGATGGCCACCGCGTTGCGGACAACGAACCAGCGGGAGTCCTCCACCATGCTCTCGACCACGGCCATACCCGCAGGCCCCATGGACACCATCGCTTCCAGGAAGGTCCGGCGGGCAAATCGGTCGGTGGTGTCTGACAGAGCGTCCGCGATCGCGACGGCCATCTCGCGGCCCATGCGCCGGGTCACCTTCATGAGGTCGACGCGGCGGCGTTCCTCTCGCGATGCGCCGAGGCGCGCGACCAGACGGCTGGCTACACCCGGCGTCAGGAGGAACTGCGCCATCGCGGCGGTGGCCTCCTGCTCGGAGTCGGAGCTCTCGAGCGCCAGCCGCTCCACCGCATCGGCCAGCGCGTCGAGCGCCCCAGCCTCGCGTAGGGGTCCGGCCGACTCGCGCACCGCCCTGGCCGCCGCGTCCCGCTCACTCACGTCGGCGCGGAGGAACGCGTCGACCGCCGCGCGCAGGGCGTCGGGATCCGCGTCACCCGCCGAGTAGGCGTGGCGACCCTCGTTCTCGGGAACCTCCTCCCACACGACGTCGTCTCGCGGAGGCGTCGTCGTTTCGTCGTCCGAGAACAGCGAGCCGATGGATCGGGCGAGGCCGTTCAGCTTGTCTGGATCTCTAGGATCTGCTGGGTTCATGCCGGCGCACTGGTGAGTAGGGCACACGCCCACTACCCGCCCCACCCTTCGGCGGAACGTACCTTCAATGTAGGGCCTGAGACCCGGCCGACGCGAGCCTTCCTTCGCACGCCGCATCCGGTGCCACGCGGTCAACCCCGAGCCACGGGAAGCCCTATCGCCTCGCGCTCCAGCATACCGCCGGGCACGTTGCGAACATCCGTGAATCCCTCCGCAAGAAGAATTCCCTGACCCAGCGCCGACCGGTCGCCTGAGCGGCAGTACAGCACCAGCGGCCGATCGCGTGGAAGCTCGTCGAGGCGATCGCGCAGATATCCCAGATGTAGGTGACGTGCCCCAGGCACATGCCCCTCCGTCCACTCCGTGAGGCCGCGGACGTCGATGAAGGTGCCTCCTTCGTGATGCACAAGCCGCTCCGCCGTCATCCAGTCGACCTCCGGTGAGATCTCGAGCACGCGGCCGCTCTCCACCCAGACCGAGAGCGCGTCGGGCCCGAAGTAACCCGCCACATCGTCGATGCCTATGAGCGCGAGGTCGCGCACCGCCTCTGCGACCTGTCCCGCATCCTCTATCAGCAGGTGAACCGGTCGGTCGTACGGTAGCAGCCACCCGGCCCAGTTCGGAAAGGAGCGTGTGAGTTGGATGTTGAGGGTACCCGGCACATGCCCGCCGGCGAAGTCCCCGCGGCGCCGCACGTCGATCACCCACGCATCATCCTCCAACAGGCGCGGAAGCGCCTCGGGCTCCCGTCGTGGCGGGCGCGGGATGCCGTCGGGCAGCAGACGCGGGCCATCCCGGTTCATCCTCTTCATCCGAGCGAAGTACGCCGGCGGCTCGGGCTGATCCTTCAGCACCGCCTCGACGAACGCCTCCTCGGTGGGGCACCGGAAGGCCCAGTTCGCCAACCGTTCGTACCCGAGCGTGGACTGCGGAAGCGCACCGAGCGCCTTCCCGCACGCCGATCCCGATCCGTGCCCCGGCAGGATCTGAAGGTGGCCGGGTGTCTCGCGGAGTCGCTGGAGCGACGAGTAGAGCTCACGGGCCGCACCCTCCATGCTGTGCGCCACGCCGGCAACCTTCTCCAGGAGGTCGGGCCGTCCCACATCTCCCACGAAAAGAAAGTCTCCGGACAGGAGTCCCAGCGGAACGTCGGCGGAGGGAAGATCGGTGACGAGGAATGAGATGTGCTCGGGCGTGTGCCCCGGCGTGTGGAGCACGTCGATCCGGATGTTACCGACGCTGAAGGTGCTCCCGTCATGGACGAGCAGCGCCCCGTCCTCCGCCGCGAAACGGTACTGCCAATCCTCACCGCCTTCCCCCGACAGCAGGAGCGTGGCCCCGGCACGTCGGGCAAGCTGACGCGCCCCGGAAAGGAAGTCGGCGTGGATGTGGGTCTCGGTGACGAAGCGAATCTCCAGCCCCTCGTCGGCCGCGGCGGCCAGGTACCGCTCGCTGTCGCGGTGGGGATCGACGACGAGCGCTTCGCCCGTGGCCTGGCAGCCGACCATGTATCCCGCCTGGGCCAGCTTCGGGTCATAGAACCGCTTCAGCAGCATCCATCCTCCCGGAAATCGCTCGCAGTGCGTAAGGGTAGAAGCTACTCCAGAGGCTACGAAGAAACCAAGTATGCTGGAGCCGCACGCCCGTGCGCCGCCGCCGACCGCCACTTCCCGACCCCGGATCCGTTACTTCTGCGGGATGCTGCCGATACTGCAGAAGACGTGGGCATGGCTCGTCGAGAGCATGCCCGGACCGTGACCCCCAACACCGTGCGGAACGCCGATGCCGGTACGCTACTTCGTGACCGGGGAGATCCTCGTCGTCATGGTGGAGGGAGACTACGCATCCGAGGAGCTCAGGCGAGTAGGCGACGCTGCCGTTCGGGCGCCGGGGCTGCCCCACCCGGCTCCGGTATTGCTGGACATGTCGAAGGCTGCGGGGCTCAATGCCCGATCCGGACGACAGTTGCGGGCCACCGCGGCGTTTTTCGCTGAGCGCGCGGATCGGATCCGCAGGATCGCGATCCTGGCCCCCACCGATCTGTCCTATGGGCTGATGCGCATGGGCGCTACGTTTGGAGAGACCATGGGCCTGGTCGTGGGCGTCTTCCGCTCGCTGGACGAAGCCATGAGATTCCTGGCGGGAGGCGCCGGGCCTTCGTCGGTTGAGGACCTGCGGTCATGAGTCACGGCTCCGGCAGAAGCTCCGCACCCAGGGAAGAGCACGTGCCTGTCCGCGCGCATATTGAGGAAGGCGTCATCCGGATCGTAGCGGACGGCGTTTACGGAAGTCAGGAGTTCCTTCAGGTGGTGCACGCCTCCCTGGAACAGGAAGGCCGGGCCGATCCACCGTTGATCCTCTGCGACGTGTCGCGATCGGCCTCCCTGGAGTCACGTACAACCGGGGACCTGCGGCGCGCCGCCCGGTTCTACGCCGAACATCTGCCGCCCGGACGCATGGCGGTCGTCGCCGGAGACGACCTGGCGTACGGCCTCATGCGGATGCTCGGAGCCTTCAGCGAAGCCGAAGGCGCGGAGCTCAGGGTCTTCCGTGACGTCCGCTCCGCGGAGGAGTGGTTGCGGTAGGAGCCCGTCCGAGAGGTTCGGCGGCGCGGGCTCGCGGACTAGAAGGGCACAGCCACATCCGGCACCCGGTAGGCGCCCGGGAAGTCCCGCTCCGCTTCCTTCTGCTTTCCACTCCACGCTTCGATGTCGATGCGATAGACCGCGGTGCGCGCCAGCTCCTCCGCGGTCGTCGGCCGGTAGTCCCTGCCAGGTTTCAGGTGGGGAGCGTAGCGGTCCAGAATCCGCTGCAGCCCGTATGCCGCTTCTTCCGGATCATCGACGACGCACGCCGTTCCGAATACGACGACACCGGCGTACTCCACGCTGAACTCGAGGGCCTCGAGCGCCGGAAGCATGCGCCCCATCGCGGCCACCGAGAAAGCGACGGAGCGCGCGGCTTCCACGTTGCTCCGGGTACGGCCCGACCGCGCGGTGTGCAGATAGATGCAGTGGCGCTCCTCGTCATACGCGAAGAGGTTCGAGTTGAGGAACGGCTGCCCGCCTTCATCGACCGTAGCGAGGAAACCGAACGGCGCCGCCCGCAGGAACCCCCGGATCCAGGCGTCGTCCTTGCCACGATCCCGCCGCCGGAGCGCCGCGCGGGCGTCGCCCGGTCCGGACTCACTCACGACGCTTTCCGGTCCAGCTCCTCGATCGTGGCGGTCGACGGGGGGCGCTCCCTCCGCAACCTGCGCGCCACGGCCTCCGCGCGCCGCATCACCCGCAGCACGTTCTCACCGGCGAGCTTCGCCAGATCCTCGTCGCTCCAGCCTCGGCGGGCCAGCTCGGCAAACAGGGTCGGGAACGTCGAGACGTTCTCGAGGCCGACCGGCGTCGAGGTGATCCCGTCAAAGTCCGAGCCGATGCCCACGTGATCGATACCGGCGATCTCGGCGACATGCTCGATGTGGTCCGCCACATCGGCCACTGTGGCCTTCGGGGACGGATGCTCGAGCTGCCACGCGGCCATCGCCCTGCGGAAGGCCACTTCGTCGTCGCCGAACCTCTGGCGCATCTCCTTCTCCTTCGCCTGGACCTCCTCACCGTAGAGCCGGACCTTCTCGGACACGAACGACGGCACGAACGTCACCATCACCACGCCTCCGTTGTCGGGCAGGCGGCGCAGGACCTGGTCGGGCACATTGCGTACGTGGTGCGTCAGCGCCCTGGCCGAGGAGTGCGAGAAGATCACCGGCGCCTCGCTCACGTCCAGCGCGTCGTTCATCGTCTCGGGGGATACGTGCGATAGATCCACGAGCATCCCCAGGCGATTCATCTCGCGGACCACCTCCTTGCCGAATTCGGTCAGCCCGCCGTGGCGGGGCTCGTCCGTGGCCGAGTCCGCCCAGTCCGTGGTCGAGCCGTGGGTCAGCGTCATGTAGCGCACGCCCATGGCGTAGAAGGCCCGCAGCACGCCCAGCGAGTTCTCGATCGCGTGGCCGCCCTCGACGCCCATCATCGAGGCGACGCGTCCCGCGCCGAAGATCCGCTCCACGTCCGAGGCGTCGAACGCCTGCTGGAAGACGTCGGGATAGCGGTCGAAGACCTGCAGCGCGATGTCGATCTGCTCGAGTTGCGTGCGGGTGGCCCCGACCTCGGTGGCGCTGAACGGGATGTACACCGACCAGAACTGCGCCCCCAGATGCCCCTGGCGGATCCAGGCGATGCTCGTGTGTCCCGGCACCTCACCCCGCAGGTCGTACGCGGTCACGTCGCGCGGTGCGGCCTCGTTCTCGCGGATGGCCCACGGCAGATCGTTGTGTCCGTCGATGAGCGGCGTCTTCTCCAGCACGCGCAGCGCGCGCACGAGGTTGGGGTCCTGCTGGGCGGCGAGCGGCGCCGGAGCGGGAAGGACGACCGTGAGCAGCGTGACAACCGGCAGCGCGGCGGCAAACAGCGGGCGGACGACTGATTTCATGATGACATCCCCATGGGATCGGCTCAGGTGGTGGAGTGCAACGATCGGGGTGCGACGGCGTGGCGGCAACCGCGCGCCGTTCGCGGCCTCCGCAACCGCGTGCCTTTCGCCGCCGTGGCCCGGGACGTCAATTTGCCCGCGCCCGGGTGGCGGCGCCATCTCCCGAACGGACACGGAGCGCCACGCCATCCCCCTGATTCAAGATCCGATACGGAGCGTGGAGCATGAGCCTGTCGCGCAGGGAGTTCACCCGCCTGCTGGCCGGCGCCGCCGTGGCGCCGGCGTGGGCCCTCGACGGAGCGTTCCGCGGAGCGGTCGCCGGAAAGCCGACGGCGAGCGCCTCGAGCATCTCAGCCGCCCCCGCCTGGCCCGGCTACGAGCGCGCGATCGTCATCGACTGTCTGGCGAGCCCCGGCGCGTTCAACGTACCCGGCGCCGCGCCCGGGCTGGGTCCCGACGCGATCGAGGCGGCGCGGGCCTCGGGCATCACTGCCGTCAACGTCACGCTCGGCGTGGTCGGCAACGTGGAGAACGCCTTCGAGGACACGGTCAAGGATCTCGCCCGCTGGGAGCGCGAGACCGACCGGCACGGCGACGTCTTTCGCAGGATCCGCACGGCCGACGACGTCGTGCGCGCCAAGGAGGCCGGCCAGGTCGGGCTCGTATACGGCTTCCAGGACACGTCGATGCTCGACGGCGACCTGGAGAAGCTGGACACCTTCCACGCCCTCGGCGTCCGCATCATCCAACTCACGTACAACCGCCGCAACCTCGTGGGCGACGGCAGCCTGGAGCCCGACAACGCGGGGCTCAGCACCTTCGGCCACGCGGTGGTCGAGCGCATGAATGAGCTGGGCGTCCTCGTCGACCTCTCGCACTGCGGACAACGCACGACCGCCGAGGGGATCCACGCGTCGAGCGCCCCACCGGCCATCACGCACTCCGGCTGCGCGGCGGTGTACGACCATCCGCGCAACAAGCGCGACGAGGAGCTTCGCGCCCTCGCGGACAAGGGAGGCGTCGTGGGGATCTACCTGATGCCGTACCTCAACGCCGCGGGCCCGCCCACGGCCGGCGACGTGATGCGCCACCTCGCGCACGCGCTCGACGTCTGCGGTGAGGACCACGTCGGGATCGGCAGCGACCAGTCGATCACCCCGGTGCCCGACGGGCCGGAGTACCGCAAGCGGCTGGCCGAGGCCATCCGCAAGCGCCGACAGATGGGCATCTCCGCGCCCCGGGAAGACACGGCGCCCTTCGTGCCGGACCTCAACACGCCCCGTCGCCTGGAGCGAATCGCGGACCTCATGGCCGAAGGAGGATACCCCGACCGCGTCATCGAGAAGATCGTCGGCGCCAACTGGCTGCGCCTGTTCCGGGAGGTGTGGACGTAGAAGGCTGTTGAAGAAGTACGGCGACCCCCGCCCCGGAGGCTCGGCGCCGGCGAAGAGGCTCCGCGACGGGGAGCACCCGATATGCCCATGATCTTCGGAACGCACGACGAACAGACGCTCCGGCAGTACCGTGACGTCGCGTCGCGGGCGGCGTGCGCCGCGCTCATGGCCGACGGCCACCTGGGGTACGTCATGCCGATCGGCGGTGTGGCCGCGTACGACAATCGGGTGTCGGTCGTGGGCGTGGGCTTCGACATCGCGTGCGGCAACGCCGCCATCCGGACGGATCTCCACGTGGGTCAGCTCGGGGGGCCACGCCACAGGGAGTAGCTCGCTGACGCGATTTTCCGCGAGATCAGCTTCGGCCTCGGCCGGAAGAACCTGGCCGACGACGCGCCCGTCTCCGACCCCCTCTTCGACGACCCGGCGTGGACCGCCGTCCCCCGGAGCCACCGCCACGAACTGAGGGAAAAGGCCCGCAGCCAGCTCGGTACCGTGGGCGCCGGCAACCACTACGTGGACATCCTGGCCGACGAGGAGGACCGCGTCTGGGTCGGCGTGCACTTCGGCAGCCGGGGCTTCGGGCACACCGTCGCCTCGAACTTCATCGCCCTCTCGCAGGGCCTCCGCTGGGGACAGCGCGGCCGGCAGATCGAGGTCCTGCTCCCGCTCGACCGTCCCCTCGGAAAGGACTACTGGGCGCTGATGACGCTGGCCGGGCGCTATGCGTACGCCGGCCGGGAGTGGGTCGCGCGCAAAGTCGTCGAGATCCTCGGGGGGCGCGAGGAGGAGCTCGTGCACAACCACCACAACTTCGCCTGGGTCGAGACCCTCGACACCCCGGACGGACCCAGGGAGATGGTCGTGATCCGTAAGGGCGCCACGCCCGCGTATCCCGGGCAGAAAGGCTTCGTGGGCGGCTCGATGGCCGATGACGCCGTCATCCTCCAGGGCGCCACCGATCCCTCCGCCGCCGAGCTTCAGGAGCGCGCGCTCCACTCCACCGTTCACGGGGCGGGTCGCATCATGAGCCGCAGCGCCGCGCGGGGCAAGCGCCGCCGCGGAAAGATCGTCCGCGCACCCGCCGTGGACGTGCACGAGATGCGCCGGCTCCTCGAGCGCCGGGGCGTGATCCTGCGCGGCGGCGACCTCGACGAAGCGCCCCAGGTCTACCGGAAGCTCGACGACGTGCTCGCCGCCCAGGGCGGCACGATCGAGATCCTCCACCGGCTGCGGCCGATCCTCGTGTGCATGGCGCCCAGGGGCACGTTCGATCCGTACAAGGATTGAGGGCGGAGCGGGGGCCGAGGTCTACCCGCCCCCCACCTCCGCCTCCACGAACCGCACGCGCACGCCCCCGTTGTCCGTCCGCAGCCGCTCACGGAAACGGAGCCCCACCTGCCCCTCCAGCGCGCGATCCGCCGAGATCATCGCCACGCGCCAGCCGCTCAGGCGCGCGCGCACGACGTTGCCGAAGGCGGCGTACAGGTCCCTGAGCGCCCGCGGATCGCCCAGGCGGCGTCCGTACGGGGGATTCGTGACCAGCCACCCGCGCACCGGCGACGCGGATCCTTCCGACGGCGTGCCCGGCGGTGACGGCATGCCCGGCGTCCCGGGCGGCTCCAGCGCCGAGACCGCTCTCCGGACGAACGTCACGTTCGCCGCCACGCCGGCCCGCTCGGCGTTGGCGCGCGACGTCTCCACGGCGCCGGCGTCCCGATCCGACCCCACGATCGTCGCGGGCGCCACCGCCAACATGCCCGCCCCGGCCCACGCGCGAACCTCCTCCCACGCCCCGGCGTCGAACGACGGCCAGCGTTCGAAGGCGAACGCCCTGCGCCAGCCGGGAGGGATGCGCCGCGCCATGAGCGCGGCCTCGATGGCAATCGTGCCCGAGCCGCAGAACGGATCGACGAGCGGCGAGGCGCCGTCCCACCCGCTCGAGATCAGCAGCGCGGCGGCCAGCGTCTCGCGCAACGGCGCCTTCGCGCCCCGCACGCGGTAGCCCCTGCGGTGCAGCAGCTCGCCCGAGGCGTCGGCGCTCAGGGTCACCCGGTCGCGGTCCACGCGCACCACGAAGAGCGGGTCCACGGCGCCGCCTTCCGCAGCGCCGTCCTCTACAGCGCCGCCTTCCCCGACGCCATCCGCCGGCGCGCCCTGCTCCGGGAGCCCGGAGATCTCCGGCGACGCTCCCGCCTCGCGCACCGCCACCCCCCGCAGGCGCTCCTCGATGGCCCCTTCATGGTAGAGCTTCGAGCGCTTGCTCGTGACGCGAAAGCGCACGGGCGAGCCCGGCGCGACGAAGTCGGCCCACGGAGCGCGCGCCGCCTTGCGCTCGAGTTCCGGGAATCCGCGCGCCGTGAAGGTGGCGAGCCGCACGACGACGCGCCCGGCGGTCCTTGCCCAGATGTTCGCAGCGTAGACGCCATACGCCTCCGCCTCGAACGCCACACCGCCCTCCCCGACCTCGCCCACCGCCAGACCCAGCGCGGCCAGCTCCCCCGCGAGGATCCGTTCGACGCCGGGGTGCGTCGTGGCCCGGCAGGCGTACGCGGGCACGCCCGTTCAGCGCCCCTCGGCCATCACGTGCTCGATGTCCGCCACCGTCTTGGGCGCGCCCCGGGACAGGCTCTCGTAGCCGTCCTCGGTGATCAGGATCATGTCCTCGATCATGATCGCGATGCCCGACTCGGGCACGTAGATCTTGGGCTCCACCGTCACGACCATCCCCGGCTCGAGTGGCCGCGAGTAGTCGCGTCCGTCGAGCGCGTCGAGGCCGATGTGATGGCCGAGATCACGCACGCCCGTCCCGCGTGCGCCGCTGTAGTCCGTGAACTCCGCAGGGCCGTCGAGCCAGTACCGGGGCGACGGCATGAGCCCCCACACCCGGTCGATGCCCATCGCGTCGATGTCTTCGTAGCGGTCCAGCCCGTGCTTCCGGTAGACCCCGGCCGCGGCCCGCACGACGTCGCGCATCATCACGCCCGGACCGATCGTGTCGAGCGCCGCGGTCTGCGCCTCAAGGACGACGTCGTACAGGCGACGCTGCTCTTCGGTGAAGTGCCCGTTCACCGGAAAGGTGCGGCACAGGTCCGACGAGTACATCCGCCACTCGGCCGCGCCGTAGTCTATGAAGACCAGGTCGCCGTCCCGCATCACCCGGTCGACGGCGTTGTAGTTCTCAGAGCGGAGGGTGTAGAGCGACACCGCGTCCGGCCCCGAGGCCACGATCGGACCGAAGGAGGCGCGCGGGGAGCCTTCGCGCTTCCACGTCCACTCCATGATCCCGGCCACCTCCAGGTCGTTCATGCCCGGATGGATCCGGTGCATCGCCGCGACGAGCCCGTCCACGGAGATCTGCGCCGCCCTGCGCAGCGCCTCGATCTCCCACCGGTCCTTGACCAGCCGCATCCGGTGCACGGCCGGGGCGGCGTCTCCGAGCGGCCTGCCCAGGATCTTCTCGACCGAGCGCGCGAGCTGCTGCTGGTGCGTGAGCGGCGGCTCGGTGCCCGGCGGCGCGTAGAGCGCGCCTCCGTGCTTGACGAACCACACCTTCGGCGCGCCCGCCACGAGGTCCGGCAGCATACGCGCGAAGGAGTCCACCGGGAACGTGGCGTCGAAGCCGGTCGCGGCCTCGGCCGCTCGGCCCGGGAAGAGTCGGCGCACCGTATGGTTCCACGCAGCCCGGCGCAGGCGGGGATCCGGATACGAGTACTGCGCGCCCGCGAACTGCCACCGGTCGGGCAGGAAGAGGTGGAGCGGACGCCGCCCGCGCCGTCGGTTGCCATCACCGCGATCGCGTACGGAGATTCCACGCCGGTGAGGTAGAAGAAGTCCAGGTCCTGTTTCTTCGTACCGCCGTGCCGGATCATGTACTCGCCGGCCACGATGACCGGACCGCCCAGCTCCTGGACCAGGCGCGCCCGCCGCGCCGCGTAGACCTCGGGCGGAAAGGCCACGTCGGACTGCGCCGCCGCGGGGCGAACCGCGCCCATCGCTGCCGAGGCGGCCGCCAGAACCATGACGGAAAACCTCCGCGCGCCTCGTGGCCGAGCCCGCGAAGCGAAGCCTCGCCTTGCGGACCCGGCTTCGGTGGGGGCCGCACCCCCCCGGCCGCTCACTGCCATCCTCATGCGCAGCGTCACCTGCTCCTCCTGAAGGTCATCCGGTTGCCGCTCGGAAAGTGGAGGGTCAGCACGTCGCCCTCGACCTCGACGCGGGTCGGCTCCGTGGGGGCGCCCTCCGCGTCGCGCGCCGTCATCCTGAGGTCGGAGGCGGGGAGCCCGGCCATCGCCTGGCCGGCCGACAGGTTGAAGAGATGGGTGAACACGAGCCGATCGCCCGACAGCGTGTAGGTGCCCCCCTCCGCGGAGCCCCGCCGGGGCGTGCCGTCCGCGTCGAGCACGAAGAAGAGCACCTGCCAGTCGCTCTCCGCGAAGAAGATGCGCCCGGCCACCGGATGCGTCGTGCCGTCCGCGAGCGTGTACCGCCGCGCCGCCCAGACGCCCTCGACCTCGGGCGAGTGTCTCGGCGGCGCGGCGGGCCTCCGCCGGATCGCCTGACCCGGCGTCGCCCCTTCGACCAGGTGGCCGTCACGCACCACGAACGTGCCTCCGACCAGGACGTGAACGATGCCCGCCGACGGCTGCGCCGGCTCGGCGAACGTCGCGCGGTCGATCACGTGCGCCGGATCGAACACCGTCAGATCCGCGTCGGCGTCCACCCCCACGCGGCCCTTGCGGCGCATCTGCGGCACCGCCGTCTCCAGCCGGCGCGCCGGCATGATCGTCATCTTGCGCAGCGCCTCCATCAGCGACACGAGCCCCCGGTCACGCGCGTAGCGCCCCAGCACCCGCGCGAAGGTACCCGCGCCCCGGGGATGCGCCCGGCCGTGGACGAACGGAACGCCGTCGGACGCGATCATCACGATCGGGTCTGCGATCGCCGCCTCCACCGACGCCTCCGGAATCACGTGGGCGATGATCGGGCCCCCCTGCTTCCGGTACTTCAGGAACGAGACCGAATCGAGCCGCTCACCCGTGGCAACCCACTCGATATCCCCGTAGTCGCCGCCGAGACGCTTGCGCCACCCCGGATCGAAGATCGCCGCGCGGATGCCGGTCGACGCCGCGGTATACGGATAGACCTCGGTGCTCACGTCGACGCCCGAGCGCTGCGCCGCACGGATCATGTCGAGCAGCACCGGCACCTGCTTCAGTCCGCTGCTGCCGATGTGGACGATATGCACCGAAGCGGGTGCGCCCGCCGCGTCGGCGATCATCTCCTGGACCGCGGCGATGCTGCTCTTCGGCTCCACCATCCCGGCGTACCGGATGTGCACGAAGCTCGTCACCCCCCGCTGCCCCGCCAGACGGATGATGCGGTAGATCTCCTCGCGCGACGCGCCCGGCACGTACTGGATGCCGAAGCCCACCCCGAGCGCCCCCTGCGCCAGTCCCTCCGAGACGATCTCCCTCATCCGCGCAAGCTGGGCAGGGGTGGCCTGGCGGTACGTCGCGGCAGCGGTGTCACCTCCGAACGCCGCGATCCTCGCCCCGATGTGCGAGACCGTCGCGCCAAAGTTGATCCGCCACTTCCCTTCCCGCTCCGCATACCACGCGTCGACGGGGTTCACGCCCAGCTCCAGCTCGAGCGCGGTCGTCACGCCGTCGCGCACCTGGAAGCTGCTGCTGACCGGATCCTGGCCGTGCGCGTGCAGGTCGATGAATCCCGGCGCCACGACCAGCCCCGAGACGTCCACGACCTCGCGTCCCTCGAGCGGGGTCTCGGAGATCGCCGCCACGCGCCCGTCCGCAACGCCGATGTAGCGCACGCCGTCCAGGCCGCTGGCCGGATCCATCACCCGCCCTCCCGCGAGCACCAGATCGTAGCGCTGTGCGGCGAGCGGCGCGGCCCGGGCCAGCGCGCACCCCAGCGCGAGGGCCAGCCACGGAGTCCAACGCGAACCCACCGTCATCCTTCCTCCAGTTCCCGGGGGATGTCCGGTGGCATAAGACACCGCGCCCGCGCCCGCTGCAAGGGCGGCCCCGGGGCGCCGGCCGGGAGATGACGGGGCTCCGGGCACTCAGGGGCCGAGACGGACGCGCAGACGGCCGTTATCATTGAGGCCGAAAGGGTCGCGCCGCCGCCGCGACCATCCACGTTCTCCACTCGATCCCCCGGGATGTCGCCAGCAAGCCGACGGACCACCACGCATCGCCCGGCCGGCCGGACTCTCCGACGCGACCCGTCGCGCGCCCCGGTCGGCCGTCGGGTCACGGCCCGCCCGGTCGCGCCCCGCTCAGCACGCGCCGCGGTGCTCCTCTGCACGCTTCTATGGACCGCGTGCGCATCCCCGTCGTTCGAGCCCCGCGCGTTCAGCCCGCTTCCCGATCCCGCTCCCGCCGACGTAGCCGCCGTGCTCTTTCTCCTGGGGGATGCAGGGCAGGCCACCACCCGCACTTCGCCGCTCCTCCACGCCCTCCGCGCCGACGTGGAGCGGTGGGCCGGTGCGCTGGGCCACGCTCAGGCCGTCACGGTCCTCTTCCTGGGAGACAACGTCTATCCCGTGGGCTTGCACCCACCCGGCACCCCGGACTTCCCGGCGGACTCCACCCGCCTTGCCGCGCAGGCGTGGACGGTGTCGGGGCCCGAGGCCCGTCGTTTCGGCGCGCGCGGCGTCTTCGTGCCCGGCAACCATGACTGGGTGGGCGGAGGCGCCGAAGGGCTCGCCCGGCTCCGGGCGCAGCAACGTCTCGTGTCGGCCCTCGGCGCGAAGGGCCCGTCGCTCGAGTACCTACCCAGGCCCGGAGCCATCGGGCCGTCCACGCTCACGCTGGGCGCCCGCGCGCGCGTCCTCGTTCTGGACACCGAGGCGTGGCTGCGAGCGGACGACGATCAGGTACGCCGCGCCGCGACCCGCGAGCTTGCGAACGCGCTCGGCGAGGCCGGTGACAAGACGGTCGTCCTCGCCGCGCATCACCCCCTCGTCACGGCCGGCCCCCACGGGGGCGCGCACGGCCGCTTCGACCTCGTCTGGCCCCTTCGTCGGATGCTGGGGTTGACCGAGGACCTGAACTCGGACGCCTACGAGCGGATGCGGGCGGAGATGAGCCAGGCGTTCGGCCGGAGCGGCCCACCGCTCGTCTACGCCGCCGGCCACGACCACTCGCTCCAGGTCATCCGCGGCACCGACGGCGACGCACCCCGCTGGTCGCTCGTGAGCGGCGCCGGCAGCAAGACAACACGCGTGGGAGCAACCGGTGGGACCCTGTACGCCGCGGCACGGCCCGGCTACATGCGCCTCGTCTTCCTGCGCTCAGGGCGCGTGGACCTCTTCGTGCTCGCGGCGCCGCGGAAGTTCGAGCGGTGCGGAGGGAGCGAGGGGAATCGAGAGGCGTGCATGCGCCGCGGCTCCGCGGCGTTCGGGCCGGTCTACTCGGTGCGCCTCCGCTGACGTCGCCCCCGCGGTGAGGAGCGCGCGCAGCCCACGGGAGATCCGGGTGTTCGCCCCGCGCGCGTGAGTGGACCGAGCGCCTTCCCGATGCGGGACCCACGAGAAACCGGGCGTCTTCCCTCCGCATGATCCCCGGGGAACCGGGCCCCGGGTCCAGGTCTTGGCCTGATGAATGGTCACCCGCGGATGGGAGGTGAGGAATGAAGCTCTCGGTCGTGCGCAGAGCACAGCAACGCAGGGCCCTCTTCTTGGGGCTGGGAATCTCGGCGGTCGCGCATGCAGCGATCATCACGTACGGGACCATGCCCGGCGCGCCGTCGCCGGTCACCGACGCGGCCACGCACACCGCCGCACCGGTACCTGACGCGGGCATCTTCGACGGAATCCGGCTCGTCCGGATCGCCGAGCCCTCCGAGGCTCCGGCCTCCGCGTCGAGCGCGAGCCGCACCTACCGTACGGCGTCCGCGGCGGCGGCGTCTTCCGGCCGGCTCGGCACGCTGCTGGCGGAGCTGCAGCCCGTCGCGATCGAGGCCGCGAGCCCGCGCCTCGGCACGCCCGTGGCATTCGCGGAGCTGCGCAGCGGCGCCCCCATAGCGATGGCCAGCGCGGAGCACAGCCCGGCGGCGGGCTCCGACAAGGACAGGAAGAAGAAGCGCGGCCGGGGATGGGGCGCGATCTTCGGCGGCATCGGGGTGACGGTCAGCGGCGGGGGAGTGTGCGCAGCGCCGGCCGGCGGAAGCTGACGCCCCGGAGCCCGGTGCCGACGCTGCGTCGCTGAGGCGCCGGAGCCCGGTGGCCGACGCTGCGCCGCGGACGCGCCCACTCACTCGGGCCGGCGCAGCTCGTAGGCGCGGATCTTCCGGCGTAGCGTCCGGTCCGAGATCCCCAGGATCTCGGCAGCTCGCCCCTGGTGCCACGCCGTGCGGGCGAGCGCGCGTTCGATGGCCCAGCGCTCGAGACGCTCGAGCGACAGACCCACGTCGGCAGGCACCGCTGCGCCGGCGTCGTGGGCCGCGGCGCCCGGATCGCCCGTCGAGCCGGAATCGCCCGGCCGGCCCATACCCGCCTCCGCGATCCCCGAGCGCCCGGCCCCCGAAAGCGGCGAGGCCGCCGGCGCC
>Ga0114931_10003940_pt1 | contig 18635 bp, 19 predicted proteins | sample 2SBtaG_FD_89579 | JGI IMG/M metagenome (GOLD analysis project Ga0114931, IMG submission 89579) | Deep subsurface microbial communities from Kolumbo volcano to uncover new lineages of life (NeLLi) - 2SBTROV14_V59a metaG | ecosystem: Environmental > Aquatic > Marine > Volcanic | place: Kolumbo...
GCTTTCATCTGAAAAAGAAGATACGGAAAAAATCGGAGTCATTATCCGAACCGCTGCAAAACAAGGCATTGAAGTTTTTCCACCACAGATTAATTTTTCAGAGGTTGATTTTTCGATTGAAACAAAAGACGACAAAAAAGGAGTCCGCTTTGGCTTGTCGGCCATCAAAAACCTGGGCGTCAACGTGGCCGCGGCCATTGTCGAGGAGAGAAAAGATAGAGGTCCTTTTAAGGATAGCCAGGACTTTTTTAATCGAATGCCTTCTCATCTTTTAAATAAGCGACAGATGGAATGTTTGATTCGATCAGGGGCTTTGGATGGAATGGGAATCACGCGATCTTCGCTCTTTGCATCTTTGGATAGCTTGACGGGAACGGCTCAGGCGGCGGAGAAGGCAAGAAAGATTGGGCAGGGAACTCTGTTTGTTAAAAGCCAAAATTGAAAGTCATTGAAGAATGGGCTGAACGAATTCGTTTGAATGACGAAAAACATTTGTTGGGAACCTATATGACGGGTCATCCTCTTCGCTCCGTTCAACCTCTTTTGATGTCCTATCGAACGAAATCGATTAGTAAGATTTTAGAATCTCCCGTACCTCCAAAGGAGAAAGAAGTCAGTGTTGCCGGCCTTGTGAATTCTGTGAAAGTGATTGTCACTAAAAAAGGAAAGAAGATGGCCTTTTTTACGATGGAAGATTTGGAGGCTCAAATTGAAGTGGTGATTTTTTCAGACCTCTTTTCAAAGAGAGCCGATCTCATTACGGGCGATCGGCTATTATTCGTGCGGGCTCAAGTTGTTCGTGAATCGGGAAGCACTCGTTTATTGGCCCGAGAAGTCTCTGATGTTACGGCGGCGAGCTTTTCTCAACTTCAAGTACATATTCGAAGCCAAGCCGAGGTGGAAGGTTTGTCGAGTTTGATGGAAGAGGCCAAAAAGTTTTCTGGAGAGATTCCGATGAAAATTAAACTGCCAGTTGAAAAAAATGTGGAGGGCAAAGCTCTAAAGCATTCCCATGTTTTGATCGATACCCCTTGCCAAGTTCAAAGTAATCCGCGTTTTTTAGAGTGGATTGAAAATCGATTTGGAAAAGGTTCAGTGAGTCTTATCGAGTGAGTGAGGTAAGGCAACAAATTCTATTGGTAGGAACTTATTCCTCACGCCTGAGAAAATTTTCAGAGCCTGCCGTTGAAGATACTCTTGAAGAACTCCGCCAACTTTGTATAGCTGCGGATGGAGATGTCATTGAAGTCGTGGCTTGTCGACTCGATCGAATCAATCCGCGAAGCTATATTAATAGAGGAAAAATGGAAGAGATTGCCCAATTGGTGCAACTCAAAAAGATCGACCTCGTTGTTTTTGATGACCCTCTTTCGCCAAGTCAGAACAAAAATTTAGAGGAAGCTTTTGATGTTCGAGTCATCGATCGACGCGCTTTGATTCTTGATATTTTTGCAAAGCGAGCGAGGACGGCGGAAGGTAAACTTCAAGTGGAGTTGGCGCAGCTAATGTATCTCTTGCCTCGTTTGACTCGAATGTGGACTCACTTGGAAAGGCAACGGGGGGGGATTGGTCTTCGGGGACCTGGAGAAACCCAGCTGGAATTGGATCGACGCTTAATTCGTAGGCGAATGCGCCGTCTTCGTGAAGAGTTGAAGAAGGTGCGAAATATTCGCCAGCTTCAGCGTGAAAAACGAAAGCGAATCCCAATCCCGCAGACAGTATTAGTGGGCTATACGAATTCAGGTAAATCAACATTATTTAATAGACTAACGGAAGAAGAGGTCTATGCGGCGAATCAGCTTTTTGCTACCTTGGATCCGGTTACGCGAAAACTTCTCTTACCGAATCATCGAGAAGTGGTTCTCACCGATTCCGTGGGTTTTATTCGAAAATTACCCCATGAGCTCGTTGATGCTTTTAAGGCGACATTGGAGGAGGTTCAAAATGCAGATCTTCTTCTTCATATTATCGATTGTTCGGATCCCTTATGGGAGTCTCACAAAAGATCGACTGAAGAAGTGCTGGGCGAACTTGAGTGCTTAGATAAACCCATTTTAGAAATTTATAATAAGGTGGATCGTATTCCACAAAATAATTTTGGAATTGCACAAAGCCCAAGGCGTGTTTTTGTTTCGGCCTTGACGGGGAAGGGTTTAGATGTGCTTTTAGAGAAAATCGGCGAGGCTTTGGAAGATGGCCGAAGTCGGGTTAAGCTTCTTCTTCCGCAGGGGCGTGGAGATCTCCTGGCTCTTGTGCATCGTGAGGGGAATATCATTGAAGAATATTACGAAGCAGATTATGTTGAATTAACAGTAGATTTACCGAAGAAGAGGGTGGAGCAGTGGAAGAAAAACGGTTATATTGTCGTCGATTACACGCCTATGAGTCTATGAAGCGGATTATTCAATTTCTACTCATTAGCTTTGTTTTTTCAAGCTCTTTATACTCCGAAAATACGAAAACTGTTGAGGTCGAAGTCAATGTGGATATCAAGAATGGAAACGATGCTTCTGCCGTTCAAGATGCCCAACAAAAAGCCTTTGAGCAGGCCGTCCAAAACACTCTGCCTGATAATATGGATGCGGTGGAAAAAGCCAAACGAATAAAAGATGCGGCTGACTTTATCAAAAGTTTTCAAATGATTAGCCAAAGGGAAGAAGCAGGTAAACTCTATGCCCAATTTAGTTGTGAAGTAATCCTGCCATCGGAAAAATTACCGAGCTCTGCCGACCAGAGAGCAAACTTTGCTAGTCATTTTGCAATTGAATTCGTATGGAAAAAGAGTACGCAGCCAATATCGATCACTCAATTGCGGTCCGATCTGGTTTCAAAATATAAACTTAAAGTTGGTTTAGTAAAGATGCAGCGAGGAAGTGCGTGGGTCGAGCTAACCGCCGATACAGCTGCGCCAAGTATTTTTTCAAAACTGGAGTCTGACTATGCGGCCCAAGCCGATCTAAAACTCATTACGGATATTGAGGCTCTTTATGGAGAATTGCCGGCTTCTGCTCCTCCTGGCTCTCAACCGAGTCAGTCACAATAAACTCAATGGAAGAACAAGTCGAAAAAGATAAAGACCGAGCAAAAATTAAGCTGGTGGTTTCTGACTTTCATTTAGGGGCAGGGCATCGAAATCCCGACGGCTCTATAAATATATTGGAAGACTTTTTTCATGATCGTGAGTTTATCGAATTTCTGGAGTATTTTTGCTCTGGAAAATATGACGAGGCCGAAGTGGAACTCATCATCAATGGGGATTTCTTTAATTTATTAATGATTGATTTTAAGGAAATTGAACCAGAAATCGTGACAGAGCAGATTGCTCTCCGTCGAATGAAAAAAATCATGGAGGGCCACCGGGCGGTAATGAACGCCTTGCGTTATTTCCAGTCTTTAGAGTTTAAAGGAATTACTTTTGTGATGGGAAATCACGATCCTGGAATTCTTTTTCCTTCGGTCCAAGAGCTTATTCGTCGTTTTGTTGGTTCAGCGACCCGTTTCTTCTTGGATTCCTATGAGTTTGATGGAATTTATGTGGAGCACGGAAATCAATATGAGGTCGCCAATGCTTTTGACCGGAATCAATATTTTTTGACAAAGTCTTTACCGGAACCCGTTCTTAATCAACCTTGGGGAACTTATTTTTTAGTTTATGTGATTAATACCGTGAAACGAAACAAAAGGCATTTTGATAAAGTTCTTCCTTTTGGAACATATTTGAAATGGTTGCTGATTTCTGATATTAAGTTTTTTTTAAAAATTTTTTGGATGATTATTCGTTTTTTCTTTATCTCTCGATTTAAAAATGATCCCCGCCGGAATACTTCATTTAAGCAAACTTTAAAAATTATTATGGAAGCCCCCATTTTTCCGGATTTAGATCAAGCTGCCGAAAAGATTTTAGCCACTCGAGATGATATTCGAACCGTCATCTTTGGGCACAATCATCGACCTATGATCCGTCAGTTTGGTCCGCGAAAGGAATATATCAATACGGGAACTTGGAACGAGATGACCCATCTTGAGTTAGATCGGCTGGGAACACGTCTCATTTGTAGTTTTGCTTTTATTGAGTACATCGGTGGCAAACCCCAAACTTCGTTAAAAGTATGGAAAGGAAAATCTAGACTCGCTTTAGAGGCAGATGTTGCTTAGCGAGGCTGTATGTCTAAACCGGCTTTACATATCTATTTAAATTCAAATGTTCGTTCCGATGACGTTGGGCCGTGCTTACTTTTAGAGGGTGAGACTTCTCTGCAAGTTAAAGGAGAGGTGGACTTTATTTATAAGTTTCGTACATTTTTGGATGACCTGTCACATTTAAAATATTTGGACCGTTTGTCATTTCATTTACCCGCTCGATTAAGCTCTGATGAAAAGAAACGAATGCAGAGCTATGCGAATCTTGGAAAAGAAATTGCAATTGAAGTAAAAGAATCCTTAGGTGGTTTTGAAGATTCCCTTTTGGGAATCAGAAATATTTTTTCCAATATTAATACGATAATTGAAAAACCAGACCTTTCTCAATTACGGGTGAAGCCCGGCTTCTCGGCGGTTGTCATTTCTGCGGGGCCCTCTTTGGAAAATGAGTTTTCGGTTTTGCAAGAAATTCAAAACAAGGCTCTATTGGTTTGTGTGGACGCAAGCTTTCGACGCCTCTTAAAGGAGAATATCAAGCCTCATATTGTAGTATCGACAGAAAGAAATAAAGAAGGCCTACTTTTTTTTTCTGATCTTCCCCCGAATCTAGAGACTCTTTTGTTGGGGCAACCCACGATCCCTCCCGAGATTTATGAATACTATAATGGTCCGAAGGCATGTGTTTTCAAATATACGGGTCCTTTTATGTGGTTTCCGTTTTCACGACCGATGTTTTGGGCGGCCAGTTCTTCCGCCCATCTTGCTTATCGGGTGGCTTGTCATCTGGGAGCATCATCCGTGGCTTTAGTTGGGCAAGATCTGTGCTATCATTCAGAGACTTTTCAGAGTCATGCAAATCTTCTGGCCTACCCAGACTGGGCGGCTAAAAATACAGCAAAAAAACGCCTCTCGGACAATAAAGGTTTTTTTGTAAAGGGCAATACTTTCGAAAAAGTCATGACAAATCCAGTCTGGGATAGTTTTTCAATGGATTTTAGTTATCTGGCGCGAGAAACGAAGATTCCTACTTTCAATACATCCGTTTTTGGGCGGGAAATTGGGGGGATCGATTTTAGACCATTGCAAGCTTGGGTCGGGCAACAAAACTTGAGGCAATTGGAATGTTGTTTTCCGGTTGAAAACAAAAATGCGTCAAGAGAGAGAACTTTGTTTGAAAGTAAAACTTTTGACGCAATTCGAAGCCTCCAAGCTCTTCAAGAAGAAATGAAGCAAAAGCGTGCTGACGAAGAAATTGCTCGACTCTACAGTCAAATTCTTGGACGACCACATTTTTTGGAATTGGTAATGGAGCTTGTCATCTCGGACTATGCAAACTGTGAATCGCAGTGTTTTGCCTATCCAAAAAATAGTATTCGATATCAAAGAGACTTTCTGCAAAAAGTCTCTCCGGCGCTTGAAGCCGTTTTGAAATTATTATCTCAATCATCAAAAAAAAATCGAGAATAGAGGAATTTTCTGTCAGAGCCTTGACGTGAAAGTCTGAATCATGACGTTTTGATGCGGCAAGGCTTGCCGATCCTAAAAAAATCCCTGCTACTTTAAGGACTTACAAGATGAACGCCTTGGTACAGCCCTTGCTTTTTTAAACGGCCCAGGGGGACAGAAATGGCTGATGAAGAAACAGCAGAAGAAGCAGAGACAGAAGGCGGAGAGAAAAAGAAAATTCCGCTTTGGGTAATTATTCTTATTGGTGGTCAGCTTGTAGTCGTTGCGGGTTTAATCGTGGCCTTTTTGATTATGAGCGGAAAGAAAAACGAGGGAGAAAAAGTGGCACCCACAGCTGCAGAACAAAAAGTAGATCCGGGCAAACTGAAAGATGCTTCGGGATTGATTGGGCCTGAGTTTAAGTTGGATTCTTTCATTGTCAATTTGATTGATGATGGCCGCGGACCTCGTTATTTAAAAACGGAAATTGAGTTTGAGCTAGAATCCCCCGATGTTGAAACAGAACTTAAAGGGCGTTTAAGTCAAATTCGAGATGAAATTCTAATGTTATTGACCTCCAAGCGCGTGACGGATGTGGAAACAGCGGATGGAAAGAGAATTCTCAAGGATGAGATTTTTACGAGGGTAAATAAAATTCTCGTTACAGGGAGAATTAAGAGGGTTTATTTCACAGAATTTGTAATTCAATAATGGCATTTCATTACTAAGGGAGTCGATGTGGCAGGAAATAACGATAACGGAGGAGAAAAAATCCTTTCTCAGAGTGAAGTCGACACTCTGTTGGATGCGGTTAAAGAGGGGGACGTTTCCACTGAGCAAAGTGTAGGAAGCGGAAACAATCTACAGGTTTATGATTTCCGAAAGCAGCGAAAGCTCGTTCGAGCGAGACTTCCTGGTCTAAAGATTATTCATGACCGATTTCAAAGAAGGTTTAGACAAACACTTTCAAGTCTTGTTCGAAAAAATGTGGTCGTTGAAACCTTGCAGACTGAAATGTTTCGATATGGAGAATGGGTTTCAAGTTTGCCTGTTCCATCTTGCTTATCGATTAATCGTCTTTCTCCCCTTATTGGGCAAGCCATTATCTATATGGAGCCCACATTTGTTTATAATTTGATCGACAGTATTTTTGGTGGCGGTCGTGTTTCGAACTCTAAGACGTCCGAAGGTGATTTCACAACAATCGAACTAAAAATTATTCAGAAGCTTTGCCAATACTTCACCGCGGATATGGAGCGCGCTTGGCAAACGGTCTTCGAACTGAATTTTGAATTTATACGGACAGAAATGAATCCCGAATATGTGAGTATCGTTGCTCCGAGTGACGTGGTTGTGGTAATTGATTTTGGTATTACTTTTGAGGAAGTCAGTTCAAAGATGCAACTGGTTCTCCCTCTTTTCGCATTGGATCCGATTAAACAATTACTATCGGACCATACCTTCGTAGAACAGTCCCAGCCGAATCCGAACTGGAAGATCTGGATTGGCCAGTCATTAACCGGATCTAAAATTCATATGGATGTCCGGTTGGGGAGTACAGAGGTGACAATGCGGGATATTTTAAGCTTGAAGGTTGGAGACACACTTCAACTTGATCAATATGTAGCCGATCCACTCACTCTTAATGTCGAGTCCGTTCCCAAATATTTTTGCCGAATGGGAGTGAGCTCAGGGATGCAGTCTGTTCAAGTGGAATCAATTAAACCGCAGACAATGGTACAGTTCGAAGACAAAGGAGAATGAAATGGCAGATGACGATACAACAAATCAAGAACCAGAGAAAGGCGCAGCAGAGGCTGGGGCCGCTCCAGCAGCTGGAGGGGAAAATGTAGGCCAAGAAGAGCTGAAAGACGGTGGTCCTGGAGAACGTCAATCGATTGAATTGTTGCTCGATGTTCCACTCAATTTGAGCGTTGAATTGGGGCGATCAAAGATGCTTGTCAATGAACTGCTTCAGTTGGGCCAGGGTTCGGTTATTGAATTAAATAAGATCGTTGGAGAACCTCTTGAAGTGATGGTGAATGAAAAGCTTATTGCTCGAGGGGAGGTTGTCACGTTAAATGACAAATTTGCCGTCCGATTGACGGATGTTATTTCACCAACAGATCGTTTGGATAAATTGAGTTAAGTATGACGGACTCTTCACAATGGATGATGTTACTTCGCGCTTTGGGTAGCCTTGCTCTTGTTTTGGCTCTCATCTTTACTTTGTCTTGGTTGGCGCGTCGATACTTTCAGCCCAAGAAATGGTCGAAAAGTTTTTCGGGCATTCGCGTTGTGCAGAGTCTGCCACTTGGGGCCAAAAAAAGATTAATGGTCGTAGAGGTCGAAAATCGAAAACTTCTCATTGGAGTTGGCGCAGATTCTATTTCGGCGATTTGTGATTTTGGTGCCGCGGAATTGGATTCTGAAAAAACATTGTCAGAGGCAACAGGATAAGAAAATGTGGAAAATATCTAAAATTCTAATCCCAACCCTGGTGATATTTGTCTTCCTGCCAAAAGTGCTGATGGCCGCTGGACTGCCCTCTGTCACTGTAAGCATGGATGGGGCAACCAGTCCCGAAAAGATTAGTACAACTCTACAAATTCTGTTGATGTTAACTGTACTGTCTTTGGCACCAGCGATTCTCATTACAATGACTTCCTTTACACGCTTCGTTATTGTTTTTTCGCTTCTTCGACAAGCTTTGGGAGTACAAAATATTCCTCCCAATCAAGTTCTGATCGGGCTGGCTCTTTTTATGTCATTTGTCGTCATGGCTCCCACATTGAAAAAAATAAATGATAATGCTCTTCAACCTTATCTTAAGAATCAATTGGATCAAAAAGATGCGCTTCAAGCCGGTTTAGATCCTTTACGAAGGTTTATGATGGTGCATACGAGAGAGAATGACTTAGCTCTATTTCTAAGTTTTTCGAATAATAAAAAGCCAAAAAACTTTGACGATGTTTCAACGGCAAGTTTGATCCCTTCTTTCATTATTTCGGAGCTGAAGACAGCATTTCAAATTGGCTTCATGATATATATTCCATTTTTAGTCATCGACATTGTTGTCGCTTCGATTCTTTTGGCAATGGGGATGATGGTTCTTCCCCCTGTCATCATTTCATTGCCTTTTAAGTTGATGCTTTTCGTTCTTGTGGATGGATGGCATCTGATCGTGGGAAGTTTAGTGAGATCATTTGGAGTAATGCAATGACACCACAATTTATACAAGGCGTCGCTTTCGATGCTCTAGAGCTTATCCTTCTTGTCTCCGCACCGGTTCTGATTGTCGCACTATTAGTGGGACTTATTATGAGTATCATTCAAGCAACAACACAGTTGAACGAAATGACTTTGGCGTATATTCCAAAAATTGTAGCGGTTTATGCGACCTTAATTGTTGCTGCAGGTTTTATTGTTAATCACTTAATAAGTTTTACGAACGGAATTTTTTCAGATTTTTCAAGGTATGTGCAGTGATTTTAAATGACTTCGTGAGCATTGATAGCGTGCTTCGCTTTCTCCTAATTTTATTTCGGGTGGCGGGCATGTTTATGGTTGCTCCGATGCTCGGCAATAAATCAGTGCCGAGCCAGGTCCAGGTAATTTTCTCGGTGATGTTAGCAATCGTTCTGTTGCCTTTTGTTCCTTTTCATAATCCTTTGGCTATTCGAAGTAATTTGTATCTGATTCAACTGATTATTCAAGAAGTGACAATTGGCGTTGTGATTGGATTTGCTGCAGCACTCATTTTTTCGGCTGTTCAAGTGGCTGGAGAAATTTTCGGAATGAAAATTGGGTTTTCTATTGCAAAGATCATTGACCCATCTAATCAAGGTTCGTCGGGTATATTAACCAGTCTTTATACACTGTTTGGGGGTTTGTTGTTTCTTTATTTAAATGGACATCATGTGATTATTTCAGCTCTTGTCGACAGTTTTCGCTATATTCCACTGGGTAGCAGTATCAGCTTCGGGGTGGCCCCCGTTCTCAGTTCGCTTGTTGTGAAAATCTTCGCAATTGGAATTAAAATTTCGGCACCCGTGATTGTTGTGATGACGCTTCTATATTTGAGTTTTGGTTTTATTACAAAACTTTCTCCTCAGATGAATATTTATTTTAATGTTGGATTTATTTTGGGGCCTATTCTCGGAATCTTTACTCTCATTTTAAGTTTACCTCTGTTTCGAGTTTTAATGACGAATCTGACTAATGATATGGGTTTCGATCTAATTAAGGTGATCCGGGCGTTAAAAGGTACGTAAAAGATGGCAGACGATCAGGAAAAAACAGAAGAGCCGACACAGAAAAAGCTCGACGATGCGCGTAAGAAAGGCGACATTGCGCAATCCAAGGAGTTTGCCAATTTCATCGTCTTCTTAGGATTGAGTATTGCGTTTTATTTTTCGGCTAAACCTATGCTGCACAATATAACATCGCTACTTCATGACAATTTTAGTATTCGAATGGGCCTCATCCACAACGAAAGAGAGTTTTGGCGATTTCTTACGACGGAGCTTACACGAATCGTTTGGATCTTAGTCCCACTTTTTACTGCTGTTTTTATTTTTGGGATTCTTTCCTATTTAGGCCAGATTGGATTTTTGTTGACGCTTGAAAAGTTGCAGCCTTCATTCTCAAAAATCAATCCACTCAGTGGAGTTCAAAGGATTTTTTCGAGAGATACTGTCGTTGAACTCGTTAAGTCTACGATTAAGATTGTCTTTTTTTCAATCATTCTCTACTTCGTCTTTAAGGTCGATGTCGAGCATATGCTGGAAGTGGGTAATAGCAGTGTTTGGCAGATTTTTTTATATCTCATAAACCTTATTTCGAAGCTTGCATTTTCTGTTCTTATATTTATGGCGGCGCTTGGAATTCTCGATTTTGCCTATCAAAAGTGGAGTCATCACGAGAAGCAAAAGATGAGTTTGCAAGAGGTGAAAGATGAATTCAAACAGCGAGAAGGGGATCCTCATGTTCGATCTAGAATTCGTCAGATTCAACGACAACAGATAAGAGCTCGAATGATGAAGGATGTTCCCGAGGCAGATGTGGTCGTGGCCAATCCAACACATGTGGCCGTCGCCTTAAAGTATAAACGAGGGGGAATGGGCGCTCCCATTGTTGTGGCCAAGGGCGCAGGCTTTATCGCAATTAAAATTAAAGAATTAGCAATTCAGTCGGGAGTCCCGGTTCTGGAAAAGAGGCAGTTGGCCCGCTACCTCTATAGGAACGTTGAAGTGGGGCAATTTATTCCTGAGTCCCTCTATTCGGCTGTCGCTGAGATTTTGGCGTATGTGTACAGAATGAAGAAGAAGTTTAAATCCATTGGAGGATGGGCGGGAGATTATTCGCCACAAGCGTCGGTTTAGGTTTAAAGAATGGCAGATAGCAAACAAACAGCTCTAGCATTGCCGGGAAACGCGGCAAACTCTCAAAGCTTCACGGCTCTGTTTAGAAACAGAGAAGCTTTGATTGGATTTGGCTTCATGGCGATCGTCTTGATCATGATGATCCCCTTGAATCCGAATTTACTAGATCTTCTTTTAATTCTTTCGATTTCTTCATCTCTCATTATCTTCCTCATTGCCATTTATACTCTGCGGGCAATTGATTTTACAATTTTTCCAACTGTTCTCTTAATGCTGACGATATTTCGGCTGGCTTTGAATATTGCATCCACCCGCCTTATTTTGACTGAAGGGAGTACGGGCTCGGGGGCCGCAGGGCAGGTCATTCATACCTTTGGTAACTTTGTGGTTGGTGGAAACTATGTGGTTGGGATCATTGTTTTCATTATATTAGTAGTCATTAACTTTATCGTTATCACGAAAGGTGCTGGCCGGATTGCAGAAGTCGCTGCTCGTTTCACGTTGGATGGGATGCCTGGTAAACAGATGGCAATTGATGCGGATTTAAACGCTGGTCTAATCGACGAGGCGGGAGCTCGAACACGTCGAAAAGAAATTGAAATTGAAGCAGACTTTTATGGATCCATGGATGGTTCTAGTAAGTTTGTTCGTGGTGATGCCATCGCCGGGATTATCATTACGGTTGTCAATATTGTTGGCGGTTTGATCATCGGAGTTGTTCAAAATGGAATGGGTGCCATCGAAGCCGTTCATACTTACACGGTCCTAACAGTTGGAGATGGATTGGTTTCTCAAATTCCTGCTCTCATTATTTCTACGGCTGCCGGTATTGTAGTGACTAAAGTCGATGTGGGTCGAAAGATTTCAGATGACTTTTCTCATCAAATTTTTATGCAACCCCAGGCTTTTGTAGTTGCTGGTCTAGTGATGGCCGTTGGAGCTCTTCATCCCAAAATGCCTTTTATTCCATTTTCAATTGCAGCGATTGCCCTGTTTTATATGGGAGCGAAGGCAAAGAAAAAATCTGAAGAGTTTCACCAACAACAAGAAATGGAGAGATTGGACTCTAAGTCAGAGAAGGATAAGAAAGAAGAGAAGAAGGATGAACTGGATCCAAATAATTGGGTTGCTCCCGTAGATCTCTTGGAATTGGAAGTAGGTTACGGTTTGGTTCCGTTAGTCGATGAGCGACAACGCGGAGATCTTCTCAAGAGAATGACACATCTGCGTCGACAGTTTGCTCAAGATATGGGCTTTGTTGTTCCACCCATTCATATTCGAGATAACCTTCAATTGCGTCAGGGTGAGTATTCCATTTTAGTGAAAGGCGTTAAAGTAGCGGGAGGTGAACTCTTTGTGGATCGTCTTTTGGCCATTGATCCTGGAAATACCAGTAAAAAGGTTGATGGAATTGAAACGAAAGAGCCTGCTTATGGCTTGCCGGCCATATGGATCAGTGAACAAGACAAAGAGCAAGCGCAGCTCTCAGGATACACCGTGGTTGATAATTCGACGACTCTGGCGACTCATTTAAGTGAAGTGATTCGAGGAAAAGCTGAAGAATTACTCGGCAGGGAAGAGCTTGGCAAACTTATCGACAGATTGAAGACGACTCATCCAAAAGTTGTGGAAGAGTTGATCCCAGATCTTCTCTCTGTTGGTCAAGTACTTCGTGTTTTGAAGAATCTTTTGAAAGAAAGTATTCCGATTCGAGATCTACCCACAATCTTCGAAACTTTAGGTGATCATGCCGCTCGCACGAAAGATCCTGATCTATTGACGGAATCTGTTCGCGAATCTTTAAGTTCAACCATTACTCAAGTTTTCACTCAAGATGGAAAGCTTAAGGTATTGGTATTGGATCCGGAGCTGGATGAAGAGATCTCGAGAAGTTTAGTTAAAACAGAAGATGGGGTACAGATCACGATGGATCCGAAACGTGCTCTTGCCATGATTAATTCTTTACAACATGAGTGTGAGCGCTTGGCCAATGAAGGTATTCAACCGGTTGTACTCACTTCCCCAAGCATTCGAATGTATTTTAGAAAATTGATTGAAAGACAAGTTCAAAACTGTGCGGTGATTTCGCACAGTGAAGTGAGTGCACTCAGTGAATTAGAGAGTGTTGGTGTCATTCGATTGAAGAAAGAGGAGAACTAAAGTATGGGAATGCAAATTAAAAAATTTCAAGCTCCCAGTTTGCAAAAAGCCATCGAAACCATTCGCGACGAGCTGGGTGATGGCGCCATTATTCTTCAGGCTGACCGAATAAAGGGAAGTGGTCTCTTAGCTCGAAATGCGGTCGAAGTGACCGCTGCCATTGATCGCAAAGAAGTGCCCCCACGTTTTGAAGCGACGGTGGCGAAAAAAGATGATGAAAGAAAGTTTTTAGCAGGCAAGGAAACTCATTCGTCATGGAAGAAAATGTTTCGAATGCCCTGGCAGAAGCAAAAAAATATAGAATTCCCAAAAGTTGAGGAGAAAAAAGAAGTGCGAAAGAAGATTGAAAAAGTCGTTAAACAAGCGGTGGAAAAGAAAGATCAATCTGAACCTGCTCATGCTTCGGCCGGTCAAATGTACGCCATTAAGAGTTTTATTGAGCCTTTAAAAAAAGAAATCGAAGACTTGAAGAATGACATGAATTCAGAAAAAGAAAAACCGGCAGTTCAGGTGCGAGCACCATCAAATGCGATCATTGAAACTGAACTTCAAGATTTAAAGAAAACGATTCGAAACTATATTGACGAGCAGCACTATGAAAAAAGCGATCTTCCCGTCAATTTAAGAATGCTTTTTAATTTCTGGAAAGAAAAAGGAATGTCGACTTGTCAGATCTATAGTTTTTTTCATCATTTAGAATCTGAAGGCCTTATCCTGGATGATTCGGCTTCTGAAAATATGATCAAGCCTCTGTTAAAGAGAAATATTTCGGATGCAAAAACATTAGAAAGTCCAAAGCCAAGAATTGTTGTCTTGGTCGGCCCAACTGGCGTGGGAAAGACAACGACCATCGCAAAGCTTGCGGCATTTGAGAAATTGAAGCTCGGCCGCAAAGTGGCTCTTGTCACAATAGATGATTATAAGATTGGTGGAACGGATCAGCTCAACCATTATGCGAGGATCTTGGATGTTCCTTTTATGAAATCTCGTTCGGATCTTTCGTTGGAAGAGCAATGTAGTCATATTGATGTGGACACGCTTTTCATTGATACCTTTGGGGTCTCTCCAAAGGACGATCAAAAAATCATGGCTTTAAAAAAGGCACTTCATTTGCGAAACCCTGTTTTGAACGCTCGACAAGAAATTCATTTGGCTTTGCCTGTAGGAATTTCTACAGGAGATGTGGAACCTTATTTAGCAGGGTTTTCTCGATTACATCCAAATTATCTATTATTTACCAAATGGGATGAGACGGAAAACTGGGGTGGAATGCTAGCCACAATTCTTTCCAGTCAACGGCCGGTATCCTTTGTAGGAAACGGACAAGAAGTTCCGGATGATTTGGCTGTTTTTTCGAGTGATCGTTTTATTGAGATGGTCACGTCAACGCAGAATTTTTAACGCTAGGGAAGGGGATGAAGATGGATCAGGCAAAAAACCTAAGGGATCAGGTGGCAAAAAGAAAAAAAGGGCCCCGACCGATTAAGGTGATTTCGGTGACCAGCGGTAAGGGCGGAGTTGGAAAAACTCAGGTGGTGGCCAACTTGGCCCTTGCCCTCCGAGAGCGAGCTAAGGAAGTTCTAATTTTTGACGGCGATATGGGGTTGGCCAATATCGACATCGTCTATAATATTTCACCTCCTTATAACCTTCAGCATCTGGTCGAAGGAACAAAATCGATTAATGAGGTGGTTTTTAAAGGGCCAGATGGAGTCAAGATTTTACCAGCTGCGAGTGGTGTTGAGAAACTAACTCAATTAGATGAGAGCCATAAGATGAGTCTCATTGATCAGCTTGATCAATTAGAGGGGCAGTTTGATTATGTTTTGATAGATACCGCCGCTGGCATTTCTGAAAATGTCATGTATCTCAATTCGGCCTCACAATTTATTTTTGTCGTCGTAACGGGAGAGCCAACGAGTATTACTGATGCATATGCGTTAATGAAAGTTCTTTCCACCCGTTATGGGGAAAAAGAATTTTATATCATTACAAATCAAATGAGCAGTAAGGAAGAAGGTAAGACTGTATTTTCGTCTCTCGTCAATGCAACCGATCAGTTTTTAGATTCTGTCCAACTTTGGCATTTGCATAATTTTGTTTTCGATTCAAAGGTTCGACAATCGATTGCTCGTCAACAGCCTATGATTAAATTTGATAAGGCGGCAACGATTTCCGAGTCCTATCGTGAGCTGGCTGAAGAAGTCGATGCGTTAGAGTTAGATAGCACAAAGGGAGGAATGCAGTTTTTTCTCAAGCAAGCATTGGCAGCACGTTAAGAGATTAATATGACAAGGAACTTAGGACAATACGGAAAGGCAAACCAAGCGGGTGAAGAGATTTCGAAGGATGAAAAAATTCGTCTGATTGAAAAATATGCTCCCTTGGTCAAAATTACAGCCTATCGTTTAGCCGCAAGGCTTCCGTCAGATCATATGATCGATGATTTGATTTCGTGTGGAAATATTGGACTCCTTGAGGCCTTGGAATCTTTTAATCCTCGATTGATGATTAAATTCGAAACCTTTGCAAAGTTTCGTATTCGAGGAGCGATGTTGGACGAAATACGGCACCGGGATTGGATCCCACGCAGTGTGCGAGCAAAGATACGAAAGCTCGATAATTTGCAAAAGAAGCTGGCTTCCGAGCTTTCAAAAATTCCGGACGATCGTGAGATGGCAAAGGCTCTAGAAATGAGCCTCGAGGAATATTATGATATGATCGTCCATATCCAGCCGGCCGGAATGATTTCTTACGACCAGATGCTCAGTGGCTTTGGAGGAGAAAAAAATCTTTTAGATTTTATTGAAGACAAGAGTTCACCACATCCGGATATGGAAGTGCAGTTGAAGGAATTAAAGAGAAGAATTATTGATGCTCTGGAGCAACTGACAAAAGACGAGCAAATGGTTATGGCGCTCTATTACTATGAGGGCCTAACGCTCAAAGAAATTTCTGAAGTTTTGAAGGTAACCGAATCTCGAGTCAGTCAGATCCATGGAAAAGCAATATTAAAGCTAAATTGGAGACTGGATCAGTATAAGAATGATGCCAGAGATTTTGCAGAAAAAGATGGGAGGAAGTAATGATGACAATTGATTGGCTACACGCAGGAAAAACCGCAATGACGTGGGCATCAGCGAATTGGGCATTTTTGATCTTGGCGGGTTTAATTTTCTTTCAATGGGTAGCTTTTCAAGCCTTGTTGATTCACTATCAACTCTTTCGTAAGTCGATGAAGAAGCCTCGAACCGATGGCATTCGCTTCTCCAATATTGAGAAGACGCTGAGCTTTCAGGCCGAACAAATTGAGCTGATTTTTGAAAAGCTAGCGAGCATAAAATCTGAAATGGCAGACTGGGCAAGGCAGGAAATCAAAAAGGGCAAGCCGACGAAGCCTGCCACCGAGGAATGGAAAGCCTCGCCGTCCGTCGAGGCGAGTTTTGTGAGTCTCGGCGAGATTAACCTCAAACGCCGGCTCGAGGCCATGAAGTCCGCCCCTTCAAAAGAAAATTAAGTTTTCGCTTTAGACAAGTCGTGTCAAAAAAATGGCAAAAGGCATCAGCCGATCTCATAAGCCAAACGAATTTACTGAGCTTTTTTCAAATCATGATGAAGTAATCCGGAATCACAACGTTTCATTTTTGACTAGGCTTTTCAAACTCCGCATAATTTTTATAATAAACAATAGAGTTGGACCGGTCTTAGAGATCTCCAACTGGATTAGGGAGTAAGAGGATCCATTGTTCTCTTATTTTTATCGTAAAGAAGAAAGAGATCCGGGGGAGGGCGTTTCATGAGAAGTATGATCAAGAGTAAATCGGCATTTCATTGGGTGCTGGGTGGCATTTGCGTTTTAAGTTTATCCGCTTGCGGGGGGTCGAGTAGTAGTGGAAGTAGTAGTGGGGCTTCAAATCTATCTAGCTTATCGGATCTTCCGGATACCTCGAGCATGGTTTCGACCTCTACCTCGACAAACTCCTTAATCCATAATGCTTTGCTTAGAGCCGCAACAGATTACCCGTTAATAACGGATTTAAAAGATTCCGACACCTATTTTTGGAATGGCACTCTGAGCACAACTTATGGAACAACCGTTACAAACCAAACTGATGCGGATGCATTTTTTGGTGGTGTAAATGATAGCTTCGGAGGCGAGACCTCGTGTCGATTGGCATCCGCTGTGGGATTTGATTTGCAAAATATCCTACAAGGCGGAATCAGCCTTTGTTATATGAAAAACATGACAACTGTGATTCCGGACAGCGCTGTTTCGGGAAGTATCCCGAAGGCTGAACTCTTTGATCAGGCGACAGATAATAAACTTATTGAAGTTCATGTTACGGGCGAAGATCAACAGAAAGGTGGAGCTCAAGATATTTTTATTACGGTACCTGGATCTGACTCAGTAGGCTCAGATGTCTATATAGCGCACCTTGTTTTTTGTGATCCTTCAACCAAGGCTCCAAATGGCTACCAGAATATAGAGGTGAATAAGACAACAGGTGCTTTTACTTCGACTGATGTTCACGATGATAGCAACGGGACTGGATCTTCAGAACTTAGTGCCACCCTTAAGCAAGACGGAAGTTCCTTTGTATTTGATACGAATGCAGACCGAACCGCTGCTGTTCACTACAGTGGAAATTTTGGTAACTATAAGGGTCAGATTACCGTCTCAGCAGACAATACCATTACATCAAAATCCTATAACTCAAATACCTTTAACAACGAAACGATGACCAATAAGAACTATTCTTATTCCACATTCGAAGGAACAAGTGTCTCTTCACTTAAATTCGTGCATGGAGCTGTTATGGGTTCATCTCAGGATCCAAGCGGAACCCACTCATTTTCTGGAGCCACTGTTTTTTCTCTAACAGATGGTTATTATAAGGCAATGGATACAGATCATGATACGTACGGTGACTTGGCGACGGTTAACAATGAAGACTTCAGTAGTGATTCCTTCTTTGACTCTTTAGATACGCCAAGTGTCGATGCGAGTGGATACGATTGCACACTTACCCCAGATGCAACAGTGACAATGGATTTCACGAATTCAGATATACAAGGCGTGAGTACCGAATGTGAAAACTCAGATTTTCAAGATATGAATTTCTGTGATGGTGATGCGGTCAGTACTGCGAGAAATAATGTCTTTCAATACTACAATTCTCATTAAAATAAATTCAGTTATTTAATTATTCAAAAGCGGCTCCGCTATGGGAGCCGCTTTTTTTCATTAAAGTTACTGATCTCTTTCTAGCGTCATACCTAATTTAAGCTTTTTGAAAAACATCTTTATCATGAGTGTGGCTGAGGAATCGCTTTGCTTTACAATCTAGAAACTTCTCATCCATGCGATGAAAGAAATGATGATGTCGATGGCAAAGAGTCAGCAAATTTCCCAGCTCATTCTTTCCTCCCTGCCATAGAGGCTCGAGATGATGAATCTGTACAAACTTCTTCTCTCCGCAGATTTTTCCATCCACTCCTCTGAAC
>Ga0114931_10003941_pt1 | contig 18633 bp, 19 predicted proteins | sample 2SBtaG_FD_89579 | JGI IMG/M metagenome (GOLD analysis project Ga0114931, IMG submission 89579) | Deep subsurface microbial communities from Kolumbo volcano to uncover new lineages of life (NeLLi) - 2SBTROV14_V59a metaG | ecosystem: Environmental > Aquatic > Marine > Volcanic | place: Kolumbo...
CAGATCACGTTCTGTTATCCCCAGAGAATTAAGTTTTCTCTGACTTTATCTGCCTGGTTTATCTGAACTGGCTCCAAGATAATTCGGCCATGTGTTGACTGATCTTAAAGTACTCAATATCCTCGAAACCTGCGACGATGGCCTTGGGTAAGGTGATTTGATTCTTGCTGGTTCGTTTAGATAACATGGTAACGATCCACTTGGTAAGATAGCCTTACTGTAGGATAAAAAAGGATATGCCGTCAAATTAGCAAAAAAGGCACTGACAAGTGCGCATGACCAGATTATTACGTGAGTTAGCCCGCAGTAGTCATTTCTCATAAGAGCCGGGCAAAAACACGTCACTACTGAGCGCTGACAATCGGAAAGCAAATTCTGAATTCAGCGCCGGGTGAGCCGTTAATGACCTCGATGGTTGCATTCATTGCCTGGGTGAGTTGTTGAACCAACGCCAGCCCGATGCCGGTGCCGACTGTTTCGCGGGTTTTTTCATCTTCGGTGCGGTAAAACAGCTCGAATATTTTGTTGATGGTGTGTTGTTGAATTCCCTGACCATAGTCACGCACGCTGAATTGTATGGTGTTGTCTGTTGTCTGTTTACAGTTGATGACAATGGTTTTTTGTTGTGCGTGACGTGAAAATTTGATGGCGTTGTCGGCTAGATTAATGAAAATCTGGCTGAACCAGTCCGGGTCGGCGAGGATGGTTGCATGACGGGCGGCTGTCTCGCAGTTTATTTTCAGCGTAAACCCGCTGTGTTGAGCCTGTGTTGCGATTTTGGACTGGATCATGTCCAGCAGTTCTGAAACCGGATGCGGGTTGAGATCGCCTGGTTGTTGATTTCGGGTCAGACGCGCCAGTTGCAGGATATTGTTAATCAGCCGTGACAAGCGTTCGCTTTCATCAAAAATGTAGTTGTGATAAAGCCTTTGTTTGTCTTCACTGGCCCAGCCCTGACGCAGGATTTCACTGTACATGCGAATTGAGGTGAGCGGGGTTTTCAGTTCGTGGCTAACGGCTGAAACAAAATCCTGTTGTTGTTCTGTGAGTTCGATCTGTTTGGCGATGGAACGCTGGATCAGATACAAGCCACTGGATAAGATCAGCAACAGGATGATTGCAGTCCAGCCAACCAGCGTGGCGCCGGGTGCCGCGGGTAGCTGGTTGACGCTGAAGATCAGTTCAAGCTGGTTAAATGGCGCTGACAGCTTGGTTTGATACAACAGGCTGCCTTGCAGGTTGTCCGTGCTGGACAGATAATCATCGGCGGGTTGGCCGTGATAGAGAGAGAAAACGTCGCCGCGATAAGCCACCAGCAAGTCACTGGTTGAGGCCAGAATGAATGGCTGGAAGAGGCTCTGGATGATGCCGTCCAGAAACAGCTGCCGATCCAGCAACATACCTTGAATAATGCGTTGCTGATTGCGCCACACAGTGCGAAACAGCACGAAGTGTTTGTCATCGAGCAGATTGAATTTAAATGGATCAATTTCGCTCTCGAAAGTGTGGATGCGAATCCGCGCTGGCGTTTGCCGGATTGAGGAGGATTTGGCTGGCAGGCTGGATTGTACTGCGTTGAGGTTGGGATGTCTGGCCGAAGTGGGCGGGGCTGCCAGACCGGTGGGTTTGTCTGCGATTGATTCGGGCAACGTGTTCAGCTCTTTACGGGAACGTTTTTCGCGGCTGGCTTCAGCTTTTTCGAGGGCAGGCGATAATGGACGTTTAGGCCTGGTTTGCGTGTTCTGGTAGCGTTTGTCCAGATTCAGGTCAGCGACCCGCCCCAGGGTTTTTAAGGCTTGCTGTTTGTGGGTTTGTTGGTTTTCTGGCGCGGCTTGCTTGAGTTGATCAAAGTCGCTTTGCTCGGGTGAAATAAGTTCTTGAGCAGCGATTGCGGGTGCCTGGGGTTGCGCCAGTCTGGTTGCAGACTGCGTTGCAGCGCTGTTTTGGTGCTTGTGTTCTATGGTTTTCTTGTTGCGGTCGAGGCGGCTTGTCTCGTCCATGCTTTGGTTTTGAGCGAGATTGTCATCACGCGCATCTCCGGCTATTTTTTGATGCAAGACCTTTGCTTGCCGTCGTCTGCCGGGTGCGGTGTGCAGCAAACGATTGTTGACCAGAATTTGCTGTATTGTGTTGTGTAAGCGCTGGCGTTGCAGTAATTCCTGTTCCGGGATTCCATAGCGGTTGGCTTGAGTGATGTCATCCGGGAGCAAGGGGGTCAGTAACGCGCCTTGCGCGTCAACCTGGAAATAACCGATCAGGCCGGGGATGTTTGATTCAGGTGGGTAAGCGGATAACGGTGAGCGCTGCAAAAAACTGGCGGCGGGATCGCCTGCGATATTCAGAAACACATAATCTGTGAAGGCGCGTTTTTCCTCTTCGCTCAGCAATTCGCTGAAGCGCAGGTCAATTCGCTGGCTCAGTTCTTCAGCCAGACTCTGGTATTGATGAAACGCTTCCAGCTCAAGCCGCATAAAAGCTTGCTGAACCAAGACCGCAGAGGGAATGAGCAAAGCCAGAAAAAACACCATCAGCCAGCGTCGCAGGTTTTTTTTGTTGAGTCCTTTCAGCACTGCAGTCGCAGGTTTACTCATGCTCACACGTGTTTGTCTTCAGACGGTAACCAGCGCCACGGATGGTGACCAGAAACCGGGGTTGTTTTGGATCGGGTTCAATTTTGCGGCGTAATTTGGCGATGTGAATATCCACAGTGCGGGTTTCCATGTGCAGATGATTGCCGTAGCCCCACACCTTGTTCAGTAATTCGTTGCGCGAAACCGGGCGCTGGTTATTGGCTTGCAGGTATTGCAGGATTTCGATCTCACGGCGGGTAAATGTCAGGTGTTGCAGATCTTGCAGGCCGCAGTAATTGCTGCAATCAATGCTTGCTGTCTGCGTTAACGTGATAATTTGATTGAGCTGGTGACGGGGTTGTGAGCGACGTAATACGGCTTGTACCCGTAACACCAGTTGAGTGACTGAAAACGGTTTGCCGACATAATCATCCGCCCCCAGGGAAAAGCCTTCGATAATGTCCTCGTCGGTTGTCTTCGCAGTGAGCATGATAATGGCGACATCTTGCTGGCGTTCGCGAATCGTCTGGCAGACTTCAAATCCATTCATGCCGGGCAACATCACATCCAGCAAAATCAACGCGTAGCGACCGCTCAACGCCTTGCTCAGTCCTTGCTTGCCATCCACGGCTGAATCTGTTTCATAACCGTGATAAACAAACACATCGATCAAGCCGGCGCGGATGGCCGGCTCATCCTCAACAATCAGGATACGGGGTTTGGTTTCCAATGTTTTTTCCAGTCTGTTTGTGTCTGGAAGACTAGCAGTTTATGAGCGGCCTAGTGTAAATCTTTTGTAAAACCCGGGTGTCTGGTTTTACATCAAACAGCCTGTGATTGCGCATTGCGCGCAGCTACACTGACAACACCTGATTGAAATGTCCGATTACACAAGGAGACTGACCCATGACGTTAATCACACGCTTATCCCGGTTTTTACAAGCCGATCTGAATGCCATGCTGGATCAGCTGGAAGCGCCTGAGCTGATGCTCAAGCAATCGATTCGTGAAATGCAGGCAATTCTGGGAGAGGACGAACACCAGCTTCAACAGCTCGGTGAGCAGTTGCGGCAGCTCAAGCAAGTTGATGCTGTGTATCAGCAGCGGCTTGCCGACATCGAGTCGCAGCTGGATATTTTCTTTTCGGCTCAACAGGAGGATCTGGCGCGTTTGCAAATCAGGCGCAAGCTGGAGATTCAGCAACGTCTGCAGGCTCTTGACGTTGATCAGACTTCGGTTCAGGAGGCAATGGCGCGTTTGAGTTCTGATTTGGAACGCAAAAGACTGCAACTCGACAGTCTCAGTGAGCAGGCTGAAGGCTTGCTCAATCCAGTGCCCGGTCGTGGCGAAACCGGGCAACAGTGTCATCCGGACCATTTGAGGATAGCGGATGACGATGTTGAGATCGCTTTTCTGCGCGAGCAACGTATCAGGAGTCAATCATGAGCAGGCCTGGGTTTCCGGAAGGGGTGGTGGTCGCTTTGGTTGCGAGTCTGTCAGCAAGCATGCTCGATAGCTTGATCAACAGCGTCAGTTCCGAAGTAACGGCCTGGCGAATGTTGATTGCAGGGCTCGGCTTTGGTTACAGCGTGTATCTGCTGTGCCGAAGCCAGCAACACGTCGGGCGTGGCATTGTGGTGATTGGCTGGCTGTTGTTTTCACTGGTGGCCTGGTTGTATGCGTTGCCTGTGCTGGCTTATGCGCTGGTGACTCTGATGGCCGTGTGGCTGACCCGCGCAGTGCTTTTTCACAACACGGTACTGGCTGTACTGCTTGATCTGGGCTTGACAGCGGTCAGTCTGGTCTTTGCGCTCTGGGCATTACTGCACACCAACAATGTGTTGCTGTGCGTGTGGTGTTTGTTTCTGGTGCAGGCCTTGTGCGTCACCATATCCAGTTCCCGCAAACCCACGCTAGCCTATCAAACCGAAAGCAGCAGACAGATGATTTTTCTGCGGGCATTGAGTACGGCTCAGTCAGCGCTGGACAGGCTGGCGCGGAAAACCACAGATTAACATCATGCCGGATGACGCGATGGTGTATCCGGCCTGTAGATTATGTCAGGACAAGTCGGAGTTCATCAACGACCCGGCTGACGATTGCGCAGTGGTGGGTTAAAACTGTGTTTTTGTCTTCTCGACAGATGCGTTTCGTACCTCATTTATACAGCACATCCAGCACCTATTTCATGATGCTGAATAGGTCAAAGACGGTGCTGGAACACATCCTATCTGTTTATTTTAATCATTAGGTTAGATGTTGACATAACGCTCTGAATGGTTCACTGAAACAACCAGTTTAACCCGCCACCAACTTAACAACTCTATGAGGTCACTATCATGAAAACCAGAACAATTGCAGGCGTACTGTTCACAATCACACTTCTTGTTGTGTTTGCGCTTCCGTATTATCAAAACGCCAGTGCGTTAACCACGCATCACCGAACCACAACAACATCAGTCAATCCATCTGAGCTCGCAGCGCTACAACAGCCTGAAATTGAAGTTGTTTTCGTGCTCGATACCACAAGCAGCATGAGCGGAATGATTCAGGCGGCCAAGGAAAAGATCTGGTCAATCGCTTCGAGCCTGGCATCGGCTCAAAACGCGCCCAAGATCAAGATGGGCCTGGTTGCTTTCCGTGATCGTGGCGATGCTTATGTGACGCGTTTGATTGATTTGTCCAGCGATCTGGACTCCATGAATGCACAGTTGCTTGATTTTAAGGCGCAAGGCGGTGGTGATGGGCCGGAAAGCGTCAATCAAGCATTGTATGAAGCCGTCAACAACATCTCCTGGAGTCAAGGCCAGAACACCTATAAAGTCATCTTTCTGGTTGGTGATGCGCCACCGCACACTGATTATGCCAACGATGTTCCCTACTCTCAGAGCTTGCAGGCAGCTATTCAACAAGGCATTGTGGTGAATACCATTCAATGCGGTCAGCTGCAGACCACAACTACTCAATGGCAACAGATTGCTCAACTGGGCAAAGGGCGTTATTTTCAAGTAGAGCAAGGCGGCAATGCGGTTGCTGTGAGTACGCCGTATGATGAAAAACTGTCGCAACTGGCCAGTCAACTTGATGCGACACGCTTGTATTATGGAGACAAAACAGAACAAAAACGTCAGCAGCAAAAACTTGCAGCGACTAAAAAGCTTGACTCGCTTGCCTCAAAACAAGCCAGAGCCAGACGCGCGATTTTTAACGCATCAAAAAGCGGGCGCAACAATTTTCTGGGCGAAAAGGAGTTAGTCGATGCGGTTGCCAGCGGTCGAGTCGATCTGGACAAGATCAATAAAAAGCACCTTCCTGCATCCTTGCAAGCCATGGCGCCTAAAAAGCAACAGCAAATACTGATGAATAAAGCCAAACAGCGTAAGGAGCTCAAGCGTGCAATTACAGCGCTGACTGAAAAACGTGAAAAACACATCGAACAACAGCTTGCAAAACAGGATGACGTAGACGATTCGCTTGATGAGCAGATTTACGCAACAGTGCGGGATCAAGCAGGCAAAAAAGGTTTAATTTATGAAAGTGAGCACGCTCGCTATTAATAATGGGTCGAGAATGATAGAAACGGCTGGCTAATCAAGGAGGAGACTATCGGCCAAGGTGAGTGGTCGCAATAGAAATTGGAATGGTCGGGATTATTGGCAGTTCCGACCTTCAATGTTGGTGAGACGTTTCAGTGTCAAGCTGTCTTTGCCCAATACCCCAAAATCAAAGCTGGTTTGTATGGTATTACAATCCACGGCAGAAAATGTCATGGAACCTACATCAATTCGAGATGCAGGAATTGAAAAGTCAAGAAAACCAGGGCCTTGTAGACGTTGCATCGTGAGCGTGACCTCGGTTGCGTTATCAGTCAGGAAATCGTTGCCAACCAGCCACAGTGGCTGGCCTGATTCATCATAGGTAAACCAGGTGACAAAAATAAACTTGCCTTGAGCATTTGAGCCGATGGTGATAATGACGCCCTGGTCCAGCAAACCATCGACAATATAACTGCCGGATAGACTGCCATCTATCAGGATAGATGTCGTGCCAGAAGATTTTGGTGGTCCGTCGCTGAGCAGGAAAACCCCGCCTGATGTTGATAAATAGAGATCGCCCGCCTGATCTTCACCAAAAGTGAACATGCCGCTACCGCGCTCTCGCAGCACTTCGACTTGAAAGTTGTTGCCGGTTTTTTTAAGCGACCAGATGCGTCCAGTGCAAAAATCGCCATACAGATAACGTCCGGAGAGCGCGGGATACTTTGTGCCTCGATAGACTTGTCCGCCAGTGATTGAGCAACCTTCTGAATGGTCATAACTTGCCGTGGGCGCTGTCAGACCGGTTGTGTCACAACTGCTTTCGGTAAAACAGTCATTGGCTTCCAGTGTGTTCCAGCCGTAGTTTTCACCGCCAGTACTGGTGACGGGTTGAAAATCAACTTCCTCAAATTTATCCTGTCCGACATCTGCAATGTATAAATCGCCGGTCAGGCTGTCGAATGCCATGCGCCATGGGTTGCGCAAGCCTGTCGCCCAGATTTCTGAGCGGGTGCCAGGATCATTGGCAAATGGATTATCAGCTGGAATGACAAAACCAGATGCCGGGCTTTCAACGTCCAGGCGGATTAGTTTTCCAAGCAGGGTTTGCGGGTTTTGAGCATTGCCCTGTGGATCTCCGGCGCTTCCACCATCACCCAGGCCAAGATAGAGCATTCCATCCGGACCAAACTCGATACGTCCACCGTTGTGATTTGCAAATGGCTGGTTAATGACTAGTAGGATTTCCTCAGAATCAGGGTCGAGATGATCACCTTGAGCGATAAAGCGAGATAAGACAGTATTACCTTCGAGATTGCTGTAATACAGATAAACGCGACCGTTTGAACTGAAGTTCGGAGAGAAATCAAGACTTAGCAGACCATGTTCGCTGCCGGTAAGCACTTTGTTTGAGATATCGATAAATGCAGTCGACAGCAATGTTCCATTTTTGTGAATGCGGACAACGCCCGGCTGTTGCAATAAAAACAAGCGGCCACTGTTATCTCCGGCATGTTTGATATCGACAACTGCTTCCAGGCCGGTTACCTGGGTGAGTTGTAAATCAATAGCCGATACGGATGAAATCCACAGGCTGGCAAATATCAGTAGAAAGCTGAAGTGCCTCAAAACACATGACTCTTTCTGAGCTGGTGGCTGTGATGCTGGCATCCAGGAACGAGAGGGAATGAATGCGAGCAAATGGCCTTGACGTTCTTTCACATTCATGGCGTCACAGGCGACGTATTGTTAAGCGATGAATGATTGTCGCAAAGCGCAAGCATGGATTAGAGAGTAAGCCAGAGTTGCCCGTATTATACCTTGTGAACGTTTCTAGTTGTCAGGCTGTATCTTGCTGGAATTAGCGGAGGGTAAGGTCAGTGATGCTAAAATTTCTGCGCTTTCGGGCTCTGATTGAAGTTGGCTGTTTTTCATGTCTTCAGAGAAACAGGCAGTCAGTAATAGAGTGCCTGCGATAATAAGTGGTGCTTTCATTGTTGTTACCTTGTAAAAGTGTGATGAGTTTAAAGAGTTGTGAACTATTATAATCAAGCCAAATCTAGCATGATGTCCATAGTATACTATCAGCTTGACGTTTGTGGTGATTTACTGTGCCTTAATTTTGAGTGTTTGTTTCAAAGTGTATCATATGGGTTAGGTTATCCTGCAATTGAGCATGATTTGCTGTAGCCACACTGAGAATTATCCGGTATAATCGGTCGGCTAAGGTGCAGTTGTTTCTAAATTTATACGGAGAATTCGATGGTAACCATTCGTTTGGCCAGAGGCGGGGCTAAGAAGTGCCCATTCTATCACGTCGTCGTGACTGATAGCAGAATGCCCAGAGATGGTCGGCATATTGAGCGGCTGGGTTTTTTTAATCCTGTTGCCAGAGGGAATGAAAAACGCTTGCAATTGAATCTTGAGCGGATTGACTATTGGCGGTCGCATGGTGCGTTACCGTCTGATCGAGTTGCCAAATTGATCAAGGAATGGGTGAAAAGTGGCGCTGGCGCTGAATCCGGGCAAGCTGAGGTTGCAGACGCTTAACAAGCAGCAATGTCAGAGTGCTCGCTGATACTTCTGGGTAGAATTTCTGGTGTACACGGCGTTAAAGGATGGTTGAAAGTCTATTCGTATACCAGGCCAATTGAAGGTATTCTCGCGTATCGGGACTGGATACTGTCCAAAGCAGGTCAGCATGCTCAGACCATCGTGATTGCTGATGCACGGGTACAGGGGCGCGGGCTGCAGGTCAAGCTGGAGAATATCGATTCCAGAACGGATGCAGAGCTGTTGATTGGCTACGATATCCATATCGAACGTGCTCAGTTGCCGGAGACTGTGGACGGTGAATGTTACTGGATCGATTTAATCGGCTTGTCAGTGCAGACTGAACAAGGCGTATTGCTCGGCGAGATCAAGCAGATCATGGAAACAGGTGCAAACGATGTGCTTGTTGTTCAAGGTGACCGCGAACGGCTTATTCCGTACGTTGTTGATCATTACGTTAAATCCATTGATCTTGAAAACGGGATGATGACAGTCGATTGGGATGCCGAATTTTAGTCATTACCGCTTTGAATAAATTGCCTGATAAAGCAGTTCATTCGATTCAGACGCTTTTCGCTTGAACATTTTTTACCAGACAGCTTCTCGGGGTTGTTCTGTGTGTCTGTTGATACGGGCGGTTAAAGTGGTATCGCTCATGTAGCTAACTGTTTTGTGCCTTAACCGGATTGAGTGATGCGTTTTGATGTAATTTCTCTGTTTCCTGAAATGGTCAGGGATGCGTTGCAGGTTGGCGTGACGGGAAGGGCGTTCGAGCGTGGTATTGCAGAGCTGGTATTGTGGAATCCACGGGATTTTACCAGTGATGCGCATCGCACGGTGGATGACCAGCCATACGGCGGGGGGCCCGGTATGGTGATGAAAGCAGAGCCACTGCGTGATGCAATTGTGGCTGCCAAAAACGCGGATAGGCGGGCAGCGAGCGTTATTTTTCTTTCACCTCATGGCCAACGACTCAAACAGTCAGCCGTTTGTGAGTTTTCAGGCAGACAGCGACTGATCCTGCTGTGTGGTCGTTATGAGGGGGTTGACCAACGCTTGATTGATTCCATGGTTGATGAGCAGTGGTCAGTGGGAGATTATGTGCTCAGCGGGGGTGAATTGCCGGCTCTGGTCTTGATGGACGCGGTTATTCGGTTACTGCCTGGTGTGCTTGGCAACGCTGAATCTGCTCTACAGGATTCCTTTATGAATGGCCTGCTGGATTATCCCCATTATACGCGTCCCGCATGCGTTGATGATGCAGAGGTGCCAAAGGTTTTGCAAAGCGGCCATCATCTGCAGATTTATCGATGGCGTCTTAAACAAGCATTGGGCCGTACATGGATGCAACGCCCGGATTTACTGCAAAAGATCATTTTGAATTCTGAACAGATGCAGCTACTGGATGAATTTAAGAACGAACAACAGAATTAAACGAGGCTTTCACAATGAATGAAATAATTAAACAGATCGAAGCAGAGCAAATGACCAGGGAAGTTCCCGAGTTCAGCGCTGGTGATACGGTGGTTGTGCAGGTGCGGGTCAAAGAGGGTAATCGTGAGCGTTTACAGGCTTTTGAAGGTGTTGTGATTGCCAAGCGAAATCGAGGATTGAACTCTTCATTTACCGTGCGAAAAATTTCCCATGGCGAGGGTGTTGAACGTGTTTTTCAGACTTATAGCCCGTTAATTGATTCGATTCAGGTTAAACGCCGTGGTGATGTGCGCCGAGCAAAGCTATTTTACCTGAGGGATCGTTCAGGTAGAGCAGCCCGTATTAAAGAAAAAGTAATGAAAAAAGGGTAAACAGCTTGGTCTTTATTGCAGTGATCTACTCTTCGCACTGAAATAATTGGTATCCGGAGGCGTGATATGGCGTTGGTTGCAGGGTGGAAAATCGGGTCGTGGCTCGGGTCTATTGTCAGAGTGAATCATTCCATGTTTAATATTAACACCTAACCTATTGATTAGGTTTATGATATGAGAGTGTGTTCCAGCACCGTCTTTAACCTTCCCAACTTCATGAGCATTGGTGCTGGATAGATGAGGTAGGAAACGCATCTGTCGAGAGAGCAGTCTGTTATGTCGCATGACTCCAATCAAATGCTCGTTCAGCGCTATCTGGATGCTTTGTGGGTAGAGCAGGGTTTAAGCCATCATACAGTAAAAGCCTATGCAACAGATCTTAAGCGTTTCGTGCGTTGGCTGGATGGTAAGTCAATTGACCAGGCAGACAAGTCAGACATTTCAAGCTATCTTGCATATTGTTTTCAACAGGGCGCAAGCGCCAGTTCCAGTGCGCGTTTATTAAGCAGCTTGCGCCAGTTCTTTGGATATTTGATTCGCGCAGGGCTGCGGGATGATGATCCCTGCGCAGGCATTAAATCTCCGAAACAGGGTAAATTACTTCCTGATATTTTTTCTGAAGAGGAAGTTGATCGTCTGCTTGATGCGCCACCCGAAAACACGGCGATTGGTTTGCGGGACAAAGCAATGCTTGCTTTGTTATATGCGACAGGAATGCGGGTTTCTGAACTGGTTGAGCTCAACCTTTACCAGGTTAATTTTAATCAGGGCTTTATTCGGGTGGCTGGAAAAGGTCAAAAGGAGCGGCTTGTGCCGATTGGTGAGCAAGCGCTTGAGTTGCTTAACTGTTATCTTGCAGAAAGCCGTCCTGCTTTGCTTGGATCAAGGCAGAGTGAATGTGTTTTTGTTACCAGGCGAGGTTCTGGAATGAGTCGACAAGCATTCTGGTATCTTATCAAACGTTATGGGCTGAAAGCCGGCATCACGCGTCATTTTTCTCCACATACTTTGCGCCATGCGTTTGCAACACATTTGTTAAGTCATGGCGCTGATCTTCGGGTTGTGCAGCTATTGCTTGGACATAGTGACTTATCCACAACCCAGATTTACACGCATGTTGCTGATCACCGACTAAAGCAATTGCATGCACAGTATCATCCGCGTGGGTAGTTGCTCATGTCGCTGTCCAACATTCACCAAACAGCAATTGTTTCCAGTGATGCGCAATTAGGCAGGGATGTTTGTATCGGTCCGTATGCAATCATTGAGTCTCAGGTGATTTTAGGCCATGGCTGTATCGTGGAAGCGCATTCGATGATACGTTCCGGGGTGACAATGGGTGACTTCAACCACATCTACCCTCAAGCAGTGATTGGTGGTGCGCCCCAGGATCTTCAGTTTAATCTTCAATCCCCAAGTTTTGTTGAGATTGGCGATCATAATGTATTCAGGGAGGGGGTCAGCGTTCACCGTTCTTCAAGTGAGCGGGGTGTTACCCGGATTGGTTCCAACAACTATTTTATGAATCACGCGCATATTGCTCATGATTGCCGGGTTGAGGATCAATGTATCTTTGCTGCAGGTGCAACGCTTGGAGGGTTTGTTTGCGTGGAAGATGGTGTTTTTTTGGGGGGTGGGGTGATGGTGCATCAGTTTTGCAGGATAGGGCGTTTAACTATGATCCGTGGGTTAACTGGTGTGAGTAAGGATGTCCTGCCATTCACGATGTTAGGTGGGTTTCCGGTACGCCATTATCGACTTAATCTGGTGGGTTTGCGTCGAGCTGGCGTGCAAGGAGAACGTCTGCGGAGTTTATCGAGAGCCTACCGGAATATCAGAAAACACGGACATATTGGCGCGGTTGAATCGGTACCGGAAGTTTCTTATCTTGAGCAATGGATGAATCAGTCTTCAAAACGTGGTTTACACGGGTTTGTTGGATCGTGATCATTGTGTTGAGCATTCTGGGTGGGCTGAGTTTATCTCGCGTAAAGAGGCGAAATCATGGAAGATTTGTTGCGGTGTGGGGTAATTGGATGTGGGCATTTGGGGACCTATCATGCGCAAAAATATGCGGCATTACCTGAGTGTGATTTAATCGCGGTCGTTGATGTTGATTATACCAGGGCGATGGAGGTGGCCAGTCAGTATGGTGGGCAAGCGATGCAGGATTACACCGAATTGCTGGGCGATGTTGATGCTGTGAGCGTTGTTGTGCCAACTGCGGTGCATTATCAGGTCGCCAGTGATTTTATCGCCAGTGGGGCTCATGTTCTGGTTGAAAAACCCATGACCACAACCGTCGAGGAGGCTGAGAAATTAATTAATCAGGCTGATCAGGCGAAAGTTATTTTGCAGGTTGGGCATCTGGAGAGATTTAATCCCGCTTTGCTGGGTTTGGAGCTAGAGGATGACAGTCCCCGGTTTATTGAAGCGCAACGACTCAATGCCTTTAATCCGCGAGCAAACGATGTTAATGTCGTCCTGGATTTAATGATTCATGATATTGATATTATATTGGATTTGGTTGATTCAGCGATCAAGCGCATTGATGCGTGTGGTATATCTGTTCTGACTGGCGATACGGATATCGCAAATGCGCGTATTGAATTTGAGACAGGGTGTGTTGCCAATGTAACAGCAAGTCGCGTCAGTACAAGAACCGAGCGTAAAATGCGAATGTTTTGCCATCACGCCTATATCTCGCTTGATTATCATAATCACACGTTAACACAGAGAAAAATTGGTCAGGGAGTAAGACTGGATGGTATTCCTGAGATAGAAACTAAAAGTTCAGCATACGAAGATGGTGATGCGCTGCTGCTTGAAGTGACCCACTTTCTGGATTGTATTCGTAACAACAGAGAGCCGCTGGTGACAGGAAAAGCAGGACGGCGAGCTTTGGAAACAGCGATTCGAATAACAGATATGCTTAACAGTAGGCAGGATTAGCGCAGCGTTATCCGGCGCTGAAGCGGCTGCTCATCGCAAGCGCTGAATAATGCGATGGCAACCAAAGCAACGTTTATGAAAAGCCTCGCCATCTGACGTGTCTTTTTCTGCGTTGCAACAAGCGTTACATCACTCACCATGCGCCGATTGTTGCGCCTTGAATACGAGTCAAAATCCTGCGTCAGTTGTCGAATTCATTCCGTTCACGTTGCCAAGTCATATTTCTTTAAATTCCGGATGAAAGCATTAAGACATGTCATAACGCCACTGATGAATGTACCGCTACCGGTTTCTCTATCTGGAAATGAAGGATAGATTTGTTCTTTAGGTGCTCTGGGTGCAATCACTTTTGAAATCAGCCAACTCAGGCCCAAGAATTATGATGGTTGCTGGAGAAGCGTCGGGAGATCAGTATGGTGCTGATTTATATCGGGCTTTGTTAAAGCGCTATGACTCGCTTGAGTGCCGGGCGATGGGTGGTCCTGCGATGCGTAATGCCGGGGTTGCGATTATCGCTGATTCGACTCGTTTGGGTGTAATGGGTCTATGGGATGTACTGATTCGTTATATACCCATTCGGCTGGCGCTAAGCCGTGTTTATAAAAACCTGGAAACATTTTCCCCGCAGTTGCTGATCTGTATTGACTATAAAGAATTTAATTTTCTGGTTGCCAGGCGCGCCAAGTCGCTTGGTATCAAAGTGCTGTTTTACATTGGGCCGCAAGTTTGGGCATGGCGGCCCGGAAGAGTGAGAAAGTACGGTGAAATCATTGATATGATGGCTGTAATTCTGCCGTTCGAGATTGATATTTACAGACAGCATTCAATTCCTGCTCAGTATGTCGGACATCCGTTAATGCGGAGTGTAAAGGTCGATAAGGATAAGCGACAAGCGTTATCAGAGGCTGGGCTTCATACGGCTTTCCCGATCATTGGATTGCTTCCGGGAAGTCGTCACAATGAAGTCAAGCGTTTACTACCGGTCATGTTGGAGGCTGCCGAATTGCTGATTTCAGTGTACCCGCACGCCCAATTTATCTTACCTAAAGCAAATAATATCGATTGCCAAATGATTGAAGATTATTTGCGTGTTTGCTCTGTCAATGTGCATCAGTGTCGAGCGGGAGACTATGATTTATTGCAAAATTGTGACATTGCAGTCAGTGCTTCAGGTACGGCAACACTCGAACTGGCCTTGCTTGCAATACCGATAGTTATTGTCTACAAGATGGCGCCAATCTCCTATTGGGTTGCGAAATGTCTGGTGAAGATACCATATATCGGTTTGCCTAACATTATTCTAGGAAGGTGCCTTGTTCCCGAGTTAATTCAAGATCGGGCGAATGCGGCGCTTATTTGCGAAACGACACGTAGCATTTTGGACGATTACGAGCGTGCGGATCAGATACGAAAAGAATTAACTGAACTGCGAAGAAATCTGGGTGACTTAAATGGGATAGCGCTGATGGCTGATCTGATTGATGAGATGCTAAGCCCGGTTGATGAATAGCCGCTAAAAATTGAAAGGCTGTGTCGGATAGATGGCGATAGCAATGGAGAAGCCTGCGGCACCAGCAGAATAAACTTTAATAGCTGGCGTCGCAGTTGTTTGTAGAATAAACAGCTAAGCTACCAGTTGCTATTCTTGGTGATCGCTGTCAGTTGTAACCCATTTATAGAAGTACCAGCCACCCGCAATAATTGCGACGAGACCGATGATTCCAACTGGAGATTTTAATAATTCTGCACCTTCTAAAATAGCGCCCATGAGTAAATTCCTTTGTTTAAAATAGTTAAAATGCGCGCTTGTGGCAAGCACGGCTGGCTTATTATTAACTCTGGAAGCGTGCAATGTCAACAAGATTTAAGGTGTGTGGTTGCAGGCTGCTTCATTCTGGACTGTTTATTGCGGTTTAATTTATTCACATATATCAATAGCTTGAAGTGCAAGCATGATTACGATGATTTGATTGAGTTAGGAATGTTGTTACCTGGGAGGCTGTTCGAGAATAGAGAATCGACTGCGGAAAAGCTGAGTTTAGCCATGTTTCCCCCGAACACGAATAAAAATCCTGTGTCAGTTTCTGAGTTGTTTTAGTCAGGTTCCTGAGTGATCGCAGTGATTATTAAGTGACGTGGCAACAGGCTGGATATGCTATCCAATCTGAGACAGTCTCTCAGGTTGCGCAGTGTATCAAGAAGCGTAGGTGTCGCGCGTTACTGTTTAGCTATAAATCTTGATGATTGTTTATCAGTATCCGGGCAGAAGCGGTAAATGCAAACACAATAAATGTTATGAGTGTGTTGACGAAGTGTTGTATACAGGCTAAAATGGTCTGCTTTCTCGCTAGCCTTGCCTCTTGTTGCAAATGCTTCGAGTCAAGATGCAACCTTCTACTTCGTCCGGTCAATTTTGGAGCTGTGCATGACCACGATCAATCAGCTTGTTCGTAAGCCACGAATACGCAAAAAAGAGAAAAGTAATGTGCCTGCATTGGATGCGTGTCCTCAGAGACGAGGAGTATGTACCCGTGTTTATACGACAACGCCTAAGAAACCGAACTCTGCTCTTCGAAAAGTGGCAAGAGTACGCTTAACGAATGGATCTGAAGTTAGTAGCTATATTGGCGGTGAGGGTCATAACTTACAAGAACATTCAGTGGTGTTGATCAGAGGCGGGCGTGTTAAAGATTTGCCTGGGGTGAGATACCATGTCGTTCGCGGTACTCTTGATACGTCTGGGGTAGATGGTAGGCGAAGAGGCCGGTCAAAATACGGAACAAAAAGACCGAAATAGAGGTTAATAATTCATTATGTCAAGACGTCGAGTTGCTGCAAAGCGTGTGATTAATCCAGACCCACAGTACAGAAGTCTGATGTTATCCAAGTTCATTAACTTGTTAATGTTAGATGGCAAGAAATCTGTGGCAGAAAAAATAGTCTATGATGCCTTGGAAACGATCGGTCAGAAAGGTGCTGATGATCCTCTGGAAGTGATGACAACCGCGTTGGAAAACGTCAAGCCAAGAGTGGAGGTTAAGTCTCGTCGCGTAGGTGGTTCGACCTATCAGGTTCCGGTAGAGGTCAGGCCGGAAAGACGTGCTGCGCTGGCAATGCGTTGGCTGATTGATTCTGCTCGAAAACGAAGTGAGCGGACAATGGCAGCAAGACTGGCTGGTGAGGTGCTTGATGCGTCGGAATCGCGTGGGACTGCCGTCAAAAAACGAGAAGATACGCATCGCATGGCAGAAGCCAACAAGGCATTTTCTCACTACCGTTGGTAGGGATGAAGTGCGCTAACATCGAAGATAACAGTTAATAGATAACAGTTAATAAGGTATTCATTGTGGCAAGGACAACTCCGATCGAACGCTATCGAAATATAGGGATTATGGCTCATATTGACGCGGGTAAGACCACGACAACTGAGCGCATACTCTACTATACTGGCGTTTCGCATAAAATTGGCGAGGTGCATGATGGCGCTGCAACAATGGATTGGATGGAGCAAGAGCAGGAGCGAGGTATCACCATTACTTCTGCGGCCACCACATGTTTCTGGAGTGGCATGGAAGGGCAGTTTCAGCAGCATCGGATCAATATCATCGATACCCCCGGGCATGTTGATTTTACCATTGAGGTTGAGCGCTCACTAAGAGTGCTTGATGCTTCTTGCGCGGTATTTTGCGCAGTCGGTGGTGTTGAACCGCAATCTGAGACGGTTTGGCGTCAAGCTGATAAGTATGAAGTTCCTCGCTTGGTTTTTGTTAACAAGATGGATCGTGCAGGGGCAGACTTTCTCAGAGTCATCAAGCAGATTCGCGAACGTCTCGGCGGCAATCCGGTAGTCATGCAGCTGCCAATTGGCGCTGAAGAGAATTTTGAAGGTGTGATCGACCTGGTAAAGATGAAAGCGATTTATTGGGAAGAGGCCAATATGGGGGCAAGGTTCGAGGAAAAAGATATCCCTGCAAGCATGGCTGATGAATGCGCGGAATGGCGTGAACACCTGGTGGAAGCGGCCGCCGATGCTTCAGATGAGTTGATGGATAAGTACCTTAATGAAGGTGATTTGACCAATGAAGAAATTAAGCAAGGGGTACGGGAGTTAACAGTTGCAAACAAAATAGTTCCAGCATTCTGTGGATCGGCGTTTAAGAACAAGGGTGTTCAAGCGATGCTCGATGCTGTGATTGAGTACCTCCCGTCTCCTGTAGAAGTCAAGGCTATCAACGGTGTCATGGTTGACTCAGATGAAGAGGTGGTCCGTGAAGCATCAGATCAAGTTCCCTTTTCAGCTTTGGCATTTAAAATCGCAACCGATCCTTTTGTGGGTAACTTGACTTTCTTTCGTGTTTATTCAGGAGTATTGAACTCTGGTGACACAGTCTATAACTCAGTAAAGCAAAAGAAAGAAAGAATCGGTCGAATCGTCCAAATGCATGCAAATTCACGAGAGGAAATTCGTGAGGTCAGAGCTGGTGATATTGCCGCAGCAATTGGCTTAAAAGACGTATCAACCGGTGATACGCTTTGTACGATTGATAATCCAATCGTTTTGGAACGCATGGAGTTTCCTGAGCCTGTTATTTCTGTTGCTGTTGAACCTAAGACTAAGAGTGATCAGGAGAAAATGAGTACTGCGCTCGGAAAACTGGCGCAGGAAGACCCGTCATTCCGGGTTCATACTGACGAGGAATCTGGCCAGACAATTATTTCCGGTATGGGTGAATTGCATCTTGAAATTATTGTTGATCGGATGAAGCGTGAATTCAATGTTGACGCAAATGTTGGTGCGCCACAAGTTGCTTATCGCGAAACCATCCGTAAACCAGTTGAACAAGAGGGCAAGTTTGTCAGGCAGACAGGAGGTCGAGGTCAATATGGACATGTCTGGCTGAAAATTGAACCTCAGGAACCAGGTGCCGGTTATGAGTTTGTGAATGCAATCGTAGGTGGCGTGGTGCCAAGAGAATATATCTCATCTGTTGATAATGGCGTGCAGGAACAAATGCAGAACGGAGTGAGTGCCGGGTATCCGGTTGTCGATGTCAAAGTTACTCTGTTTGATGGGTCGTATCATGATGTGGACTCAAATGAGATGGCGTTCAAGATAGCTGGCTCAATGGGATTTAAAGCTGGCGCCCAGAAAGCTGATCCTGCGATTCTCGAACCAATCATGAGTGTAGAGGTCAGCACGCCGGAAGACTATATGGG
>Ga0114931_10003942_pt1 | contig 18632 bp, 14 predicted proteins | sample 2SBtaG_FD_89579 | JGI IMG/M metagenome (GOLD analysis project Ga0114931, IMG submission 89579) | Deep subsurface microbial communities from Kolumbo volcano to uncover new lineages of life (NeLLi) - 2SBTROV14_V59a metaG | ecosystem: Environmental > Aquatic > Marine > Volcanic | place: Kolumbo...
AATGTAATAACACTAAATAATACTGCTAGAGAATGGATTGATTCACATGCAGAGAAACCGCTAGGACAATTTATCGTAGAAAAAAATCTCAAGGTTGATAAGAAAACACTCAAGAAAGGTTCTAACTATAGAAAATATTCATTCTCTGGAGACATCAATTCTGTAATCACAGAAAAATTCTATGAAGTGCAGGAAATCAAAGTTGGAGCTTTTTGTGCTGAAGTATTGAACACAGTACAGGATGAAAAAAAGGCCTATGAATTCACAAAGAAGAATAAGTGTGAACTATACTTATTCCCGGAGGCATATCCTTACAGCAGAAGAGCTATAGATAGAAAGTTTCCTCCAGGCACAGTATTTGGGAGATATAGCACAAATGGTCCAGAGATGTATTTTACAGCAAACAATAAGCGTGTAAAGATACATAAGAGCACATTATTCGCAAATGAAAAATCATTGACAAACAAAGTGATTAAGCCAACAATATTGAATCATAATAATATCAAGATTGCACTTATTGTATGTTACGACTTATTGAATCCTAAGATTTCTTATGAGCTCTCAAAAAGCAAGATAGACATAATAATGATTGGTGCAATGATACCTGAAAAGGATTACAGAAGTGGTCCAATTTCGTATATGCGAGAGGCACAGAGAATCAATGTTCAGTAGTTCTATGCAGTGGTCGAGATAAGAGAAAAATAACCAATCAGATGATAATACATTATGATCCTATACAGGAAAAAGTAAATATATATAAATCTCCTAAGGTATTAAGTATTAATATTGGAGGTAGATTGCTCTATTCTCCCGATGTTCATTGGAGCATATTACTCAAGAACGAGGTGTATGGCCCATTTGTTGAGGACTACTAAAATGATAAAGAAGCCGTTCTATTTTATTGCGGGACCATGTGCAGTTGAATCAGAAGATCAATTCAAAAAAACATTAAAATATGTTTTAGAATCAGGAGTAAAATATGTTAGAGTAGGTGCCTACAAACCTAGAACAAGTCCCGATTCATTTCAAGGATTAGGCAAGGCAGCATTCCATTTCATAAGCAAACTAAAAAATAAATATAATTTCCAGATAGTTAGCGAGATTGTTGGCGAGAGTGATTTCAAGGATATGGAAACACATGTAGATATATTCCAGGTAGGAGCACGTAATATGTTCAATTATTCTCTATTGAAATTTCTGCAGAGAAATACTGAAAAGAAAATATTGTTCAAAAGATCGTTTAGTGCAACAATACCTGAGTATTTGAATGCAGCAAAATATTTAGAGAATAAAAAGAAGGACAATCTAATACTTTGCTTGAGAGGTATCCGAACATTTGAGCAGATAGGCAGTTCATTAAGATATACTCCTGATTTAGGAAGCATATTAGAAGTTAAGAAAATGACTCATTATCCAGTAATATTTGATCCATCGCATGCAACAGGAGTATCTGAGTTTGTTGCGCCGGCAGCACTAGCTGCTCTGGCTATTGGCGCTGATGGTTTGATGATTGAGACAACATCGAGTCCGTGTGATGCATTATGTGATGGGAAGCAGAGTCTAGATAAAAAACAGTTTAAGCATTTAGTGACTGGTGTTAAGAAATACGTCAAACATTTTTAGCTATAGTAATAAATTCTTCAACCCTTTTTAAGTCTCTAAAACCTTCGTTATTTCTCATAGAAGACTCTATGTCGACAGCATAAGGTTTTGTCTTAGATATTGCTAATGTCACATTGTCTTTGTTGAGACCTCCTGCAAGAAATACAGGAACTTTGCTCTTATCTATTATTTCCCTACTGATGGACCAATCATGGACTAAGCCCGTACCACCCAGATATTTTCCTGATTTAGTGTCTAGCAGGAGATAATCTGCAATAGCGGCATATTTTAGAGCTTTATTTATTGTACGTTTATTTTTAATATGTATAACAGGCATTATTTTGACAGATGTTGTTTTCTTCAATGATTCAACAATTTTTATTGACGGTCTTAATAGTTGCACGCCCCACGGTTGTATATACTTGATTATTTCTTTAATCTTTTTTACACTCCTACTCGTTAAAAGTAATATGAACTTCCCAGAAAGATGTGTATTCACAATATTTTTTGCCTTTACAGGCGTAATACTAAGATTGGTTAATGGAACATTTACTAATAATCCTAGAAAATCTGCACCTTTACTAATAGCAAAGGATGCTTCTTTTGCTGTATGAATCCCGCATATCTTAACTTTTGTATTCATGGTATTATGACGTGATAGGGCGAGCTTGAAGGATATATAATTTATCTTTTTCTAAAGCCCACTCGACATCTACTGGATGCTTGGAAAACATTTCAATATTAATAATATTGGAAGCTAGGATATTAATATGTGCATCACTAATCTTTTGTTTCTTTGATGACCCTTTACTTACTTTTTTCCATACTTTCTTATTACCAATAAATGTTCTGTACATTGACTGATTACCAATATTATTCTCTATTAATGCCTTCTTACTCTTATTAAAAATATATCTATCAGGATCTATCTCTCCATTTACTAGAGACTCGCACAGTCCTAAGCCCGCTTCTATCACAATAACATCGGACTTGTTAATAGGATGTATAGAAAATGCTACGCCTGACACATCACTATGAATCATTCTCTGGACAATAACTCCGATAGCAAAATCCTCTATGTCTAACTTCTTATGCAGTTTATAATGTAATGCGTGAACACTAAATATTGATGTCCAACACTTCTTGATATTTTCCAGTAACATGTCCTTATCCGTGTATGTAAAAGATTCCAATTGACCGGCCCATGAGGCAGTATGACTATCCTCCGATACTGCACTAGAACGAACCGCAACATGTTGAGATTTAATAGATCGGAATGCTTCAATTATACTCTTTTGCATATCTTTTGGGAACTGTCCCTTAACGAATAACTCTCTGAACTTGTGAAATTTTTTTACAGCATCTTTATGTTCATGATTAAATTCGGTAGTATAATTTAATATGGCTTGTGTAAGATTGTTATATTCAACAAAATAATTGAATGCTTTTGTTGTTAATACGAATCCTTCAGGTATGCGAATTCCCTTTCTAATTAACATATTCAAAGAATTAGCTTTACCACCGACATCCTTCACATTAAATGTTTGTGAACTATTAAGCTGTCGTAAATATTGTGAATTAATCATTGTTCTCGATATACTGTTAATTTATACAATATTTAAATTTTGTTAAGATGAGATTATATAAAAATTGCCCATTTCATCGATTTATAGTTTACAATATGTACTTTTAATTGACGTCTATTAGAAGATGTCTTTTGGAAGATAGCTTTTACAAGTTATTTTTTAACCACCACATTATTTTTATACATATTTTATCTAATCTGTTCAAGCCAAAAAAAATGACAAAAAACAAAAAAAAGTTATCAACAACCAGTATTGATAACAAAATAAAGATAACTAATAAGGGTAGTTTTCTAACTCACAATCAATTGACTGTACTAAGATGTTTATGTCACAACCCTTCTGGTCCAACAAAAATAAGCAGAGAACTGAAAAAACCAAAATCTAATATTCATAGGACAATGCAAGATCTGATTAGCAAAGGATTAGTTATAAAACAAGAAGAACATAGAGAGTATTATCCCACTATAGCTGGAAAAGAATACATGCTATCTTATCTTAACAAAGAACCGATAACAAAAACCCCGTTAGATCAAAGGAGTGATAACGCGAAATTACGTTTTGAAAATGTAAGTGTATTGCTGAAAATACTAAGTAAACCTAAATCGTGGAATCGCGGAAGAAGAGAAATTATGATGGCTAAGGGTATTGATTATACCGAAGAAAAACTGAATAATAATGAAATTCTAAGTTATTCTTTAAATGATGTGTTTATTAAAACAATGAATGATGGGATTATAGTGTATTTACCAAGCAGATTAGTCAAACACTCATTCTTATATTGGAAAGTAATTTTTCCCATTTTAAAACGAGTTGTACGCAATCTTCAAAAAGAATATAATATTAGATTATCCCAAAGAATTGTTATTCTTTGTGGCGAAGTTGCAGATGAAAAATCAGCAGTAGCTGAAATTGCTAAAGAGGTTGGAGACTTTTTTGTGTGGAAAGATCCTGTTGATGAAAAAACTCGTTTTCAAATTGATAAAAGCAAAGGCTTTGTTGAATTTGAAACAAAGCATAAGTTATTTCAAGATGCAGATATGACTAGAATTAACGAATTTCTACTAGACATTTGCGATAATTCAAATGCTCTACTACCTTCAGAATCAACTGTTAAAATAGAAGGTCATGATTCCCAAATCAAAGATATAGAAAGGATACAAGCCAATATGAATGAACTAATGAATTTTCAAGCACAAGTAAATGTAGAGACTGCACAACACACAAGAGCTAATGCAGAAAATTGGAGAACACATATTGGATTAATGCAGGATATGCGAGAGCTAATACAAAGATTAAATGCTAAACTTAAATGATCAAGATAAACACTAAAATGTACACATTCCAATATTGTTGAGGCACTATGTATGCATATTGAATGATAGTGCATGAATATAGGGCGCATATTGCTTGGTTAGCTGATGCTCCACAATCTCAAGAAAAATCCAAGACATAACCAAAAAAGCAATACACCCAATCACAAAAGCTTTTGTAAAACACCTTATTGGAGCAGAGTTCTACCTCCAACCTATAGAACACCTTCATGCCTGCTCCAAATTGGTCCAATCAATAAACAACAAAGAAAAAATATTCAAAAAAAACATATGCTAAACATTATATCGATCAGAAAAAAGGGATTCATTCCGGTGTTTTACCAAAGTAGCCCATAGAACGATTCATTTGAAATAATTTCCTTGATCCATCTAATGTATGCTGGAGAAAAGAGGCCTATTTTAACATGTTGTTAAGTGGGATGACCTGCCAGTTTGTTAGATGTTGACACAGTTTGGTAAAATACAAACCAACCCAAAAAATAAACCTGCATTACAAAATCAATCAATAAAATAGCAAAGAAAACAGAGTAATTTTGGTTATCTCGCTACTATTTCAAAGAAATCTAAAGGTAATAGCAAAGAACAGAGCTATATCACTATCAAAAAGACGAAAACGAAAAATCTCGCGACATTCAAAAAAACCCAGAAATACCAAAAATACTAGCGAATCAGACCTTAAAATACATAATCAAATAGAAAAAATACTAAAAATGACAGAAGAAAAAACAGAAAAACTAGAATTCAAAGCAGACATAGAAAATATAGATATAGATTACATCTTCAAATTACTCTTTAAAGGAACAGAGTTTCCAGTCATAGCAAAAAAAATGGTTGTGCTTGCAGCCAAAAAAGACAAAGAAGGCCTTTTCGAAAAAGACTATCAATATTTGATGAATGAGCACAATCTAACAAAATACCAATATTTTAGTATTCTAAGAACCCTAAAACAATTAGGATTGCTAAAGAAAAAAGGAGATAGATATTATCCTGATAGAGACTTTGCGAACTGTTTATCAAGAATGTCAAGTAGAACAAACGAATTCTTTGATAAATTAGGAGTTCATAGGACTATATAAGAAAAAATACGCCGAGTTTTTTATATTAATTGTTTAATAGAAATAATGCGTGTTTTGCAAGAGCTTTGGCAAGGTTTGGAGGAACCGCATTTGCTATTTGTTGAGACACAGAATCCATACCTCCAAAAAATTTATATCCTGTATTAAATGTGTGTAGTGTAGCTTTTTCTCTGTTAGTCAAAAATCTGTTTTTTGTTGGATGAATTATGTAGTTATTAGTTATTGTAGGTGCAGGTTTTTTAGGATCTATTCTCCTTAAATATGAACCATATCGTTTTACAATAACTTTTTTTCCATCTCTAATTTTTACAGTTTTAAGGTGATCTGGTAAATGTTCATAATATCCTCCCTTTGGAATGTGTTTAATCTTTAGTTTTATGTCTGGCGTATTTTCAGTTATTTCGTGGTTTTTCAACATTTTTATTTTATCGATTTTTTTTAAATATTGCTCTGCAGTAGGAATTTTTTGACATTCTCTAGGAAATCTATTACTTTCATCTTCAAGTTTTTTCATAATTTTTTTATCATTTGTTGCAATAAAAATAACTCTTTTTCTGCTTTGAGGAACATTATATTTCTCTACATGTAATATCTTATGATAACAAACATATCCAATTCTATTAAATGCCTTAGTTATTATTTCACCATACAATTTTCCTTTTTCATTTTGTCTTACTAGAAGATCTTTCACATTCTCCATGAATACTAATTTAGGTTGTAAAATTTTTATTTTATTTATGTACTCTTTGAATAATTCTTTTCGAGCATCTTTTTTTTTCTTTAATAAAAATTCATTATTTAAACGAGTAAAACATTGACAGGGAGGTCCACCAATAGCTACAGATATCGAGGTCACACCTGCTTCAACCATGGCAGATTTTATATCTTCTTGAGTAAGATCATGAATATCTTTTTCAAATATTTTTGCGTCTTTATGATTAAGTCTAAAACTCTCACATGCATCTTTCCACACATCATTTGCGAAAACAATTTGAAATCCTTTTTTTTTAAAGCCTTCATCAAATCCTCCACATCCAGAAAAAAAACTAGCTACAGTGTGTGGATTGTTGTGTTTTGATTCTGATACCATTTTGATTTCCCTAAATATTTATTGTATTAGATTATATATACTTTATTGATTTTCTATTCTTTTCTTTATTTCTGGAATTATGAATTCGTGCTCGAAAATGGATTTGGCAAAATCATTAACGATGAAAGGTCTTTTTCTGCTATCGTTCTGAGATTCAGTATAACTTATTATTCCTGCCTTTTCAAGTTTTTTTAAGTTTTCGAGGACTGCAACTCTTGACTTCCCTATAAGTTTTCCTATTTCGGTACTTGTTGATGGACGCGCAATTAGTATTGCATATTTCAATATCTTCATTTCAGTTCTAATTTTGCCATGCTTAGTTTCCCACCAATGTCTCGGAATTAGAATTTTCAAATCATTAGAGACTTCAGAATAGCTTTTGTATCCTTGTAGATTAAGTGTGGTTTCGACGTATTTCTTGTCTATTGAAGAGCTCCTTTTCGAAGCTATGGCTTCGTTCAGAATGATGCTTGAGAATTTTAACGCAAATTTTGGTATTCCCCCAGAATATTCTGCTATAGTTCCAATACCATCATCAGAAAAGAGATTTATTTTTTTTGTTTCCTCATTGGAAAACATTTTTAATCTTGTTTTAAGCAAATTTATTGTATTTCTTTTGTCAAGTGGCTCGAGGTAAACAATGTCCTCATAAATGCTTGCTGCAGAGAATTCTTCCTCAAGCATATAATCAAAAGCAGTTGCATTCCAAGGAGAGAAAAAAATAGTTAAATCGTGAGAGAACCTATCCATTTCCAATAATCTGCGGTATTGAATCCTTGTTGGAGATGTTTTTCCTATGAGATTTTCTTTTTCATCAAAGGATGACAATACTAAAATTGTCTTTTTTTGCTTTATGGCAAACTCTATTTGGGTTTTCAGTGTGGAAAGAATATCTTCATTAACAGTACTTGCTTTTGGCACAAAAATATCTTGTAACTTGCCCTTTATTTTCATGTTTATACTGTTATCTTCTTCATTTTCCAGAGAATATGCATAGTCTTTAAACAAATTGACTAAACTCCTAGCACCTATTCCCTCTGCACCAATTATTGCAACATCTTCTCCTTTGCCAAGAAAGGAATTAACCAAATTCTTTGAAAGGTTTTCGATCTCCTTCACTCTATCTATGAATGAAATATCTAAATTTGAAGACAAGGGATACTCATAATTTGAAAAAGGATCTGACCACAAACCAAATTTTCCATAGTCTTCTGCAAATTCTATTCCTTGTTTTTTTACTGAGTTCTCTATACAGTCTCTCAAAAGTTGGCTGGAAGTCTTCATATAAAAAGATTGTATTGTTGAGACTTATAAATCTTTCCATTTATTGCATAATTCTGACAGATATGCACATTAATATATTTATTATGTTGTATTTTATATACTTACATATTAATGTTTACATATTACTAATATAAGTATATACGTTATTAATTATTATTATGAGTAAGTTTTATATCTGAATAAGCACATTTTATTCTTATGAAATTCAAGGAGGTAATTAAGATGGAAAATGGTTTTTCTGAGCATATTGGTTCAAAAGAGAAAGATATTCAGTTTGTCGGAATAGATCCTTTGTCAGGATTATTTGATTAATAAGATGACATCAAACAGCAATATTTTATCTGGAAGCGCCATGATGGTCTTACTGGGGGTGACTATACTAGTGGGTGTTTGGTTCGTTCCGGCGGGACAGGGTACAAAAATTATGGTAGTCCTGTTAGGAATTGTACTGACAGTGGCAGGAGGATATTTTTCAAAAGGATGAATAATTAATAAAAGTCTAATAATAATTAAACACATCTAAAATAATTTAAGCAAATTATATATATGAAGGGAATAAGACTAACAAACAAATGAATGAAAAAATAGTTATCTCAACAATATACTCTTATGAACCAGTAATTTCAGGCGCTATAAAACTTGGCGCAACAAGATTGATTCTATTAAAGGATTCGGTTTCATTACAAGAGCAAGACGAAGCAATAAGGAAAGTAAATGAAGCTTTGGTGTCTTATGTTAAGATTGAAACCATTTCCACAGCAGTATATGATTTATTCAAAGTAGCAGCAGATACAGTTGAATTGATTGACTCGTTCAGCCCCAAATCAGAAATATTTCTGAATATTTCTGCCGGAAGGAAGACCAAATCTCTTGGTTTAATGTTTGCAGGTTATGCTAGGAGCCAAAGGATAAAAAGAATTGTATACATAACAAAAGAAAATCAAGAGGTAATAACTTTGCCCAATCTGCCTTTTAATATTTCTGAAAAACAAAAAAAAGTTCTTTTTCTATTCAATGGAGCTAAACCAGAAAAAATGAAGGATGTGTACAAATCTGCAAATATCAGCAGAGCTACTTTGTTTCTAATGCTTAAGGAATTCAAGAAAAAAGGTTATATGGAGGAAGACGGCACTATATCTGTAGCAGGAAGGATTGCTTTGTTATAATAGTTAGAAAAATGTCAGAAGATAAAATCTGGGAAAGCGACTTAACCGAAAATGCGGTTTTGAGTTTCAAGAAGGTTCCATTTCACTTCCACACTGTGGACAGGAGTTTGCTAAGAGTTACAAACAAAGCAATTAAAAACAATAAAAAAATTGTAATAAACTATCCTCTTCATCGTTGTGATCTCCTGGTTCCTTTGACAATAGAAGCTTGCTACAGCTTGATTAATGGTAAAAGAAAAAAAGTTCTCTTAATCACAAAAAAACTGGAGGTCAGGGAGTTTTACAACAATATATTTCAGGCAGGAGGAAAGATATCAAAATTTCTTTTTCCAATAGGAATGGTATCAAGAAAAGGAGAAATCAAACCCATATATGATACAATTAGAGGCTTAAGCAAAAGAGACAAAGAGTACATAAAAGACAGCACAGTCTTTCTAAGTTCATCTTTGAAATACTTACCTACAGATACCTCTGATCTTGGAACAGTAATTATTGATGTGGATAAAAGCTATGAGCCAGAAGCAATTGACTATATGTTACAGTGGGCAGATGAACATAATATTAAATCAATATTGTTTGTTACATCTGAATCAGCCACAGATAACATTAATCATTTTAATTCACTCGGAATACCTATTTGGGGATGGACCCCGTCAATGCTTAAGAAAGAATTTGAACTTGAAGACATAGGAGTAAAATCACCAGAAGCTCCGTTCTACAGATCTGCAATGGAAGTGAGAAGAATAACCAACGGATTGAAAAGAGAAGCAATTCAAGTTGAAACTCCTGAAAGATTCAAAAACATGTTGTATGAGGCTTACAAGTTTTATAGGGAATGCTGGAAAGTATTTCATGTCAAAAAAATTCCTTTGCTAAAAGAAGCCTTATTTACATACTCAAGAGCTATAAAAGTTATAGAAAGAATTGCAGCTCCTATCCGTATTGTAGAAGAAGAGGAAGAAACTTCCTGGGGAGTATTATCTCTCACAAAAAGAGTAGAAAAGCTCAAAGCAATTCAAGAAAAGCTATTTGAAGATGAGAAAGTTGCAGCTAACTTATTATCTAATGCAGCATCAAATATTGAAAGAATCAAAGATTGGTTAGCAGACAATGAGAATCCTAAATATAGACAAATAAAATCAATAATAGACACCTCTAAAGGGAAGAAAGTCTGCTTTGTATTTTTCAGAACCTGCGACAAAAATGCTTTCATAGAAGCAATAAAGTTTGATTTGAAACTAGATGAACAACAGCTTTCAGAAAGAGGAATACATTTTGCAACCCATACAGATATCCACACAATATATGATTCGTTAGATTCTATATTCATATCAGGAGCGGTACCTCAATATGCAAAATTCCTGTTAAGGTCTGCCCAAGCTGAAAAAATTAACTTCTTAATTTATCCAACTGAATTAGTAGTGCTTGAAAGAGAGATAGAGGTTGACAATGAAGTCTGGAACAACGAATTTTCACTAAATGAAAGATCGTACGCTATTGAAAATTTGATAAATGTTGAACCTAAGATAATCAAGCAAAGAATCCACAAACAATATGAAAATGCCCAACCTCCAGAACTCCAAGCACGAATCATTAAAGAATTAGAAAGAGATGCTCAAAAAGAGAAAATAGGTGATGAACCACTTACAGACTTTTTCTCAGAAATCATGCCAAAGAAAGGGGATTCAGAAGATTTCCAGGTAGATGTTGAGGAAACAGACGAAGATTTTGGTATTGACTACGAATCAGATGAAGCAATACTGTCTGAAGATGGAGTTGAAATTAACGCAATTAGAATTGACTTTGATGACGGAGAATCAATCGTTGTGTCAGAATCAAAAAGATTACCTATTTTTATAGAATTCAAAGATCAAATAGCATACAAAGAAACATCTAAGTTGACAAAAAAAGAAATAGTAATAATAATTAACAAAGGAACAAAAGAAACACTTGCACAATCAATATTCAAAGTACTGCACAGTCTGCCTTCAATGAAAAGAACAGTAGTGTATGCACAATCTTGGTCATTAATGCTTAGAAAAGAAATGAAAAAGCACAATATGGACAGCTGGGCTGTTGTGAGTAAAATGCAAGAGCATGGCACAAAAATCAGAGAACCACTAACAGTTACTCATTGGGTGCTTGGAGAAACAATAGGCCCCAGGGACAAGCAAGACATTCTACGCCTTGGGAAAATATTTCAGAATGAATTCTTAATCAACAACTTCTCTCAAATCTCGGAAGCAGTAACCACATTGAGAGGAATACATCACAAGCTTGTTCGAAAATTAAAGATGTTAATTCCCAAAGCAGGAATGAAAGCAATGAGAGGAGAATCAATAGATGATGAAATGATATCTCCCGAGCTTGGACTTCATGTTGAAGACTTCTACGATGCAATATCTCTTAAGAGAATTGTATCAACAACAAAAGTCAGAGCAGATTATAGTCTTTGCAACAATTTGATACGTACTGAACAGCTTAAATATTTGGAGGAAAGAAAAAATGAACAAAATTGATTATTCAACAGAAGAAAAATTCATAGACAAAGTCACAAAAAAACTAAGATTGATGGTTACAGGAGAAGACAAAAAAATGACCTTTGATGAGAGACCATCACGAACATTTTTTGTCGGCACATTGTGTAATCAAGATCCAAATTTTGAGTCAAGCCAAAGAAACATAATGACGATGATTAAGCCGTTCAGTATGGGCGCAGAATTTCTTATATCAAAAAAGGACTCTAACAAAGCACACCTGAAAATCAAACCTTCAGGAGCATTTTACTACAGAGTAAATCCTAATTATGATAAACAAATTCAACATATGAAAGAGAGATTCAAACAAACTTATCCTGATGAAGATTTTGAAAAATTCATGAAATTGTCGTTGGAAGGAAAAAATGAAAAAAAATTTGGAGCTCCCATGCTAAAAGCGTACAAAAAAGTGAAGCTACCAGAGGATTTCTTCATCAACATTAAAATTGCTGACGCTTTGAAAAATAAAGAAGGAGATTTTAAAAAAGAACTTGATTCTGAAATAACAAAGCTAATAGAAACAGCGGATTCAGATCCTGAAATGTTTCACACCATGAAACATCCTGGAAAAATAAAATATGCGGAAAAAGAAGAAAAAGAACTCATAACATTTGCAGATATGGAGAGTGAAGATTCATTCAAAGAAAGACTCAATGACTGGAACAATAATCCAGCAACACCTATTTGGGATGTTAAAATAGCCTACAAAGTAACTGATTTCGACGAAGAAAATATCAAAGTAAAAATATTATTTACAAATGAGTGTAAGCAGCAAAGTGGAGACAATACAGAAAATTATGTCTTTGAAGCAAGACTTGACTTTGAAATTGACAACGGAGAATTCCAAGACTTCGTAGTAGATTACTTGAAAGATAATTATAAGTATGATGGTAATATTAACGCAAGTGGAATAAACTGCTCTGCCATACTCAAATCAAAAACCAGAATAACAACAGAACCTCTACCTGTTCATAAACAGATAAAAAAAATCACCAACATAGAGATTCAAACAAAATTCGAAGATCTAGCAAAAAATCCTGTTGAAGAGCTATCCAAAATTCTTAGAAGTATGAAAGAAAGTTTGGCTGATATGAAAAAAGATATGACCGGATTCATAGAAAGTGGAACCCAAGAAATAAAAGAAATAAAAGAAATAAAATACAAAGAAGATTTGAAGCTATTTGAAAATGAAGTTAAAAGATTCGAGAACGGAATCAAGATCATAAAACAATATGATAAAGTTAAGGAATCATTCCAATTAATGAACCAATCCTTTATGAAATCAGCAAAAGGATACACAAGCTGGAGACTTTTCCAGATAATATTCATTGTTATGAATATACCTGACATTGCAAAAAGGGAATATTCCGATATCGATGCAGACCCTGAAATTGTTGATGTTATTTACTTCTCAACTGGAGGTGGGAAAAGTGAGGCTTACTTAGGACTGGTTGTGCTCACAGCATTCTTTGACAGACTCAGAGGAAAATTTGCAGGAGTAACCGCAATAACTAAATTTCCTTTAAGACTGTTGTCTTTACAACAGCTTCAAAGAATAGCCGACATTTTTGCAAAAGCGGAAATAATTAGAAGAGAGCATCCTGAAATTGGAAAAGGAAAAAATGAACCATTCAGCATGGGCTACTATGTTGGGAAAAAAAACACTCCTAACGTTCTCATTAAAAAAGATGATTGGGGTACAAATGATGATTACCTAACTCCTTTACTGAATAATGAAGAAGAAAGAGATAAAATGCTTATAATCTCAAAGTGCCCTTTTTGTGAAGAAGAAACAGTAAAAATTAAACCGGATGTCGAAAATGTAAGGCTCCTTCACGAATGTCAAAACCCGAACTGTAAAGAAATTCTTCCCATCTACATAAGTGATATAGAAGTTTACAGGTACCTACCAACATTTATCATAAGTACACTAGATAAAATCCCAATTTGCGGATATCAATCAAACTTTAGGAACATATTTGGACAAGTAAAATGGAAATGCCCAAAACATGGATATACTAGCTCAGACATTTGCACAGAGGTTAAAGGAGGCTGCAAAGTGTCCCCTGAGGATTTTGAGTCTGTTGAACTGTACGATCCAACCCCGACACTACAAATTCAAGATGAGATGCACTTGATAAAGGAATCTTTTGGTTCATTTGATGCACATTATGAAACATACTTAATTGAATACCAGAAAAGAATAAACAATAATAAACCAATAAAAATTATAGCAGCCACTGCAACAATTAATGATGACTTTTACAAACAAATAAAACACCTATATGGAAGAAATAAATCAATAAGATTTCCATCATCAGGTCCAGATAGAAAAAAATCTTTTTACGCATTGGAAGATCCTGAGGGAAGAATTAGTAGAACAATAATTGGATTGCTTCCGCATAACAAAACAATTAGGTTTAGTGTAATAGATCTAATTAAATATTATTCTCAAATAATAAGGAACTACTGGATGCATCCTGAAGAACTTGTGGATGATCCAGACTTAGGAATTAATTCAAAAGAAGAAGCACAACTACTATTACAAAACTACACAACCATATTAGAGTACAACCTTACCAAAAGGGATGGTGCGGCAATTAATCAATCAGTTCATACAATGATTAATCCTTATCTTATTAAAATAGGAAAAGTGACCCCGAACAAAGATGAATTAAAGTTTGTATCTATGACAGGAGATGTCAGGTTTAAAGATGTCAGAGCAGTACTTAACAAACTTGAAAACTTTGAAGGAAAACCAGAAATAGACTTAATAACCGCAACAAGTATGATATCTCATGGAGTAGACATAGATTCTCTAAATTACATGATATTTCACGGAATGCCAACAAATACAGCAGAGTACGTACAAGCATACTCAAGAGTGGGAAGAAGTCATCCTGGATTAATTTTTATCGTTTTGAATCCGACAAGAGAAAGAGATCAAAGCTACTACAAATACTTTGAAAAATTCCATGAATTTCAAGACTTATTGGTAGAGTCAGTTCCAATAAACAGGTGGGCAAAATTCAGCATTAACAGAACATTACCTGGAATATTTACTTCATCACTAATGCATTACTTTGATATCAAAGCGGGAGGAAAACGTCTTGATTTGACAAAAGGATTTCAAGAAGCATATCAAGAAGGATATCTAAACGAAAATGAATTGAAAGAATTCTTAATTAAATGTTATAAAACAAAAGATGACGAACTCGGAAACAATTTCAAAAGAGTCATCGAAAAAAGAGTCAGCCAATACTTGGATCAAATACTACAATCAAAGAAACAGCAATTCATACCAACAATGTTATCAGACAAACCCATGACGAGTCTTAGAGACATTGATGAACAAGTCGAAATAAAAATAACTGCTGACAGCGCACCCGCGATGGTTAAAATTGCTGGAGTGTCCGAAACAGATGGGGGGGATTCACAATGAGAAGAGGAAGGTCGCAAGCAACATACAGATATTTACCTGGTAACTTCATTGATTTTGAAGATGGAAATTGCATAGCATTCATAGAAAGATGGGATAGCTATGAAGTAAAAGAAGGAGTAAACAAGATAAGAATTGTTGAAGAAATAAAAAAAGGTTTATTTCGTTATGCAGATGAAGGTAAAACTTTCAAAGAAAAAAGCCCTGAAGATTTTGTTATATTGTCTCCTAGGTATGGGATTGATGTTGAACTTGCTCCACTAACTTTCATATGTAGCAATTGCGGTTTAGCTTACTCATTTTTCAATTTGAGTCACTTTGAAAGAGCAACCAGAGGAAGATTTACCTGTAATTCATGTAATGGAAAATTAAAGCAGCTCGATCTTATATACAGACACAACTGCGGGTATGCTGGTCAAGTACAAGTAAGGCAATGTCCAACTCATGGAAAAGACAGTATGCGCCTAGTCAGAGGCGCATCCATTGGGGAGGATAGATGGGTGTGTAGCAAATGTGGATACAAAATATCTCTAAATACAAGATGTCCGAGTTGTAATCATCCAAAGTTCATACATCCAGTACCATTTAGACAAGGAGATGTTTTCATGAGAAAAGGTCTGTCTATGATTAACTTGCCCTTTTTGGATGAAAAAAAGTTATATAATGATCCATTAAGCTCAAAAATGATAATAGGAGAATATTTAGGACTTACAAACAAATATGGATTCGCTGCAAAAGAACTCTTAGACACATCAAACGATGCAAAAGCAGAAGAAAATGCGGACGCATTCCAAAAAGATATTGAAAAATGGAGAAAATCAGGAATGACTGATGAGCAAATTGAAGCAGTTTTAGGGTCAAAAGTTTTCAGCAAAACACAATTCAAAAAACAAGAAGTTAGAAATAAAATAAAAGATGAAATTGACAAGCTGCTGCCAATAAGTCCTGAAGAACTCAAGGACACTGCTATAAATACCTTTGAATATATGGAAACTCTAAAGATGAAAAACAAGAAGAGCATGGCAGAAGTCATAGCTGATGCAAAAGCAACGAATAGTCCAATACTAACAAAATTAAACTTCTTTCCAAAACTTCTAAGAAGAATAGGTGTTGCAAACTCATATGTTCTTGGGGATTTATCTATGATTAATGCAGCTTTCGGTTTCACTAGGGAATCAGATGATTCAAACCTTTCCCCATTTAACTGGGACAGATATGATGGCAAAAGATTCCCAATATACATCAACAAAACCGAAACAGAAGCAATAATGTTTGAGATAGACAGAATGAAAATAATTCAATGGCTGTTTAAAAATAAAATAATTGATAAAATGCCATCGAAAACGGATGATGCTTCACTAAAATTGTGGTTCCTACAGAACATAAACGCCGAAGCTATTAAAAGCTTTGAAGAAATACCTGAAGAAGAAACGATAACAAAAGCAGTTTATGGACTATTGCACAGCATGTCTCATTCATTGCTCATTAGAGCATCGTCACAATGCGGATTAGATAAAGATTCACTTGGAGAACTTATCTTCTCTGAAATACCTGCTATATTGATTTACAGCAATAGTTCAACAAGTTTCCAATTAGGGGGGTTGTTCACCTTATTTGAAAGCAAAATCAGGCCGTGGTTAGATCAATCAATAGAAGATGTGGAAAATTGCATATACGATCCTTTATGCATTGAAGATAAGGGTGCGTGCCATTCCTGCTTGTATACAAGCGAAATATCCTGTGAACATTTCAACAAAGATTTAAGCAGAAGATATTTGATTGGATATAAAAATGCAACGGGATTTTGGAACAAGAAGTTTCAGGAAGATGTTGAAAAATGAATGAACTTACAACATACTTTAAATCAAAAGAATTAATAATTAAACTAAAAGAGCAAATTGATTCACTCTTTCAAAAAAAGAGACTTGTATTTGGAAGAGAGCTTATTGATTTGATCTCTAATGTTACCACAGACTCTTTTTCAGAAAGTGTTGTGGAGCTGCTCCTTGAAAACAATGTGTTGGTTAAAAAAAAGGCGGGTAGCGGAATAAATACATATTTGTTAAGTTTAAATAAGACTAAATCAGATAAATACTTTCTTAAAGAAGCAGAAGTTGCTGAAATACTTGAAAATACTTACATACCTATACTTAAAAATGAAGATGAGTTTAAAGTGGTTTTCACAGCTCCGGAAGATCCACATTTTGTAAAGATTGATGATATGTATTTACTTTATCCTGCCATAAAAAAATTAATACAAAAAAGCACAAAAACGTTGGATATTGTGAACCCCTTCTTTGACTTATTTTGTACAAAGAAGATAATTCCCGATTTATTGACAGTAGCAAAGAAAGGTGTTTCTATAAGAATTATTTCTCGAGGCTTATTTGATGCTAATGAGGGTGAAAAGAATCGTGAAGCAAAAAAATTGATAATGAAAGAATTCAAGAAAAGAGGTCTAGAGAAATACATATCTTTTAGAGATTACTTCAAAAGGGATAAGAATAGTTCAAAGCAGATTTTTGCAGTTCATTCAAAGCTGTTAGTTGTGGATAATGATGAGTGCTATCTTGGAAGTGCTAACATAACTGCCACTTCGCTTTACTCTAATTTTGAAACTGGAGTGATATTCAATGGAAAAGAAGTGGCAAAAATTAAATTGCTGTTCAATAGTTTATGGGATGCATCAAGATCTTCAGAATAATTTTTTTATAGACACAACACTACTGCAAATTTTTATCTACTGAGTAAAAAATAGTGTTTCGTTACTTATTGATAAAAAATTTGCCAGTTTTTAGAATATTTGCTGTTACAGAGCCTTATCTAATTAAAATCTGCTTCTGTTTAACGAAGGTAAAACAAATGAAGAAATTTGTTGTTTGAGTGGGCTAATACACTAAATTATCTCCTTCAAAAATTGACAAAAAAGTAGAAGATATTAGCAAGCGAATAGACCAATTTGAAGTATTAATAAATAAGTCTATTGAACGTATAGACAGCACAGATAAATCTTTAACAAATCAGATAAGTCTATTGGCAAAGGCAGTAGAATCTAATAGTGAAGTACTTAGAAACAAAAAGTTCAGCATATTTGGAAAGTAAATTATATTTTGAAGTTTAAATTAATATTTTGCCAATAACAAGAACTTCTTGTCTTGCTAGTAAAAACCATATTTTTACAAATTATGCTATTTCAACTATGTGTAACCTTCTTTATTTGAAGTTTACATACTATGGTATGTAAACACTGATATTTTGCCATGTGATGTGTGTGAAACTATTGATTTCTTATTTTCTTGAATATTTTTTACTTAGTTGTGAAAATAGTTCAGTAGCAACCAATAAGGAATCAATTTTAACTAAATATAAAAATAATTTGTAAATTACAACTACTTGGTAAAAATACTGGGACTTTTTAAGAATTTGAAGGTTTGAGATACTTGTACTGTCTTTGATTTACCGTTTTATTAGCATGCTTATAATTCGCCAATATTTTGAGGTCTTATATAGCTGAAAGTGCA
>Ga0114931_10003943_pt1 | contig 18630 bp, 31 predicted proteins | sample 2SBtaG_FD_89579 | JGI IMG/M metagenome (GOLD analysis project Ga0114931, IMG submission 89579) | Deep subsurface microbial communities from Kolumbo volcano to uncover new lineages of life (NeLLi) - 2SBTROV14_V59a metaG | ecosystem: Environmental > Aquatic > Marine > Volcanic | place: Kolumbo...
CCCCAACATTTCAAACGGCAACAGATTTAGGGATATCAGTGCATTCAGGGGGATTTGCCACTTATATGGCTTGGCCTTTTGAGGCGGGAATTATAAACCAGTTCAAGGGCGCGGGAACGGTTGCTTCATGGATTGCGATTGATTGGAGTGGTAGCTGGGGACATATACTCTCAATTCCTTATCGTTCTGGTGCATGGTCATCACCTTGGACAGCATTCGGTTTTTATAACAGATCAGGGACAAATCAATGTCAGGCAAGTAAGGTTTACGGAAGCGCAACACTCAATACAGTTGTTTCTTCAAGTAATATGTTCTTCACTGACAAGGTGATGCGACTTCTGGTGTTTACAGTTGATGAGTCAGGGAATACAAATTTCTGGATGGGGAACCGTGAGGATATCACGCAGGGAAGGGGATTAAAAAACACAGGGACGGGGACGGTTAATAGTGCCGACTTTGATTTCAGTTCTGCCTATGAAATCCTTTCTTATAGCCGCTCCTCAACGTCGAATAATGAGAATTTAAACGGAAATATCCCTTTTGGGGCTATCTGGAACCGGGCGCTGTGTAAAGATGAATTAAATCAATTATTTATTGATCCTTACCAGTTCATCAAGTTTTCATCAAAGCCGGTATTTATGGCTCCGGCGGCTGGCGGCCCGCCCGCTACCGACCCGTTGGTAGACGAACAAATTATGATGATGTGACAAAGGAGAAAAATGCAAGACGCTATTTCAAAATTCGTTCTGGACTGGAAAACTCTCGTGGGAATGGTATTGATAACTGTTTCTGGCGTGGTCTGGATTAATTCACGGTTGATGGATATTGAGAATCGGTTGCACCAGATGAATATCGAAATCACCAAAGAATTAGGCAATGTGCGAGAGGAAACCGCCCAATATCATGCAATCGTTAATGCGGCATTACAAGAGCAAGAACGGATGGAGAAGCGCTTTATTAAGGATATAGACGATCATAAAAATGTCGATACCAGAAACCGGACGGCATTATGGAATGCTATCAGGGAATTGAGGAATAAATGAAAACTTTAAAAAGGAGATTCACATGAGACAAGTATTTGATTTTTGGAAAGGTTCTAAAACTTATTTACAATTGATTGTTATGGCAATTTTAGTTATTGTTGAGCAAACAACTGGAGCTCATATTCCAGATATGGTTTATCAACTCCTTGGACTTGGAGCTGGTGTTACTGCTAAAATGGCTATTGATCGAATGGTAAAAGATAATGGTAACAACAATAATTAGTGCTATATTCTCTGTCTTCTCCTTCTTAAATAAGATTTCTGATTTTTATAAGAGGTGGAGGACAGAGACTGCACTAAAGGATAAATTTGATGCAAAAGCCAAGGAAAGAGCAGATGCAATTAAAAAGACTCGTGATAAAATTCTTCGTGATCGGTATCCTGATCGCTATAAATAATGGATGTGCTACATATTATAGCCAAGAATGTGCCCTTGATTTAAAAGTTCTTGATATTAAATCTGAACTTACTCCTGATGAGCGTTATTGGGTAGATTGGAATAATATTTCTATAGAAAAAGGTTGTAAATAATATGAATTATTTAAGTAAAATACCTCACAAAACTATAGGTCAAGCAGTAATTGCAGCAATTTTATTAGTATTAGATCATTATGAAATCTATAAAGCACCCTTGGGAGTTTATCAAGCGTTAGTTATCGGATCCATAATTACTTTTAAAATGAGAATTGATGAATTTCTTAAAAAAGTAGATAGAATTCCTCAAGTAGGATCTAATAAATCTCTTAAGAGTAGACCCAAATGAAAGAATCCAAGGGTTATTGAAATCATCAATGATCCAAGACAGGAGTATCTTAAAGAATGACTAAAAACTTTAAATTAGAAGAGTTTGCCTGTCCTTGTTGTAAAGAAAATAAAATACAGGATATAGTTATTTATAAAATACAAACTGTTAGAGATTTTTTAAAGGATCCTATTCTTATAACAAGTGGCTATAGATGCCCAGAACATAATAAAGCTGTAGGAGGATCTGAGACATCTAGTCATTTAAAAGGATTAGCAATAGATATTTTTGTTCCTAATGCTTTTTATGCTTTTAAAATATTAAAAGCTATCAATGATACGGGGGCTTTTACCAGGATAGGTTATGGTAAAAAGAATGATAAATTAGTACTACATGTTGATTCAGATAAAGAAAAATCTAACTTTGTTTTTTGGGGATACTAAACCATTTTTTAGGATCTTCATTAAATAATAATCCAGAGGTTCTATTCTTATTTTGAAGATTTCTAGCAATTTCTTCATCTTGAGTTCCTCTACAAACTAAATCAATGATGGGTATAGTATTAGGAGAATCCATATCATCGGCTCTTTCTTCACTTTGATCTCTATGCTCAGCATTATTTGTATTTGCAAAATACACTATTAGCTCCGCAGAGGTCAGGGTAAGGCCGTACCCTCCAGTGCTCTGGTTACCCAGAAAGAATCTTACAGGACTATCTCCCGCCTGAAAAGATTCTTCGGCCTTCACTCTGTCCTCTGTTGAAGTAGCTCCATAATATGTTACAACTGATTGTTTGCCATATTTATTACGGAGGTGTTTCTCTAATTCTTTTATATTTGCTACGTAATGAGCCCAAATAATTATTTTCCCTCCACATTCTTCTATAATATCATCAAGTTCTTTTATTTTATTTGTAGGAAATTTAAGTATATTTCCATCATCTAAAGTTAGTTGACCACAGCAAATTTCATGTAGTCTCATTCTAAGAGTTAGTTGATGTAGAACTGACGTCATCCCTTGCTCACACTCATAAAGCCCTTGTTCAGCTACTTTTGAATAAGCTTCTAATTGTTCTTTAGTTAATTCTACATATCTCATTTCATATTGTTTTTCTTGAGATAGATCTGTACAATCTTTTCTAAGTAATCTAGAACTAAATTTACTTAATCTATGATATAGATCATCTAATCTTCTATATCCAACATTTATTTTTATTTTTCTTTTTTTAGTTTTATCTCTATGATCTCGAATATAAATATCTTGAGTTATAGCATATCTAGCTTTAAAAGAATAAAAACTACTAAAACCCAATAACTTATTATCAAGAAATTTACATTGTTCATAAAGATCTAAAGGAGCATTAGGTATAGGAGTTCCAGTTAATATTCTTCTATATTTGGCATGTTGACTAATATTTTGTATATTTTTAGTTCTATTAGATTTTCCTTTAATAGAAGTAGATTCATCTATAGCCATTAATACTTTATTATTTATACAAAGATCATTAAAAAATTTAACATGGGTTTTGCGACTAAATGCTTCTACATTAATAATAAAAAATCTTAGATATTTCTTGCCACCATTATGATTAACATATTTCTCTATCCATTTACCATTTATCCATCTTTTTACAATAACAGATATTGTATCCGGTAAATGTTTTTCTACTTCCTTTTCCCAATTATGATAAGATCCTTTTTTAGGTATAGCTACTACTATGTTTATCTTATCTAAACCAAATAATATACCAGCATTATCTATAACTACTTTAGTTTTTCTTGTTCTCATTTGCCAAAAATGAGCCCAATTTTCTTTTTGCCACATTTTCTTTAATTCATATAACTGATGTTTATTTGGTTTTGTTTTAAACTCGTATTTATATTTAGGTAGATTATTAAATATGTTGTTATTTCTATCCATATATGGACTCCTTATTTATTATAGGATTAATTTTGATTATTTAACCCATAATACACTATATATAAAAATTTCTCATTTTTTTCATCTTTATCCATTCATCTATAACATTCCTACCAAATTCAACTAATTCCCTTGTTGTAACTCCTTTACTACTAGGATGTCTACAAAACATTATTTTCTTAACTTGAAAATTTCTAAGTATATTTATATTTTTTTCTATAACAGCTTGAGATTGAGCTCCTATTCCTAAAACTATACTTGGTTTTATTTTTCTAACAACACTTAATATATGCTCACTATTAGAGTCAAATCTAGAATTAGGATCCATTTCGCATAATTGAGTACAATTATCCCAATAAATAAATTTATAACATCCTGAAAATGCAGTAAATAATCTTTGTCCTACCATGGTTTTAAGAAGAAGTTCTTGCTGAAACTTTTGATTAAAAGTATATTTTTTTATAACTTCTAAATTAGTTCCATCTTGATACCAGGTATTTTGCAAAAATCCTACTATCTCATAATTTTTACTTTTTATAAGAGATCTTTCTTCTCTTAATTCTATATCATAGATATCCATTATATTTCGTAATAATACCTAGTTTGAGGTTCTACAATATATAAATTTTCTATAGTTCTAGTTATAGCAACATAGAATAATCTATTTTCATCATCAGAATTTATTTCCATTTTGTCATAAGCTTTTCTAGAAATATCAGTCATAATTACCACATTGCTTGCTTCAGCCCCCTTGACACCATGAATAGTAGAAATTCTAACTCTAGGATTTTTAATATCTTCTTCTCTTCTTAAAGCGCTTCTAAAAAATTCTATTTCATCATAACTAATATTAGTTAAAGAATCAAACCATTCTCCTTTATCTGATACATTTAATTTTTTAGTAAGATAATCTAAATTATAGAGTTTCTTTGATTCTAATAAATTAGGTGTATGATATAGAAACTTTAATAAATGATTTACTTCTTTTCCTGTAATATGCTTTTCTTTTTTAATAGCAGTCCATGATAATATAGCTTGAATAAGACTTATTCTATATTTTTTAGATCCTTGCATTTCATATGGAACTCCTAATCTTATACAAAGTTCTTCATATTCTTTAAGTTGATAAGTATTTCTAGCTAATAATAACCAAGTACCTGGATCAAGATCTATTTCATCTAAATCTACTATTCTATTAATTGTTCCTTTAAACCTAGTTGGTAACCAAGGTTTATCTAATCGTTTTTCTATTCTATCTGATAATTCTATTGATAAATTATAAACTTTTTCAGAAACTCTATATCCTTTATTTAATACTTTTGTCTCTCCTTTCATATCAATAAAAGAATTTACATCAGCTCCTGACCAGTTATAAATAGCTTGATCATCATCTCCTGCTACAACGATTTTAGAGGTATTAATGCTGTTAATAACTTTCCATTGCAATTTGGACAAGTCTTGTGCCTCATCCACAATAAGTAATTTAAATGACGGTTTTTGTTTTTGTAATATGAACAATTCGAGCATATCTGAAAAATCAATAAGTTTGGATTTTTTCTTAAATGATCTATATTCTTTGTTATATGCTTCAAGATTTTCCCATTCAATTTCATTATCGTCTTCCTCCCAAACCTCTAACAAGGGTTTTATACAAACCCTTGACATATTTTCTAATGTTACTATTTTATCTCCTGTGCTAAATCCCCATATTCCACCTTCATTAAAAGAACCTCTCATTTTTATATCAAGTCCTAATTGATTTCCTAATTCAATCATATGTTTTCTTTGAACTATATCTGTTTTTGATAGACCTAATTCAGAATAACATAGACTATGAATAGTTCTAAAATAGGGGAAATCTATATCTTTTACTCTAGATATAGCTTCTTTTGCTGCTCTTTTTGTAAAAGCTAAATAAGCAATTTCATGAGGTTTAATTTTATTATTTAAAGCTTCTTTAACTATTTTAATTAAGCTCGTTGTTTTCCCCGTTCCCGGAGGTCCTAGTATCTTTTGGATAGATTCCATTTACACTTATTCTCCAATTTGATTTGTTAAAATCTAGTTGAATATCTAAACTTAATCCATTTAATTCCGGATAAGTTCTTATTAAAAAGATACTGGCTATTTGTAATATGTCTTTTTTTCCTAAATTTATAACAAAATCTTTTACAGATTTACCATTAATTTCTTTAATCATTTTCATTTAATAATTCTCCGATAAAATGTAAGCTCCAATTTCTTCATTTTTTAAATCCAATATATAATCTTCTACATAAATATCTCCATAACATGAATCATTAAATTTTTCAGGAAATGTCATAGATTTAGGAAACCATAAATCTAAAGAAGATGATTCATTTTCTATTTCTACTTGTATTAAATAAGCTTTATCTGTTTCTTTTTTTATTTTACTATTTATTAATTTTTTCATTCATTTTCTCCTGGATAAAAGTTCAGACTCCAAATATTTATTCCTTTTCCTTTTATATTAAAGAATTTAGATTCTCCATTATTATTTTTAATAAATAAGGCTATTTCATGGGTTTTAAAATCTTTAAATCTATGCCTATCTAAATAACTAAGTAAATCAGACATCCTAAAATAATGACGTCTATCTTCATTATTATACCAAGGTTTACCCAAGAGGATTTCTTCTCTATTTCTTGCTTGAGATTTCCCAGTACAAAATTTTTCTATCATATACATTAACTGTCCTCTAGCTGAAGCATCTATCGGCATATCAATTACTATTAAATTTTCTAATAAATCTTGCAGTAATTGATGCCATGAATTATCACTCATCTTTTTTGGAAGAAGATTAATAGTTTCTAAACATCTTTTTTGAAATCTTCTTTGGTTTTGTAAATCTTCAGTAGACAATTCTATTCTTCCACCTCCATCTATATCAATGAACCATATAGGAGGTGTTGTATTTACTTTTGTTAATGAATGAAGTGTTTGCATTTTACTTGTATCATCAATTCCATATTTCCTATTTTTACAGACACCTATATTGCAATGAAAAGATATAGGTTCTTTAGAACAGCCATATTCATATTTCTTACTTGATAAGCTTTTGATGATTATTTTAACTTCTTCCATATCTAAAGGAGGATCCATATATTTTCTATTATAAGCTTCTACATCTTTCCTCCAAGTATCTGGATGAGATTTTCTTAAATAAACACCCAAATTAAATAAACCTACATTTCTCGAACCTAATGGAAATTTTTGATCAACTAATATTTGTAAACAAGGAGGACCATCTTTAAGATCAGATGTTTTATATGGTTTAGACCCTTGTAATTTTTTTAATGAAAATTTATTTTTTTCTGCAAATAATAAAAATTCAGATAATGTAACAGGACCTATATCTTTTATTATCATTTTCCTGGAATCACCAAAGTATGGTAAACTTATCCAACTACCAACATCTCCTCTTTCAGTTAAAATTTTAGTTTGTTTGGGAAATATTTCACTAGTACCAAAACCTATAGTAGCTGCTAATTCTTTTAGCTTGTTTTGAACAATTTTAGCAGGTATCCAATCATCTAAAAATAAGTAAAGATGGAGCCCGCCTGACTTAGTCAGGCAGGGCACCAGTGTAATATCTATTTTAGTTAAAGAATCTAAAACTTTATCATAGTTCAAATCATATTCATCTATATCTATAGCTCCAAATTTACAACAATCATCATCATTTATTGGAACTATTCCTAAAGATTTAGTACCTGAAATATGTTTTGACCAAAAAGCTTCTTTTATAGATCCTTTAATAGTAGTAGCTTTTCCACCGATTTTTCCATCTTCTCTTATTTCATTAGGATCGACCTTAAATGTTCCATAAGCTCTAGATAAGCCAGCAAATAGGTTCATAAACCTAGTTGCATTGGACATAGTGTCTCCTGGCTAAAATGGAATATCGTCTTGTTCATGAACTGCTACTTTAATTAATCCTTTATAACATTCTTCTGCTAAAGCTTTAGCTTGTTTAAATAGATTAATATCAGTTATTTTAGTTCCTGAATCTTCTTCCCATACCCACCAAGAATTATTTCCTTCTTGTTTTCCTGATAATTTTAAATTATACATATAAGAAAAACTTGGAGGTACTATTTCAGTTCCATCACTAAGTTTAAGTCTCTTTAAACTCATTACTCTGTTCCATCTTCTTGAACATTTTAATCTAGTAGATGACATAGAAATACAGCATTTATCTATAGTTTTATCTTTTTTTACATGTAAAACATAATATTGAGCTGTTTCTACTAAAGAATTTCCATTTCCAAGAACATTACGACCTTTTTCATCTTTTTCTGTATTACCCATAAGATGAGTATCTATAGGATGAATACCTGCTAAACCACCTCTTTCCGGTTTCCATTCTAAAATAACTTTTTCAAAGAAACAAGGGATTATATTAATTCCTGTATCTCCATCGAAAATTTCATTTGTAAAAGTATCTAGAATCATACCCTCAGAAGCCCCTGGTATATATTGATCATTAGATTTTTTACATTGAGGACTTCCAGATTCTAAAATAGTTAAAAATGGAATTTCCATATCTTTAGAAGACATAGATTCAAAACCAGTTACAGAACATTTAGAACTCATTTCTTCAATTAATGCTAAATTTTCTTCTTCTTTTTTAACTACTTCTTTAGTCATTGTTTATCTCCCTTAATGATACTACGTTGACCTACATATACTCCAAAGGTTTCTAATGGAAAATTTGGAGTTTGATTTTCAATTTGTTCTCTGACAAAGGCTTTTAAAGTACTATGATGAACATAACTTTTTCTACTAGGATCAAAATCATGTTTTAATAATAAATCAAAAGCTTCATTTGCTTCTTCATCTTCTCCTTTTTTAAATGTTAAATTTATATCATTTTTAATAAGATCAGTATGATTATTATCCTCTAACCATTCAAATGCTTTTTCTTCATATTCTGGTTTTATTCTTGCAGAATAATAAGATTGCACAGTAACAGTCATATGTTTATAAGTAAAAGAATTTATATTTAAACTGTTTAATTTATCGGGAAGAGAAACTTCTTGAACTTCATAAAGAGCTTGTTTTAAATTCTTTTCTGCTACTTTAATTTTATCTAATTGTTCTTCAATATTAATTTGCTTTTGAATAAGTTCATTTAATTCTTCTGCATCTTTTTCACTCCATAACATAGAAGATGCATCTGCAATTAGAGAATCTATATTTTCATTCATTCTTTACTCCTTAATCTTTCATTAAATATTATCCAATCAATTGGTTTAGGAAATTTTGTTTCTACATAATAAAATTGAGCAATTGAAACTTTCCATTTTTTCTTATAAGGAATCCATTCCATTTTACCTTTAACTATAACATCTCCATTTAATATAGTTATATAATTTGGTCCAAATAATATAAATTTAGCAGAACATCCAGCTTCTAAATGTCTTAAATGCCATATTTTTTGACTCTTTTCAAGATAGAAATATGGATCTCTTTTTCCATGAATTACTTTAGCTTCTATAAGAATATTATCTTTATTATAGCTAAGTACTATATCAGGAAAACCTACAGAGACACTACTTTCTATTCTATGATATTGACCAATTAAATGTGGCTTCATTTTAGCACATTCTTTAGCTTCTATCATATATATCCTTTCACAATGAATTTTATTCTTTTTATAAAAGATAAAGGTATATCTGAATTAATAGGTCCTCTTTTATATATCTTTATTAAATTTTCTTTTTGATTATTAAAAGAATAAGTTCCTATTCTTATTACATCAAAATAGTTACATCCCCTTATTCTATCAGGACTATCTAAATAAATATATGTTCTTTTATTTAAATTATTTATTTTAATAAAATAACAATATTCTTTATAATTTCCAGCTAATATAAAGATAATAGCTCTATTAATCATTAGACATCTCCTAAATAACAGGCATCATCTAATAATTGTCTAAAAGCTGTTTCTGCAATTCCACTTAAAGAAGGTTGACCAACTAATTCATTTTGATAAATAGATATTCTTTCATAAAGTTTCCAAGGTATTGTAATATGTATAGAAATACTTTTTCCTTTTTTAGGTTTTTTAATTTTTCTTATCATTTACATTCTCCCCAATTATTACCTATCATTGAATCCATAATAAGTGGAACATACATTTTAACACAATTTTCCATTAGATGATCTATTTTCCTCCTTTCTTTATCATCATTTATTGAAAAGTTAAGTTCATCATGAACTTGTATATGAGGCAAATATCCTTCATTATAACAATCTATCATTGCTTTTTTAGTAATATCAGCAGAAGATCCTTGTATTAAGGAATTAATAGCATGATATGGTTTATCTCTTGCTGATTTAAAATGTCGAACTCTACCTAATAAAGTTCTAATATTTTTATTATTTATTGCTTGATATTCACAAGCTTCAGCTAATTTATTTACATAAGGTTTAGCTTTATGATATGCATTTACTATTTCTTCAGCTTCACTTTGTTTAATTCCAAGTTCCAATGAAAGTTTATAAGATTGCATTCTATAAGACATTCCAAGATTAACTGTTTTACCTGTAAATCTATCTATCTTTTTATACGGAGCAACTTCATCTACTGTCATTTGGTGATAATCTGTATGAGGATCATTTATATATTTTTGAGCTGCTTCTCTAGCACCAGGAAATCCTTCAGGATAATCCCATCTTTTAGAAGATATTTTAATAGGTTTACAAGCAAAGTGTATCAAAACCCTTGGTTCTTGTTGTTTATAATCATGTCTAGACCATTTCATTTCTTCTTCTGGAATAAATAAAGATCTAATTAATGGACCCCAATATGGATCTCTAGAGGGTTGTTGTTGAAGATTAGGTTTACTTGATGAAAATCTACCTGATCTTGTTCCTTTGTCGTCTGCTCTTAATTGATGAAATTGAGTAAAGATTCTTCCATTAGTACTTTGATTTATAATAGTTCCTTCAATAAAATCTCTACGCATTTTATTATCTCTTCTAAATTTAGATAATAATGCGCATATTGGTTCATCATGATTTTTTAACCAATCTCCAGTTATAGAAGGATTTTCATTAGCTGTTAAAGGAAAAGGTATATTAAATTTTTCTAATATAGCTACACAATGTTTAGTGGACCAAGGGTTTGCATTAAACCCTGCTTCAGATTTTATTTTTTTTAATAGAGCTAATTCATCTAGTAGAAATTTATTATTTAATTCATGAGCTCTTTCAACGTCTACACGAACACCTCTAATTCTCATATCTAATAAAATAGGTATAAGATCTGATTCTAATTTAAATATTTGTTCAAGATTTTGTGCTTTAATTTTTCTTTCTTGTTTTTCCCATACTCGAAGAGGTAACAAAGCATCCTCTTCGGCATAAGGTCCAACATATCTTGAATGTAATTTCCAAAGTTCACCTTTGGGATCAATTCCAAAAGATTTCGCAGCATCCCTGAGTAAAGATTCGTCTTTACAATCTCCAAGATATGATTTCGATAAATTATCTAAAGAATATCCTCCATACTTATCTTCATCAAGAAGTGGCTCTGCAATCTGAACGTCGATAAATGGACCGGTATGCTTAACTTTTGTACATGTGAGCCATTCAAGGTCATAAGATATATTAGCTCCAACTTTTGGTATAGGGAGACATAACATATCTTCGATGTAATGTAATACTTTCTCACGATCAAGATTTCCTCCTCCATGTCCAATGGGGAAATACCATTTGTTTCCTTCCGGTACAGCCATTGAGATTCCCACGATTTCTCCATCATTTCTAGGACCTCCAGGACCTTTGTCTAATAAATTAGGATCTCTAGTTTCTGTATCAAGGCCTATCAATTTCGCCGAAGATAGACGGGGAAACTCTTTTAGGGGTTTCCAATCTGACGATGGAGGAAATAAAGCTCCTTGTAGAGTCATTTGATACCTCCCATAATCTGTTCCATATACGTCGGGATTCTATACTCTGTGAATATTCTTCTAGAGAAACAATTCTCTGGCATCCTGTATTTAGTAATAATTTTGTACATGTAACACATGGGACAGTAGTAGTGTAACATGTTACAATTTTTTCTACGTTTGAGCATTGTAAAAGAGCATTCTGTTCCGCATGTATTGCATAACATAAATTTAATCCCTCTCCACTTTTATAATTAGCTCCTGGACATGGAGTATTAATACAATGTTTATGACCTCTAGGTACTCCATTATACCCAGTAGCCATAACATGATTATTATCATCTACTAAAATACATCCAACATTTCTTCTTATACAGGTACTTTGAGCAGATGCAAGGACAGCTTGAGCTAAAAACCAAACATCTTTAGTCATTTGCATACTCCCATAATCTATTAATAAATCCTTGAGGATTCAAAGATCTATCTAAATTAAATACTCTATTTTTATAGCATCCTTCTCTTTTTAAAATATTTTTACAAGATTCCCAATCTCTTATATAAATATGTTGACTTCCTGCTGTTAAATATAAATTTCCTAATTCATATTTTTTTAAATGCAAAATAACATAAACAGTTAACATTGAAAAATTATGAACATCATAGGGCCATCCAAGCCATAAATCAGAACTTCTCATAGAAACAACTGTATTTATTTTATTATTTCTAATTAAAAATTGAATAGAAAGAGTACAAGGAATATCTATAGAATATCCTGGTGATCTATTCCATATAGATATTACAGCTTGTCTTGTGGAAGGATCTTTTCTTAAAAGATGTATAATATATGGAAGTTGAGAAATTATATGAGGTCCATAAGCTCCTCGGAAATAATAGCCGTCATCTGAAAATTGAGAAATTGTTTTACAATAAGGAGCTATAGTACTTACTTTATTGTCTCCTGAAAGAATCCATGCAGCTTCCGCATATCTGAATTTTTTTCCTATTTTTCTTTCTGGTATATCAACATAAGGTAAATTCATATCTATAATAGAAGTCTGGCTTATACATTCTAAAGTAACAGAACCTCTTATTTTTATATCATAACCTTCATTCATTACAGTTTTAAGTAAATTTACCCATACATTATTAGCTGTTTTAATCATGATTAGGATTCCTTTCATCTAATCTATAGATAAAAGAAGTATAATTCATAGCATCAACTTCATTATCAGAGTTATAATCCCTTGGTACTATAGAACGTGCAATTTTCATAGTTGCAAGCATAGAAGCGATAACATGTCCCGGGATGTCTGGTATATCGATCTCAAAGTGAGTACTAAGCAAACCAGCCCAAATCTTGCCATAACTATTATGAGAGATATCAATTGGTCCATATGTTCCTTGTCTGTTATTCTCTATTTCTTTCATCTCTGTAGTCATAACTTTCTTTCTGCCATTTTTCTTTTTTGTTTTCTTTTTGGTAGCCATAAGTAACTTTCCTTTCCCATCCTTTAATGTTTTTAGTTTGTCTATTCTTTTTAGAATAAGATGCTCCTGACACTAATAATGCAGGGTTTAACGCCAAATTCTCTGAATTTGAGCTTTTTTTCTTTATGGTAGCCATGCGTAAACCTCATAAATTTGAGATAATAACCAAAGAATTATTGTAAACTTTAATAAATTATTCATGGGTTAAATCCTCTAAATTAGCTGGTTTCCAACCTTCAGGTTTTACGACATCATTATGATATCCTCTTTTTGACTTATCTGCTGTTACAGCTAATCGTTTTTCCATATTAGCAAGATGAACTCTTCTAAAAGCTTCATTAAAATCAAATCCTTGAAGATATGCAGTTCCAAGTGCTACATATACAAGATCAACTAAAGAATCTAATTGAAGTTCCATATTACCTTTAACAACAGCATCAATATATTCATTAAGCTCTTCTGACATAAAATTAATTCTAAACTGACTTTGTTCTTTATCTAAAGCTCTTGGACCTCCGTAATAAGCAATTTCAAATCTTTCATGAAATCTTGCAATCATTTGCATTTTACTAATGTGAACAGACATTTAAATCCTCCCAATTTTTATGTTGTGACCATTGATGTTTTTGCATCTTTAAAGGAAAAAATTCTTTTATTGGTGCAAATTCATTTTGTTTTCTTAATTTCCATAATATATTTCTAGATTTTCCTGGAAATAATGGAGCAAAAATAGTGGAAATATAATTAGAATCATAATATTCTTTTAATCTATTATAGATTTTAGATATTTCTAAATTTTCTATTTGTGGTTCTATATCTCGTTGACTAGCAAAAGTACCCCAATGATCCACTATATTAAATTTTAAATTTTCTAATAAAGCACCTAAAGCACCATAAGTCATTTCATTTATATGATTAGCTGCTGCTTTTCCATTCCAAACTGGAGTAGATATAAAACAAACAGTATATTCATTCATAAAAGAATGTATTCTTTTTAATATTTTAATACATTTTTTAGGAGTAACATGTTCAAGAACTTCGAAACAAGTAATTATATTAAAAGGACCAAGTCCATTTATATCGGCTTCACTAAAATCTGTTTTATCCCAAATTTCCACATTATCTATTCCCATTTTAGCTTCTATATTAGGAAGAATAGAACAATTTATTCTATTAACATCAAAACCAGTATAAGTCATAGGGGATAATCGACTTGTGTATAAAGTTTTTAATAATGGTAATTCTTTGCCACATCCGACGTCCAGAATGCGCGCTCGTTTATAAAAGTTAAATTTATGCATGTGCTTACATACGTGAGACCATCTTAAACAATGAGCAATATAATCTCTATGGATAAAACCCCTTGATTCCGCATTATCTATTGATAAATGTGTTTTATCTATTTCTCTATTTGGATTTCCCATATTTTTCTCCCACAATTCTTACATGATTAGAATCATTTGACATATAAGTAATATTAAAATGTTTAGAAATTTGTTCATTCCACCAGGTTGGAGATTTTACGGTAAGATGTAATTTTTCAGTATACCAAGTATCTTCGAATAGAGCAATACTAAAATAACAACTTAACCTAGTTTTCTCTGCTATTCTTTGTAATGTTACTTCTACGAGATTTGGATCAATATGTTCCATAACATCTACACAAAATCCATAAGACATCTCTGGAACTTCTATCATATCGCATAGATCTGCTTCATAAAAAGTAAATGTTATATTCTTATCTGATTTTATTTCATCTAACATACAATTTGGAGCAATATCTATAGCATTAAACTCAGGTTCTTTGAGAAATTTATTTAATTCTGCCATCTCTTTTCCACTACCACAACCATATAGATTAATATCTGCATGATCAGGTATACCAAGGGTTTGTATGGCATGAACGGCTTCTCTAGCTCCAGGAGAATTTGAACTATACTCTTTATGACCCCATACTTTTATATATTTTTCTTTTTCACTTATCATAAACCTTTTCCTTATTAAATAAAGGTACTTGTAAAGGACTTCTTCCCATAGTTTTAAAGATCTTAACGTGTCGACTTAATTTTTTATATGATTTATTAATAGTTTTTATAGTATTTGGATCTCCACCATAAAACTTAGTTCCATCAGCACGTCTATCAGTAAGAAAATCAACTCCAACAAGTATTACTTCCTTAGCTCCTAGGTTCCACGCTAAATGTATTGCAACTTCTGATACATTAGCATATAACTTAAGTTTTAAATTCCCTTGTTCTCCTCTTAAGTCTTTTTTATAATCGGTATGTTGACCTGCATCTTCATACCAATTAATTAATCCTTGTAAATATTTAGACCATCCTAATGATCTTTCATAAGATCTTTCAGATAATCTAAGCCAAATAGCTATACGACCATAATTAGTAATATCATTTTCAATTGCTTTAAATACTTCTTCGGTCTCTAAGAAAGTGTTAGGATGATCGTCCCAAACTATCCAATGATCAATATATTTGACCAATTTTTTAATTTTCGGTACTTGATTTACTGCAATAACTGTTTTATTTTTTAAAAATTTTTCGTGTACATCTTCTACCTTTGGCGAATGGCCCAGAATAACAAAGGTGACTGGGTCGTTTTTGTTTAGTAAACCCATTAATTTTTTCCTTTCTACATACATATTCCTCTTGGATCGGAGGACAGTAATGTTTATGTCTTATTGGTATAACAAGAGGTGAGACTATAGGTTTTGGAAAGGTGTAATAAGGCTGGATAAAACCTGAAGTTTTACCAACTGGCAAGATACTTAAAAGTACTATTGTTGCTAACATAAAATCCTCGTGAAACCTCTGCACCTATTCAGGTGCAGAGGAGGAGTAAGATCACGACTATATAAATAATCTATATAGAGCTAATAATAACCATGCAACAAATCCAACTATAATAGGAATACTAAATCCTATAAATGTTAATTGCTTTTCTGTAAATTGTTTCATACCTCAACTGCGACTGGTTCAGTTTCTAGTTGTACACATTTAGCCCAATCAGTTTTAGATTCTTCATGAAACCCTCGCTTTTTGTCTTTCACATAATACATGAAGACCTGAGAATAAGGATCTTGGCGTGTAACTAACTTTCCTTCTTCAACGAGATTCTTGGAAAAGTCAATCATTTCTTCTTCAGTTGCATGAGCTAATCCAGATTCTGAAAGATTATTAAGAAATACTTTAACTTGATTTGGTGCTTTAGCCCATACTGTAGGATCAGAGACATCAAAGGAAAAACTCTTTTTCATTTTTGGTTTAGGTTCTTTTTTCTTTGCTGATTTTTTATCTGCTTCAACTTGCAAACTCATTAACCAGTCCCATACTATCTCAGAACCGTCGCCATCAACTTCATCTGAATTATAACCGTCAATATATTGACGACCAATCTGGTGAATTTCATCTTCATCAAAACTTCCAGAAAATTGACCAATATCAATATAATTGGTTTTAGCTTTAATTCCTTTTACTCCCTTGAATCTGTATCCTGCTTCTCCCATTGGGATACATACTGGTTCTTTCTTAGCCGTTGTTATTCTCCCTTGTTTGATCATTACATGGAATATAGTGATAATGTATTTCTACTATTCTGCATAAATCTTCTTCTTCATAAACTCTTTTCATTGCATCTTGATAACTGTCAAATGGTAATTCTTTGTAATACCATCGTTCTTTCCAATATTTTTCACATATTCTCACCCACCTTTCTCCTGAGGAATCTAAAGTATCAACATAGTATTTTATTTTATGATTTCCCATTAATATATTCCTATTATATAACGAAAATTTATAAAAGTATACTATAATGTTTTTTGTTCTTCTATGATTGATAATCTCCATTCAGTAATTCTTGTCATTAATTCGTCATAAGAAAAGTCGAATGGATAATATTTAGTTAGATAATCATCTAAGTCTCCTTCCAGATAACATTTTTCTAATTCATACATAGCGTTACAAACATTAAGAGCTGCGTTACAATATTTCTTTTTAGCTTCTATCAATCTTTGATCTTTATATTCTTTAATTAATACAAAATAAGAATAATTACTTTTTATAGAAAAATACAGAATATTATCCCATCTATCTAAACCTGGATAATAATTATCTAATAGAATTTCATAATGTTCTTCTTTATAATTAATATCAATTATTCGTCCAGTTTCTCCTTTTTTAATATAAGCATCAGGATAAATTTGATCAAAATCTTTTATAAATTGTACTCTATCATGTTTTTTATACATTAGTGAACCTCCACATAGGTCATAGCTAAACGAAGGACTTCATCAATAGTATCGAGTTTCAATGATTCCGTCCAGAATTTGCCGGATAACTCTTCGTCGTTCGAGGCTTTCAATACCTTTACTACCATACCGGCTACGTTCAACGCACTCGCATTCTTTCCTACCAAATATAACAAGGGTTTACGATTTTCCATTTTATTTCTCCTTTTTTAACATTTCAAGAATAACGAGTTGTAGAGCTTTGTTTAAGTCTTCGTGTCCGCTAATCCAAAACTCATTATTTGTGGCTGAAAAATTTCTGATTGTGACGCGGTATTCAAGCCTAAAGGCGTCAATCTTCAAATTTCCATATTTTTGCTCAAGTATTTTATGAATCATCGCGATTTCACCCATTGGAGAATCAAGCCAAGTTTTAATAGTTCTGTTAGATTCTGATTGATATCCTAAAGGTTCGATGTTTCCGATTAACCAGTAATCAATTCCTTCAAATGAACTGGATTCTTTTTTAAATCCTAGCCATTCAGCTATTTTTTCTGTTTCCATAACTTAACTCCTTTCATTAATAATATTAGATATAACTTTTATTTCTTTTAATGAAGGTTCTCTTTTAGCTTCATCAAGAGCTCTTCTTGTTCTTATAGCTATTCTATCATATAAAATAGATAGAATTATAATCATGCTATTTTTCATTAATATATTGCCTTCTGATGCACAAATTGGACATTTAGGCATAATTTATTCTCCTTTCATTTCATCATATATTTCTTGTAATTCTTTTATACTTGTATTTTTATATTTATCTTTGTATCCTTCAAAACCATTAAGTAACAATGTTTTTAAAAACCAATTGTTATCTCCTGAATTTATTTCTATTTCTATATCAATTATTTTTTGTATTAATTTTTCTTTCAGGATCTACTCCTTTTTAAGTGAAACAAATTGATAATATGACGTTTTTTTTAAATAGTGACAATTCCTGTTCCTACATGATTATTGTATTCATTTGTGCACTTTTTGTTAATTTTTTTTGAATCATTATTAGTGTGAAAATAATCATCTAACGCCTTTCTTTTCAATACTGCTTTTTATGCACAAAAATTCGGTTAATACGCAGAAATAAAATTTCCGAGTATTGAATAGAAAGGGGTTAGAAGTATGTTGTCACTAGATTGTAATACATTTACACCTACACCAATACATATTTCTATTTTCTAACTGACATCTAATCAAGGGTTTAAAAAAAGTATTAATA
>Ga0114931_10003944_pt1 | contig 18628 bp, 17 predicted proteins | sample 2SBtaG_FD_89579 | JGI IMG/M metagenome (GOLD analysis project Ga0114931, IMG submission 89579) | Deep subsurface microbial communities from Kolumbo volcano to uncover new lineages of life (NeLLi) - 2SBTROV14_V59a metaG | ecosystem: Environmental > Aquatic > Marine > Volcanic | place: Kolumbo...
AGTTGTCCGTCCAGTTCCCCTGTCCGACACAATGATTTGTCTGGCCTTTGCCGATCCTCGGACCTAAAATCGCCTGGAATCGATGCAAAGGCTTGCGCGGACCGACATAAAGGCGTGTGTAAACAGGGGGGTATGGGTGTCAGGACGGCGGCAGCCATGCAGCGCATGAATATGCGGAACTTATGAATATAGAGATTGGATAGGATTATGATTGCGACAGTCAGAACAATTGCGGCAGCCCTGCTGCTGACCCTTGCCAGCGCCACAATGGCCGGCGCAATGCTGGCAGCCGGCGCCATTGTCAGCAGCCAAAGCGCCGCAGCATCCGAACTCGTCATGTTCGATTCCAAAAGTTGCGGCGTCTGTGCGCAATTCAACCGCGAAGTCGCACCGGGCTATGAAAGAAGCGCTGCCGCCAGGGTATTCCCGCTGCGTCATATCGACATCCATAGCGGCAATGTCGATTTTGCTCTCAAGATACCGCCAAGCATGACGCCAACCTTTGTATTTGTCGACAACGGTGCCGAGATCGGCCGTTTTGTCGGCTATCCGGGCAAGGAATATTTCTACAAGATCGTCAATTCCGCCGCCGAAGCCATGCTCAAGCTTAAGGCAAGCCAGGGTCTGGGTCTGGGGCAGACAGCTCTACCGCAGCCGCAAATCAATTAATTAAGCGCTGGTTGGGGAGCGTGCTTGGTTAGGCTTTGATTAGGCGCTTACAGCTGTCGCCGGTTTGCCGGGCTCTCGGTTCGCCGCTTTGCTGGCGGACCTGATCCGTTCACCACCATAAATCCAAATCCATTCATCCTGGCCGGAGCAGACATCAGACCTCTGCTGCCGGCTGGCTGCGCCTTGTATTAGCCTTGCATTACCTTGTGTCAGCATGTGAGCCGGCATTCCGGTCATGCGACACAGCAAATCACGAATAAGCTTGAAATGCGCGGCCTGAATTGGCTACACAATCGAAATCCGGCTTTTCGGCAGCGGAATTTCGATCTGGCGGGACCTCTAAAAATCTTTCTCATGATCTGTGCGGCTTGTGCTTGCGACCGCCGTGTTATATCAGCGCTCATAACGAATGACCGCTTGATTGCTTGTGGAGCGCGTTCGTCGTGTCCCAGACGCGAAAGCATGATGGCTGCGTGCCTTGTCGTGTTGCAAACGCGCGGGTCGCACGTCGTGTTGCACGCGCGGGTCGCACGTCGTGTCGAAGACGCGCGGGGCATGTCGTGTCGAAGACGCGCGGGGCAAGATGTCCACCGCCCGTGCGAATTCAGTCAATCCTTTCGCGCGGGCGGTATTAAACCTGCTCATTTGGTGACATATGGGGATTATGGTTGTTATCGGGAGCTGTCTGGCTCTTTTTTTTGTTCTGGCGATCCTGACGCTGTTGTGGCCGGGGATCGGCCTGCGCCTGAGCTATGGCGCAACGATGCTGCTTTGCCTCATCATTCTGTTCTGCGCCGCCTCCAGCCTGCTTGCTGGCAATTCAATTACATCGGTTATGTTGCCGATTGGTCTTCCCAATGTCGGCATGCGATTGCGGATTGACGCCCTGTCGGCGTTCTTTCTGGTCGTGGTCAACCTTGGCGCGGCGATTTCATCGCTGTTTGCCATGGGATATGGCGTGCATGAAAAGCGCCCGGGCCGGGTTCTGCCCTTTTATCCGTCTTTTATTGCCGCCATGAACCTTGTGGTGCTGGCTGACGATGCCTTCACTTTTTTGCTGGCCTGGGAAACGATGTCTTTGACCTCCTGGGCACTGGTGATGTCCAACGAAGAAAAGGAAACGCAGCGCGCCGGCCTCGTATATTTCGTCATGGCCAGTTTCAGCGCCGCCATGCTGCTGTTTTCGTTCGGCCTGCTGGCCGGCGCCGGCGGTGCTTATGGCTTTGATGAAATCCGCGCCTCGAATCCCTCCGCCTGGACAGCCGGAATCGTGCTGATCCTGGTCCTGCTCGGTGCCGGCTCAAAGGCCGGCGTGTTTCCTGTGCACGTCTGGTTGCCGCTCGCCCATCCGGCCGCTCCCTCTCATGTTTCGGCCTTGATGAGCGGGGTCATGACCAAGGTCGCCATCTATGGCGCCATCCGCATATTGTTTGATCTCGTCGGCAGCGCCATGGTCTGGTGGTGGGCTGTGCCGGTCTTGATTGTTGCCGGCGCAACAGCGCTGATGGGCGTGTTATATGCGCTCATGCAGCATGACCTGAAACGCCTGCTGGCCTATCATACGGTCGAGAATATCGGCATTATTCTGATTGGGGTCGGATTGGCCATTGCCTTTCGTGCCAATGGTCTTAATGCCGCTGCCGCCCTGGCCATGAGCGCGGCATTGCTGCATGTGTTCAATCATTCGCTGTTCAAGAGCCTGCTGTTTCTCGGCTCAGGTGCCGTGCTGCATGCCACAGGCGAGCGTGACATTGACCATCTCGGCGGGCTTATTCACAAAATGCCCTATACGGCATTTTTCTTTCTTGCCGGCTCGGCGGCCATCTCCGCCCTGCCGCCGCTCAATGGGTTCGTTTCCGAGTGGCTGACCTTTCAGTCCATTCTTGCCTCGCCAGGGCTTGCGCAGGCCTCCTTGAAATTTCTCATTCCCGTTATCGGCGTCATGCTGGCACTGGCGGCAGCGCTGGCGGCGGCCTGTTTCGTCAAGGCCTTTGGCGTCACATTTCTGGGCCGTGCCCGCTCGCAGGCTGCTCATGAGGCAAAAGAGACCGATAACTATTCGCTCACCGCCATGGGTCTGCTGGCGCTTTTCTGCCTGATGATTGGTATTCTGCCCAGCTTCGCCGTTGATGCGCTGCGGCCGGTTGTTGGGATGCTGACCAGCGGCACCCTGCCGCCGCAGGACATCGGCCCGGCGCCCTTGACCCTGATTCCTTTTGCCAATGGCCGCAGTTCCTATAATGGCATGATTATTTTCATCTTTCTGCTGCTGTCCGGGGGCACCACAGCCTGGTTTATCCATCACTTTGCCTCACGCGCCATCCGTTTTGGCAACCTCTGGGATTGCGGGCACCGGGAAGACAATCCGCTGGCGCAATATACAGCGGCCAGTTTCAGCCAGCCAATACGCCGTGTCTTTGGCGGCCAGGTTTTCCGAGCCCGCGAGCAGGTTGATATGCCGCCGCCCGGCGACAGCGCTGCGGCTGTTTTCAAATCGCGATTAGTCGATCCGGCGTGGTTTCTCATCATGAGCCCGCTTGCCCGCCTGCTTGAGATCGCAACCAGCCGGACAGATTTCCTGCAACGCCTGACCATTCGGCGGTATCTGGCGCTGGTGTTTCTTTGGGTTGTCATGCTTTTGATTGTGGTGGCGATATGGAACTGATCGTCGGCTTGTTCATGCAGGGGCTGCAAATGATGCTGGTGCTGCTTGTTGCACCGGCGCTTGTCGGTCTTGTCCGCAAGGTGCACGCCCGCTTGCTGATGCGCCGCGGCCCATCGATATTCCAGCCATACCGCGATTTGCTGCGCCTGACGCGCAAGGAGGCGCTGGTCGCGAAAAATGCCTCATGGCTCTTCCGCGTGGCGCCATATCTTATTTTTTCCTCTGTCTGGGTGGCCAGCGCTCTGGTGCCGACATTTGCCACGGGACTGATATTCAACTGGTTGGCTGATATTCTGGCCATTGTCGCGCTGCTGGCCACCGCCCGTTTTGCCATGGCGCTGGCGGGTATGGATGTTGGCACCAGTTTTGGCGGGCTTGGATCATCGCGCGAGATGACGATTTCATCACTGGCCGAGCCGGCCATGTTGATGATCGTCTTTACCATCGCCCTTGTTGCAGGAACAACGCAGCTTTCAGCCATTGCCGGTTTCATGGCGCATCAGCCGGTTGGTCTGCGTGTCTCTTTGGGTCTGGCTCTGGTCTCACTGGTGATTGTCGCTGTTGCCGAGAACGCCCGCATTCCTGTTGACAACCCGGCAACGCATCTGGAACTGACGATGATCCACGAAGCCATGGTGCTCGAATATTCGGGCCGTCATCTGGCGCTGATAGAGGCCGCTGCCGCAACCAAACTGCTGCTCTACATGTCGCTGATTATCTGTCTGTTCTTTCCCTTTGGCGTGGCAACTGCCGAAGGCGCACTGGGCGCCCAGTTCGCCGGCATCGTCATCTGGCTGGTTAAGCTCTCCATCGGGGCTCTCCTGCTGGCTTTTGGAGAGACCGTCGTCGCCAAGATGAGGCTGTTCCGCGTTGCAGAATTTCTTGGAGTGGCGCTGGTTCTGGGGCTGCTCTCGATGATTTTCCTGTTTGTGCTGAAGGGGCTCTAGGCAATGCAGGGTTTCAATGTTGATACTTCGCATTTTCTCGCCGGGGCCGTGCTTGTCTGCAGTTTTGCGCTGTTGTATCAGGCGCGGCTGTTTGCCCTGCTCAACGTCTTTGCGGTTCAGTCGATGATGCTGGCGCTGGCCGTTGGCTGGCAGGCCCATGTCCAACAGGCCGGGCATCTTTATATTACCGCGGCGCTGGCCCTTGTCATGAAAGGCATGATTATCCCCGGAGCCTTGCGGCGCATCGTCCAGAACATGAAGATTCACCGGACCATCGAGACCGTTGTCAGTGTCAATCTGGCCATGCTGGCAGGGGTTGGCCTGACCATACTGTCGATTATGGTGGTCTTTCCCATCGCCAGGATGGCCGGCGGGCTGGCGCGCGAGGATCTGGCCTTTGCGCTGACCATCATCCTGATTGGTATGCTGGTGATGATTACGAGGCGCAACGCCATCAGCCAGATCATCGGCTTCATGTCACTGGAAAACGGCCTTATACTGGCGGCCACCGGCGCCAAAGGCATGCCGCTGGTGGTGGAGGTTTCGGTTGCCTCTTCGGTTCTCATCGCGTTCTTCGTTTTCGGCATATTCATTTTCCGCATAAGGGAGCATTTTGATAGCGTCGACGTCGATCAATTGAGCGCCAAAAGGGGAGATGTTGAATGACCTCTTTGGCCTTCGCGCTGATCCTCATTGTTCCGGTTGCCGGCATGGTGCTGCTTGCCTTGATCTCCAGCTACCGCATAGGCGCCTGGCTGAATGTCGCCCTGTCGGCCACGGCTTTTGCCGGTTCGTGCCTGTTGTTTGCCGTGCCGATGCAGACCGACACGTTCTTTCTGGTCGACAGTTTCAATATTTATCTCGTCGCCCTCAACACCCTCGTTGGTTTTACAACCAGCATCTTCAGCGCCTCCTATATTGCCCACGAACTTGAGCAGGAAACACTGACACGCGGCTATCTGCGCTTCTATCACGCGCTCTACCAGGCCATGATGACCGCCATGAGCTTTGCCCTGCTCAGCAACAATCTTGGCTTGATGTGGGTCGGGATCGAAGTGGCGACACTGAGCACCGTTGTGATGGTCGGGATATATCGCACTGCCCAGGCGATCGAGGCTGCGTGGAAATATTTCATCCTTGGCAGCGTCGGCATTGCGCTGGCCTTTTTTGGCACCATCCTGCTTTATCTTGCCGCCGAGCAGGTGCTGGGTGAGGGTGCAGCGGCGCTGACATGGAGCCTGCTGGTCAATGACGCGGCAAAATTCGATCCGGCTCTGCTGTCACTGGCCTTTGTCTTTCTGCTTGCCGGCTATGGCACCAAGGTCGGACTTGCGCCATTGCACGCCTGGCTGCCTGATGCCCATGCCGAGGGTCCAACGCCGATCTCGGCGGTTCTGTCCGGCCTGCTGCTCAATGTGGCGCTTTATGCCGTCTTGCGCATCAAAATGATTATGGCCGGCAACGCTGGCGCCATCCCGCCCGGACCGATCATGATGTTCATGGGGCTGTCATCGCTGATCTTCGCCGCCATCATGCTCTATCGCCGCCGCGACATTAAGCGCCTGTTTGCCTATTCCTCGATTGAGCACATGGGCATTATCACCTTTGCCTTCGGCATGGGCGGACCGCTGGCCAATTTTGCCGGGCTGCTGCATATGACCATGCACAGCCTGACCAAATCAGGCATCTTTTTTGCTGTCGGCCATATCGCCCAGGCCAAGCGAACCCAGAAGCTGGCGGGCATTACCGGCCTTGCCAAAAGCCATCCGGTTCTCGCCTGGAGCCTGGGGATCGGCGTCATCGCAATTGCCGGCGTGCCACCATTTGGCGTTTTCACCAGCGAATTTCTTGTCGTGACAACGACATTCGTTCGCCAGCCGATATTGGCCGGCCTGCTGGCGCTCGGCATATTGATTGCCTTTGGCGCCCTGCTAATGCGTCTCCAGCAGGTGCTTTTTGGTGAACCCCAGGGACCGTCACATAAGGTCAGCGCATCGTCTTTGCCGGTATTGCTTCACATGGGGCTGGTGCTGCTGGCCGGCCTTTGGCTGCCGCAAATTCTGGTCGACTGGTTCCAACAGGTTGCGAGGCTTTTGGGATGAACGCAAAGAGGACGGGCGACAAGACGGCGGGTGGCAAGGTGGCTGGCGGCGAGACGGCAGGCGCGAAGATCGCAGGCGGCGAGAGCGAGACCGCCTCCGCGACGGCATCGCTGTTAGCGCTGCTGCAAAACAGCAAAGCGCAAACCAGCCAACATGGCGCCAAACGGTTCAGCGTTTCGCGGGACATCTGGCGCAGACTGGCAGGAGGGCTGGGCCGGAGCCTTGATCTCATGGGGCTGTGGACCGACGACAGCGCCGTGCATATGGCTTTGTTTGACCCCGCAACAGGCGATTTTGCCATTGCCTCACTTGACCTTGTCGATGCTGCATATCCGTCAATCGGCCGCCACCACGCCGCGGCCATTCGCCTGGAGCGCAGCATATTCGACCTTTGCGGCGTTGTCGCCGAAGGCCAGCAAGACACCCGCCCGTGGATCGATCATGGCAAATGGCCGTTAAAACACCCGCTCAGCAAATCGCCGGGCGAAGGGCAAAGCCATGAGCCATATGCCTTCCTGGCCGCTGAAGGCGAGGGACTGCACCAGATTCCGGTTGGCCCGGTTCACGCCGGCATCATCGAGCCTGGACATTTCCGTTTCAACTGCGCCGGCGAAACAGTGGTGCGGCTGGAAGCGCGGCTCGGCTATACCCACAAGGGCATTGAAAAACTGCTTGAAGGCAAATCACTCAATGACGCCGCCAGGATCTGTGCCAGAATTTCCGGCGACAGCACGGTTGCCTATTCGGTTGCTTTCGCCAGAGCCGCAGAAGCAGCGCTTGCTGTCGAGATCCCCGAACGGGCGCATTGGCTGCGCGCGCTGATGAGCGAACTGGAGCGGCTGGCCAACCATCTGGGTGATATTGGCGCCATATGCAATGATGCCGCCTTTGCCCTCATGCATGCCCATTGCGGCATATTGCGCGAAGATGTTCTGCAAGCCTCGAAACTGTGTTTTGGCCATCGTTTGATGATGGATTGCGCGCTGCCCGGCGGGGTGGCATGTGACATCGCAAAGGACGGCGAAGCGGTGCTCAAGAGATTGCTTCGCGGCATTGACGAACGCCTGCCACGCCTTGTTAATCTTTATTACAATACGCCCTCGCTGATGAATCGGACCCGCAACACAGGCTATCTTGATCCGGATCTTGCCGCGAGCTTTGCAGCCGGAGGCTTTGTCGGTCGTGCTTCCGGCCGCCGGTTTGACGCGCGTCAGGCTTTCGTTATTGAACCCTATCGGCAGTTGTCATTTGATGTCGCTGTACTCCGGGAGGGAGATGTCAATGCGCGGGTGTGGATTAGAATCGAGGAAGCGCAACAAAGCCTGGCGCTGATCGGGCAGATCCTGAGGCAGATGCCGCAAGGCGCCATAAAAACCGCCCTGCCTGCGGGGCTTGGCGAAACCCGCGAGGGAGTGGCGGTGGTTGAAGGCTTCCGTGGCGATATTCTGCTGTGGTTGCGCCTGGACGAAAGCGGGCAGATCCTCCGCTGCCATCCGCGCGATCCATCGGTTTTCCAGTGGCCTTTGCTGGAGGCGGTGATCGAAAACAACATCGTTGCCGATTTTCCCCTGTGCAACAAGTCCTTCAACTGTTCCTATTCCGGGCACGATCTTTAAGGGCCACTGCAATGAGAACGTTATTATTCAGGTCAATTTTTCAGCCCGTCGCAACGGTCAGGGCGCCTGACGCATCAACTGCGGCGCTTGCAGAGCTGGGTACCGAGCTCGGCAACAAGGCAAGGGCACTGCTCGGACGCTCGCTGGCCATTCGCGCCATTGATGCTGGCTCGTGCAATGGCTGCGAGCTGGAAATTCATGCCATCGAAAATGCCGTCTATGACCTGTCGCGTTTTGGCTTGCGCTTTGTTGCAAGCCCCAGACATGCCGACGTGTTGACTGTCACAGGCCCGCTCACACGCAACATGAAGATCGCGCTTGAGCGGACCTATGCCGCCATGCCTGGCCCCAAATGGGTGGTCGCCATTGGCGATTGTGCCTGCGATGGTTGTGTTTTCAAGGACTCTTATGCCTGTGTCGGCAAAGTTGACGATGTCCTTGATGTCGACCTTCACATCCCCGGCTGTCCGCCCGCGCCACTCGACCTGCTTAAGGGGCTCTTGGCGCTCATTGAGGCTTGAGGGATCTGCTGAGCCGTATCACTATTGCCGCGCGCGGCGGCGGTGGTCGTGGTGTTACGCCAATTCACGCGCGCTCCATGCCAGTTCATACCGACCGGCCAAAATACTGACTCGTATACCCACAGTCAAGCGCAGAGAATTCAAGAGGATACAACGAAGCCATATGTCAAAACAAAATACCTACGGTATCACTCCCTCTAAGCCAGTTCATGGGCATCGCGCCATTCGGGCCCGACATAATTGACGATGATGGATCTGCGGCTGGCCGCAATTGGGTGATGGCCGACACCATGCCAGCTGTTCCTGCCCGGAATAAAAATGACGCCAAGGCCTTTGCCGTAAGGCGCCGAGCCGACATATTTGAAATCCGGCGGGCCTTGGTGGATGTCGGTGCCGGCGGTTTGCAATCGCGGATCATCCGACAGATAGATCAGCATGGTAAATTTCTTGACCGCTATGTCGGTATGCGGCTCCAGCCAGAAGCCGGGAGCGTCCTGACAATATTCGATTCTGAGCCGGGTGCCGGAAAGATCGGTTCCCGTTGTCTGCTCAATGGCGGAAATGACCGGCGCAGACTTGAAAGCCGCCACGACCCTTTTGCAGACATCGAACTTCTGCTGGTTCTCCGGTGAGAAAAACACGCGCAGGGCATTATTGGTTTCACGCCGGCCATCGAACACTGTGCCATCAGGCAGCGCAAAGGGCAGCTCGGTGATGGCCTCAATCACGTCTTCGGGCAGGGCTCTTTGCAGCAGCCAGTAGTCAAACGGCTGCACGACGTGCTCGGCATTCACCAGGCTTGCCAGCCAGACCTGCGCTTCCGGGCCCGGCTCACTTGTGACATCGGGCTGTGACTGCGCAAAAGCATTCATATCAGACTCCTTTGTAGAAAAATGGAATGTGCCGCTTGACCTTGGCGGATATTTTGTGGCGGCCCAGTTCGCGATCCATTTCCGCCTGTGAGGTCATCCAGTTGAACATGACATAACGCCGCTCGCCCTCGAACGGTTCATGTCCGTGCCACGAATTTTCGGATCTGACGAAGGAGGCCAGCGTGCCGCCATTTGGCGGAATCTCCGCCGCATAGTCATCAAGATCGCTGCCGTTGCGCAGCATCCGCAAGCATCCGCCGCCTTCATCCCAGACGTCGTTGAGGTAGAGCAGGCAGGTCACGAACTTGGCCTTGCTGTCGGTATGGATGCGGCCGTCCTTTTTCTGCGCCTGGCCGCGCACTGTAATCATTATCGGCTTGTCCAGGAGGTCGACGTTGTATTTCTTCTCCATCACCCTTGCGAACTGCGGACTGTGGATCCCCTCGATAAGTCTGCTGAATGCCGGTCCATATTGCAGTTCGGAAAGCGGAAAGATTCCGGGCTTCCTGAGTTCGGGAAAATCCGCGCGCACGGCGGCAAGGTCAACGGCGCTCAAGACACCCGGTGCCATGAAGAATTTGAATGGTTCGGTCGCAACCGGTGCCCTGGCTACAGCTTCGAGATTGAGCAAATGAGCCTCCCCCCATTTTGATTCGGAGAGGGCAGGCTACCGCCTTGCGTTGGAAACTTGATTGACCAATATCATTTTGTCGGAGGTTTTCCGTCACCTGCTGTTGGACCAGTCCTTTGCAATTTGAACGCACTCAGTAATCGCAGCGCGTCATAGAGTTCCCCGGATGCGTCGAACTGGCCAGCACGAATGCGACCGGACAGTAAACTGAAAAGCTCAGGCTCAGCCATTGCCCCATCGCTTCCCAGCAGCAGGCGGAGCTGATCGCCGATCTGCCTTTCAAGGCCCTTATCACCGCGCAGTTCCATTTCCGCCAGAGCCATGGCACGCAGCACCATCAGCGCCTGATAACGCGCCTTGCCCGACAAGTCTCCCAACAGGTTTTCGCTCATTGTCCGCCGGGCTTGTGCCAGCAGATCAGCGCCGTCCGGACGATCACGTATCATTGCGGCCTTCACTCATCGCGGCTTCCACTGGGTTGGTGCGCTCAATTCCACTATGCTCAGTTCGAGATCAGGCAGCAACCGTCCGATGAGCGCCAGTTCCAGTGATGGTTCAGTGCCCGACAGATGTCGATGGCATTGCTGCAGGGCAATGACCGCCCAGCGGACATGCGCCATGACTTCCCAGAAGGCGACGGCGGCGTGATCTATGCTGCGTCCCGAAGCGGCTTCATAATGTTCATAGAAGCTGCGCCGCGAGGTTATCCCGCCAGCTTCAAGATCGGGGCGGGCGAAGCGCCAGCATTTGGCACAGAACCAGCCAAGATCGCTCATCGGATCACCCCAGCCGGCAAATTCCCAGTCCAGTATGGCGGCCAGACCGCGCGCGCTGACGAGATAATTGCCGGTGCGGAAATCCTGATGCACGAGCGTAAGTTCAAACTGGCGGGGTACGTGCAACTCGGCCCAGCGCAAGCCCCATTCAAGTGCCGGACGCTGCTCATCCATGTCATCAAGATGCTGACGCATGACTGCGACGGCCTCATGCGCCGGATGCCCCACGGGCGGCACCAGAAACTCCAGTCCGGCAATTGGCGGGCGCAATGAATGTATGCGGGCAAGCTCGCCGGCAAGCCTTGCCGCCATCGCCTGGCGATCCCCGCCAAGGCTCTCATCCTTGACGATCCTGCTGGCAAGCGCGATGCCTTCAACGTGGCTCATGATATAGAACGCACGACCGATGATGCCCTCGTCCTCGCACAGCCACAGCGGCTCGGGCACCATCACCCCGGCACAATGGACGGCGCGCAGAACCTTGAATTCGCGGGCGCGCGACAGGCTGCTGGCAATCTTCGCCGGCGCATCGCAGCGCATGACCAGACGCTGCCGTCCCGGTTTTTGGCCACCATCAAACCTGCAGTCGATCAGCCAGTTTTCCTGAATGGCGCCGCCGCTCAAGGGCATCAGGCCAGTTATTTCCACAGCCGCGGCGCCAGCGGCCTGCCGCAGCCAGTTCTGCAAATTTTGCCGGAACGGCGGCATCGACTGCGCTGGCGCCGCCTTCATGACCAACTCCAGAAGCCATCGCCTTCTTCAACGAGACGCCGCGCCAGCACCATGCGATGCACTTCAGAAGCGCCATCAACGAGCCGCGCCTGGCGAGCATAGCGATAAATCCATTCGAGCACTGTATCCTTGCTATAGCCGCGCGCGCCGCAAAGCTGCAGCGCCGTATCGGCCGTCAATTGCAGCGTATCGGCCACCTGCACCTTGGCCATCGAAACTTCGCGGCGCGCGAAACTGCCGCTGTCCAGCTTGCAGGCCGCCTTCATGGTCAGAAGCCGACCGATTTCGATTTGCATGGCCGCCTCGGCAAGTAACCCCTGCAAGGCATCGCGTTCGATCAGTTTGGCGCCAAAACTGTCGCGCTCCCTGGTGTAGTCGACGGCGATGGCAAGTGCCCTCTTGGCCAGCCCCAGCCACCTCATGCAATGGGTGAGGCGCGCCGTGCCAAGGCGGATCTGCGTCAGCTTGAGACCATCGCCAACGCCCATCAGCCGGTTCTCGTCGGGGATTGTCAGACCGTCAAATTCGATTTCGCAATGACCGCCATGCTCTTCCGGCCCCATGATGGCAATGCGCCGCGCGATGCGCCAGCCGGGCTGGTCTTTGTGATAGAGGAATGCGGTGAGGCCCTTGCGCGGGTCATCCGATGTGCGCGCGATCAGAATGAAATGTGCGGCGGCTGCGGCGCCGGTTATGAACCATTTGCGCTCCTTGATGATCCAGTTGTCGCCATTGCGTGTTGCACTGGTGCGCATCAGTGTTGGATCGGAGCCGGCACCAGGCGCCGGTTCGGTCATGGCAAAGGCTGAGCGCAATGCGCCATCGACGATTGGCTGCAGCCATTTATCCTTCTGATCCTCGCGCGCCACTTTTTCCAGCACCATCATATTGCCATCGTCAGGCGCCGCGGCATTGAAACAGACCGGTCCGAAGATCGAGCGGTTCATCTCCTCATAGCAGGCGGCAAGTCCGGCGATGGGCAGCCCGCCGCCACCACGGGCTTTCGGCATCTGCAGCGCCCATAAGCCTTGCGCCTTGGCCTTTGCGCGTAAATCCAGCAAGGGCGCCTCGGCGATGTTTTCATGGCCATCATAGGCTGCCGCGTCCTGCTCCAGCGGCAAAATATGGCTGCCGACGAAGTCGTGAATTTTGACCCGCAGGGCTTCGATGTCAGGTAGCAATGAAAATTCCATGGTCTTCCTGTTCCAGAGCCTGTCCTACAGAGAGTTTATGAGGTGTCCGCCATCAACCGGGATCACCGCACCAGTCATGAAGCTGGACGCGTCAGAAGCCAGCAGCAACAAAGGCCCATCAAGGTCGGCCGGCTTGCCGAGACGGCGCTGCGGCACATGGCTGACGGCCCTGGCGCCGGCCTCGCTGGCAAAGAAGTCGGCGTTGAGGTCCGTCTGAATATATCCCGGCGCCAAAGCATTGACCCTGATGCCGTGGCGCGCCCATTCGAGAGCCAGCACCTTGGTCATTTGCACAACGCCGGCCTTTGAGATTGCGTAAGGTGCAACTTGACCAGCGACACGCAACCCGAGGATCGAGGCTATATTGATGATGCTGCCGCCATTGCCATCCGCAAGCATCAGCTTTGCGGCCGCCACAGCACTGAGCCAGGTGCCGCGCAGATTTGTGTCCAAGACAGCGTCCCAGTCCTGCAGGGATTGCTGCAGGGCCGGCGCCTGTCTGCTGACGCCGGCGTTGTTGATCAGCACGTCAATGCCACCAAGGCCGGCATGCAGATCCGCAAATGCCTTGTCAATCTGCGCCGGCTGCAGCAGATCGCAGGGCGCAATGACAACCGTGCCGCGTCCTTTTGAACGCAGCTCTCCGGCCAGCGCCTCGAGCCTGTCTTTGCGCCGCGCCATTAATCCGACGCTGGCACCGGCGGCAATCACTACCTGCGCGAAATTTGCGCCAAGCCCGCTTGAAGCCCCGGTAATCACCACGCGTTTTCGCGAAAGGTCCAGCTTCACCATATCACCATGTCACCTTGCAGGTTTTGTGCCCTGAGTTTTGTGTTCTGTTTTTTGTCACCTTGCAGGTTTTGCCTCGGGGCCATCTCCCGCGGGGGGCTTTGCCGCCAGGTCTTTGGCCCGCTGGCGCAATACATATTTCTGTATCTTGCCGGTCGCGGTCTTCGGCAAGGGACCGAAAACGATGTCGTGCGGCACCTTGAAGCCGGCCAGATTGTCCCGGCAGAAGGCGATGATCTCATCCTGACCGGCACTGTTGTTCGGCTTGAGCTCGACAAAGGCGCAAGGGCTTTCTCCCCATTTGTCATGCGGCCTGGCAACGACAGCCGCTTCCATGACCTTGGGATGACGATAGAGCACCTCTTCCACCTCCAGGCTGGAAATGTTTTCGCCGCCCGATATGATGATGTCTTTTGAGCGATCCTTGATTTCGATATAACCGTCCGGGTGGCGCACAGCCAGATCGCCGCTATGGAACCAGCCGCCGGCGAAAGCCTCAGCGGTTGCTGCCTCGTTTTTCAGATAGCCTTTCATCACCGTATTGCCGCCGAGCATCAATTCGCCCATGGTCTTGCCGTCCCATGGCACCTCCTGCATGGTTTGCGGGTCGGCGACCATGGCGTCCTCCAGAGTGAGATATTTGACGCCCTGGCGCGCCATCTGTCTGGAGCGCGCGGCAGGATCAAGCCCGTCCCAATCATCCTGCCAGGCGCAGTGCAGCGCCGGTCCATAGGATTCCGTCAAGCCATAAAGATGTGTAATCCTGAAGCCGCTCTGCTCCATCGCCTCGATCACCGCTGACGGCGGTGCGGCGCCGCCGGTGGCAACTTCGACAGTCTGGGCAAATGCGCTCCTCGCCTCATCGGGGGCATTAACCAGCATATTCAACACCACCGGCGCGCCGCACATATGCGTGACGCCATGGCTTGCGATCATCGAATAGATCAGCGCCGGATCGGCTTTGCGCAGACAAACATGGGTGGCGCAGGCCGCCGTCACCGCCCAGGTGAAGGTCCAGCCATTGCAATGAAACATCGGCAGGGTCCACAGATAAACCGAATTGCGCGCGAGCCCCATGGTGGTCATATTGCCGAGCGCATTGAGATAGGCGCCGCGGTGATGATAAAGGACGCCCTTGGGGTTGCCTGTGGTGCCGGACGTGTAGAGCAGGCAGGCAGATTGCCATTCATCGCGCGGCTCGCCGAAATCGACGGCGCCAGCACCAGCTGCGCCTGCACCTTCGCCAGCGCCATCATCACCCTCACCATCATCATCACCCTCCGCCAGCAGCGCCTCATAGGTCAGCTCGCCAATGAGATCACCGCCCTCGCCCATAGGGTCGTCAATGTCGATGACCAGCGGCGGACTTTGCATCAGCGCCAGCGCCTCGCCAATGACCTCTGAATACTCACGGTCGCTAATCAGCGCTTTTGCCTCGCCATGGCCAAGGATAAAGGCGATTGTCTTGGCGTCGAGCCGGATGTTGAGCGGATTGAGCACCGCGCCAAGCATTGGAATGGCGTAATGCGCTTCCAGCATCTCCGGCACATTGGGCGCCATCACCGCCACGCAATCGCCATGAGAGATGCCGCGCCTTGCCAGCGCCGACGCCAGCCGGCAGGCGCGGTCATGAAATTCACGATAATTGTAGCTGCGGCTGCCATGGATCACCGCCGTCTTTTGCGGATAGACACTTGCCGCCCTTTGCAGGAAACTTACCGGCGTCAGGGGGCGAAAATTGGCGCTGTTTTTGTTCATTTGCATTCCCCTGCGATGGTCCATGGCATGGCGGGCATGTACTCGCCTGACCTATGCTGACCTGACCTGTGCTGCAATATGCCAAGCCATCGGCAATTGACAAGAGGCAATCGGCAAAGCCACAAGCCGCATCGCCCGGCGGCTCCGGTATTCCATGCCATCATAGGAGGGATAGGGCTTTGCGCGCTGCAACTTTCGACAAAGCGGCAGAATTTTACTCAGCGTCCTTGAGCGCATGGGCGATCAGCTTGCGCATCAGGCTGGGCAGCGCTTCATTGTCGAGGTCGCGCCTTTGGACCCAGCGGCAGCGCGCGCCATCAGCCCAGATGTTGAGCGTCGTCTCCACCGGCACAACGGCACGGTAAACCAGCAACTCCAGTTTGAAATGCGTAAAGACATGGGTCACGATTTGCGGCACCGGCCACCAGTCTGCGCGCACCGGCGCCAGCCGCACCGCCTCATCCTCGTCTTCAAGCCGCTCATTCCATTCTGTCGATGGCACTTCCATCATGGCTGCCAGCAGACCACGCTCAGGCCGTCGGCGCAGCAGCAGCTTGCCGTCTTCGCGCAAGGTCACGAAGGCAATGCCGCGGCGCACGGGCCTGATCGGGCGGGGCAGCCGCATCGGCAGGCTGGCTTCGATGCCTTCGGCCCTTGCTGCACATTCGCCTTTTAACGGACACATCATGCAGGACGGCCGCTTCGGTGTACAAACCGTGGCGCCAAGATCCATCATCGCCTGGGCAAAATCACCAGGCCGCGTCGGCGGGGTCAGTCTGGCCGCCAGTTTCTTCAGCTTTGGCTTGGCTGGCGGGATTGGATCGGTGACGGCAAACAGGCGTGCAATAACGCGCTCGACATTGCCATCGACCACGGTTGCCGGAATGTCATAGGCGATGGCAGCGATGGCAGCAGCGGTATATGGACCGATACCGGGCAACTTGCGCAAGTCTTCTTCGCTGCGCGGAAAGCGGCCGTTATGCTCTCTGCTGACGACTTGCGCGCATTCATGCATATTGCGCGCCCGCGAGTAATATCCGAGCCCCGCCCAGGCGGCCATGATCTCATCGCGCTGCGCATTGGCCAGTTTCCTGACCGTCGGCCACCGCTTGACGAATTTTTCATAGAACGGGACCGCCGCCTTGACGACGGTCTGTTGCAGCATGACTTCCGATAGCCATACCCTGTAGGGATCGACCCGCCTGCCGCGGGTCACGCGCCATGGTAGATCGCGGCGCTCGCAATCATACCAGGCAAGCAATGCCTCGGCACCGAACAACGGCGTTGCCAGTTCAAGCTGTTGTTCAATCATGCGCTCTTTCAGCAAAGCCGGCACATCAATCCTCATTTTCTGTGTTTGTTTCTTGCGGCGCCCGCAGCTTGTGCAAGCGGCCAGCCGCCTTTCGCAGCTTTATCCCGTATAACTATGGCCTGAGTCGCGCGAATCGCTAATGGCGTGCTATCAGTTATCCTACTTCACCCTCGACCGTCACGATTTGCCAAACAGGCCATTTCCGCGAGACACCAAGACGCCAAGACACCAAGACACCGAGACAAATGTTCGCAAGATTTAAGGGATCAAAAAAACGGTGAACCGGGATCGCGCTCAGGCCAGGGACAAAACGGGCAGCCCGCGCCATGCCGGCCAGCGCGGCCTCAAAGCCGTCCGGCCAGGCGCCAGGCCGATCGCCGGTCTCATTCCCAATATCACGCGCAAGGCTTTTGAAAAATATGGCTTTTCGACGGCGTCTCTGCTCACTGACTGGTCTGCGATCATCGGTCCGGACCTTGCGAAATATACTGCCCCTGAACGGCTCAAATGGCCACGCAATGTCAAAATCTATGCCGATATTGACGGCGACGATCAGCGCGGCCGTCCAGGTGCGACCCTCATCCTGCGTGTCGATGGCGCCCGGGCTATTGAAATCCAATATAAATCCGCCCAGATCATGGACCGCATCAACGCCTATTTCGGCTATCGCGCCATCAGCGAGATGCGTATTTTGCAGGCCCCGGTGGCAAATCCATCGGCGGCGCCGGCCAAGACCTATCGCAAGCTGGAACCTTTGCCGGAAACGCCTGCGGAAATTGCTGTCATCAAGGACGAGGCTTTGCGCGAGGTGCTAGGGTTGATGGCTGCGGGGTTGCATCGCCGGCGGATCAGCCGTTGAATCCCAAATAAATTAGCTTTTTCAAGTGCGCCGGTTGTGCCAGGCACAGCCTTCCGGCGCGGTAATAAGCCTCATGGCTGCCGGCCATTCAGCCGCTATTCAGACCTGAAATGCCTTACTCATGGCCGCAACCCATGCTATGAACTGCCAAAAACCCGGTTCAACAGCGCAAGTTCAACCGAAGGCGCTCCTTAGGGTGCTGCCGGCAGCTTCCCGATCTCTGAGGCCCCGTGCAGAAATAACCGCTACAAAAGACGTCGGAGAATTCAACCGGCGTTGAACAACTCTACGAAACGAAACTCACTTATTTCTGCACAAACACTGAGCCAATGAACAGACCACAAGAGAGCAGACCACAAGAGAGCAGGCCAAATCGGACGTACTTAACAGATCGAATTCATTCAAGGAGAAAGACGTGACCGAGCAACCGTCATCAGCAGCAAAATTCACCGGTGACCGCCACAACAGCCCGGCCCGCTCCAGTCTCCGCCAACCGGCCGTTCGGCGCGCGGCATTGCATCTGTTGTCGGCTGCCGTTGTCGTTACTGGCGCCGCGACATTCATTCTGGGCAGCCCCGCAATGGCCATTGCGGCCAGCCCGACGGTGCCTGAAGCCGAGCTGCTGAAACCGACGCCCGGCCTGCCTGACCTCATTTACGGCAACCGCAACGCCAAAATCACCATCGTCGAATATGCCTCAATGACCTGCCCGCATTGCGCAAGGTTCCATACCAACGTGTTTCCGAAGCTGAAGAAGAAATATCTCGACAATAAAAACGGCAACGTCAGATTGATTTTTCGCGAATTTCCCTTGGACAATCTCGCCGCGGGGGCGTCAATGCTGGCAAGATGCGCCGGTAATACATCGACGGAAAAGACCAAAAAAATGATCGACATATTGTTTGCGCGTCAGCGTTCCTGGGCGTTTGTCCGCTCCAATCCGTTGCCGCCCCTGTTTGCCATCGTCAAGCAGCTCGGCTTCACCCAGGACTGGTTCAATAAGTGCTTGAAAAAACAGAATCTTCTAAGCGCAATATCCAAACAGCGGGCGCGTGCCAGCAAGCAATTCGGTGTCAATTCAACGCCGCATTTTTTTGTCAATGGCAGGCGCATGGGTGCGGCTTCGCTGCAAGACTTTGACAAGGCCATCAGTGCCCTTAAATAGGGTCCAATCTCAGCGCCCAAT
>Ga0114931_10003945_pt1 | contig 18627 bp, 16 predicted proteins | sample 2SBtaG_FD_89579 | JGI IMG/M metagenome (GOLD analysis project Ga0114931, IMG submission 89579) | Deep subsurface microbial communities from Kolumbo volcano to uncover new lineages of life (NeLLi) - 2SBTROV14_V59a metaG | ecosystem: Environmental > Aquatic > Marine > Volcanic | place: Kolumbo...
GGTAGTTTCCTTTCCAAAGACTCCAGATTGCCCACCCTCAACAACAATCTAAACTGACCAGCTCAAATCTCCAACACGAGGTCTGGGTCCGGCTAACGCCGGAAAAGTGCGTTCCTGCACCCGCATCCGTAACTTTTTGAAAGCTGCTACTGCCACATCGGCCATGATTTGGTACTTGAGATTCCATGAAAAACCCTCCTTGGCTTTTTCGCAGTCGATGCAGCCAAGGAGGGTGCGAAATTATAGCCAAGAGTGGGCAAAAATTGGAACCGCACTCTGACTAAGCGAATTTTATTGAAAATTCCGCTTCTGCCATAGGCCAGACTGCGCGTAGAATGAAACTCGACAGTGCCATTCGTTCCTGACACCATTTCTGATCTCCTGACACCATTTCTGATCTGTCATTTATCCCATCACTCAGTCCGCGGGGGCCCCGACGGGTGCTTCAGGCTATGGAGGTACCGCGTCACGCTGGCGGTAAAGTCGGCTTCGGCCTGATCGGTGAAAGGAGATACGTTCGGTTCGTAGCCGCCCTCGGCAAAGGCGGCCTTGGTCGGCAGGTACATCAGCGAACCGTTGGTCAGGCCGCAGTAGAAGGTATTCGTGAATGGGGATGCGGCGCGGATGTGCATGGCAATTTCGCTGAACAGTTCGAGCGGCGCGGCCCAGAGGACGGTGTCATGGTTGATCGTCAGGCTGTAGACCGGCACACGCACCTGGGGGCTGCCAGCCGCGGAAACCCGCGCATAGTTGCCGAGTGCGTCGGGCCAGCCCAGCCCCATCTTGCGCGGCGTTTCGATCAGGGTCTTGCCTACCGATAATTTTACTTTGCCCGTCGTGTCGGTTATGGCTCCGTTCGCCGCCATGACCCGGTTGCCCAAGAGGGCATCGTATTCCTTCAGATGGGCGTTGTTAATATCGGCTCCAACGCTGTAAAGGGGCGCGACGTTGCCCTCAGCGCCATTGATGAACAGCATCGGTGCGCCGACTTTGCGCTCGACATACTCGGCGACGAATCCCGGCACGTCGCCGCTGATGAGCGTGTTGTCTCCATCAAGGGCAGTCCCATGAATGGCGTAGTTTGCGATGAGGCCAATAGGCGTGCCGTCTGGCCGTTCGAGCCTCAGCAGCCCAATCTGGCGGTCCACCGGCCCGGCTGGGTTCACGCCCAGGACAATTCGGCCGTCCTCCTTGCGCTCGCGGCGGTTCACATTAGCATGGGCCGTACCGTTTCCAATACCCAGGCGGGCGGGTTCCAGGCGGGAGCGGGCTTCTTTGATGCCATCCAGTAAGACCTCCGTCACCCATTTCCAGTAGGCCGTATCGGGTTTTATCGAGAAGCGATCGCCGAGCGTTCCGCCAAAAAGTTGGCTGAGATACTGCGGCCCTACATGCGGCGCCGAATGGGTGTGGGTGGTCGACCACCAAATCTGCTCCGGCCGGATACCGGTCTCCTTCTCCAACTTCTTGCAAAAGGCCTGGTAAAATGGTGGTTCTATCGTGCAAATATCGGTCGATACAAAAAAGAATGTCTTGCTTCCGTCGTCCAAGGCGGCGATGCGGTGGTAGATTCGGTCGTGCACGCCTGTCGATTGTCGCGGGCCATAGCCGTGCAGCCACTGGGGCGTGTCTGGGGTAATATCCACCTTCACACAGGCCGCCCGAAACGAACCGCCTGGCTCGGCGCCGTCGGCGGGTTCGGCCGCCGAAACCCGGCCCATGGGCCCCCCCGCCACCACGATGGCCCACCATGCCGCCACCATCGTCCGAGCAAGAATTCCTAATGTCTTTTTCAGATCTATGATCGTCTCCAATTTTCTAACCGTTCACGGCATAGACCGTGCGTTGAGCTTATCCGCGGAGCGTGATAGAAAAGATGTCATGAACCGAATAGCATTAACCTCGGCTTTCCAATTTCCTCTTTGGACTCTCACACAACCTTCGATTTGCCTGGTACCGGTACCGGATAATTCCCATCGCTATCGGGCACAACCGGAGGAGCAGCGGCGAATTCGTAGACGCTCGGCGAAAGGTCGATCTGAGAATTGATCGCGTCTTCCCATTTGACAATCTTGCCCGAATAGGTCGCCATCCGGCCCATAATCGCAGTCATTGTGCTGTGAGCGCCATACTCCACTTCGCTATAGGCATCTCCACGTCGAATCGCGGCAAACAGATCTTCGTGTTCTTGCTGATACGGGTCGACTCGTTTTCCTTTGAATCTCCAATCTCCAGTGGCTCCAAAAATCTTGTTGCCACCGATGTGTGCTGTGCCGGTCGTGCCGGTTGCGAATTCATCGACTTTGCTCGCACAGTGGGGGATGTGTCGACACTGGCTCATCATCGTCGTGCCATCGGCATAGGTGTATTCCACAGAGTGATGGTCGAAGATCTGGCCGTTGTCCTTCCCCTTACGCACTTCGCGTCCCCCCATCCCTCCAGCTTCCACAGGGTGGTCCCCCATGAGCCAATTGCTCACGTCCAAGTTGTGTATGTGTTGCTCGTTGATGTGGTCGCCACACAGCCAGTTGAAGTAGTACCAATTGTTGACTTGATATTCCATCTCGGTCGGCTTGTGCCCAAAAGCGGTTTCAAAATCTGCTCTCGTGCGAACCCAGACCCCCGATCCATTCCAATAGACTCTAGTCAGCTGAATCTCGCCAATCGCTCCGTCCTGCAGACGCTCGATCGTTTCGATGTAGCCCGGATGATGATGACGTTGCAGACCTACGGCGACGGCCAGCCCTTTCTTCTCAGCCTCTTTGCCAGCTGCCAACACGCGACGGACCCCAGGGGCATCCACGGCAAGCGGTTTTTCCGTAAACACATGCTTGTCCGCTGCCACGGCTGCTTCGAGATGGATGGGGCGAAATCCCGGCGGGGTTGTCAGAATCACCAAATCAACGCCGCTGTCGATCGCCTTCTGGTACGCATCAAAGCCCGCAAATTGTCGCTCGGGCGGTACGTCAATCGTAGCAGTCAATGCGCCTGCTTTCTTGGCTGCCTTGTCATCATCAAGGTCTCGCTCCAACCGGGCGAGAGTATTGGTGACTTTGGGCAGGAAAGCGTCGGCCATCGCCCATAGTTTGACTTTACCCTCGGTGCGAAGGGCTTGGCCCGCTGCGCCAGTGCCACGACCACCACAGCCGATCAGAGCGATCTTGATTTCCTCATCGCCCGAAAAATGAGCAGCCCGGGCAAGACTCACCCCCGAAGCCAGGGCAGCACTGCTAACCACGACGGCCGAGGTCTTAACAAAATCTCGCCGGGAAGGATTATTGTTCGAGCTTGACGTTGAATGCTTGGGATTGCTCATGAAATTTCCAGTCGTATTGATAGGGTCGATGGAGAGAATTGTATTTGGTAGTAATATGGTACAAGAAAGCAGGGCTAATTCCAAATACGCTTGATCGGGCATCAGGAGGATTGCAAAGTCACTTTTTTTGAACCGCCAAGAGCGCCAAGGAGGAAGAGAATGGTACTCAAACAGCCAGATTCTCAACTTTTTCTTACTTTTTAATCCTTGGCGCTCTTGGCGTCCTTGGCGGTTTTTATGACTTGGCAATCCTCCTGAGAGGGCTCCCAGGAGCCCTTGTGAGGCGGTGCGTGGAGTGGTAGGCTGTGGGATTCGGATCTACATCAAATCAGCAATCCAGAGGGCCAGTTTCCCAACAGGGGCTAAGCAGTCCCAAGCTGGAACACGGCTATTCGTCGAGGAACGTGACCATGCAGGCTGACATTCACCCCGATTACTACGATACGAAAGTGACTTGTGGCTGCGGCAATAGCTTTCAGACTCGCAGTACTCGTGAAGAGTTGAAAGTTGATATTTGCAATCAATGCCATCCCTTCTACACAGGCAAGCTCAAGTTTGTCGATACGGCTGGCCGGATCGAGAAGTTTAAGAACAAGTTTGCCGCTGCCGGTTATGCCAGCCTTAAGAAGGGCAAGAAGGCCAAAGCGGACAAGTAGTTGCCGTTTGACCAGTCACCATTGGCCATTGCAAATTTCAGGTTTGCAATGGCCATTTTGCGTTACAATCTGAGCCATGCGTGAACTCTTAGAAGAAAAGCTGGCCCGTTTTACCGAGCTGGAACAACAACTCGTCGACCCAGAGGTGCTGTCCAACTCACCTCGGCTGGCTTCGGTTGCGCGCGAGCATGGTTCACTGGCCAAATTGGCCACCAAGTACCGTCGGTTCAAAGAGCTGAATATTTTGATCGGTGAAGCTCGTGAGATGATCGCCGGAGACGACCCGGAAATGCGCGAGCTTGCCGAACTGGAACTCGCCGAACTCATCGAGCAGCGGGAAGCCTTGTGGAACGAATTATTGGAATTGACCCTCGGTGGAGCGGATGCCAACCGGACGCGGTGCGTGATGGAGATCCGTGCCGGCACGGGTGGCGACGAGGCAGCGTTGTTTGCTCGCGATCTCTATGAAATGTACAAACACCATGCTGAAACCAAACGCTGGAAAGTTGAGATCCTCGATCACAGCCCGACTGAGCTCGGCGGTTTCAAGGAAATCTCGCTAGGCTTGTCTGGCGAAGGGGTCTTTCGAGAGTTGCAATACGAGAGCGGCGGCCATCGTGTGCAACGCGTTCCTCAGACCGAAACTCAAGGACGGGTCCATACTTCTGCTGCAACTGTGGCGGTCATGGCTGAGCCTGAAGATGTGGAAGTCAACCTCAAGCCTGACGACTACCGGGTCGACAAATTCAATGCCAGCGGCCCCGGCGGTCAGCATGTGAATAAAACCGAGTCCGCGATTCGGCTTACCCATTACGAAACCGGTACCGTCGTGCAGTGCCAGGACGAAAAGAGCCAGCACAAAAATCTGGCCAAGGCATTACGCGTGCTCAAGACACGCGTCTATGAAGCCAAAAAGCAAGCCGAAGCTCAGAAACGAGCCGACGAACGAAAGACGTTAGTCGGATCGGGAGACCGTAGCCAGCGAATTCGCACTTACAATTTTCCGGAGAATCGGCTTACAGATCATCGCATCGGCCTCACTTTATACAAGCTCGACCAGATTCTGTCGGGCAACATGCAGATGGTTACCGATGCACTAATCGATTACGATCGTCAGCAGCTGCGGGACGACTTTGGAGCGGACGACTGAGGAAGGGAATTGCAATAAACGGGCATGACTGACGACCAACCTTGGACTATCGGGCGGCTGCTGATGTGGACGACCGACTTCTTGCGTGACAAGAACGCCGAGAGCCCGCGTCTTGATGCCGAGGTGTTGCTGGCACACGCTCGCGACTGTCAGCGGATTGAGCTGTACACCGTGTTCGAAGAGGTCCCAGATGAACAGGTGCGGCAGCAGTTTCGCGATCTGGTGAGTCGCAGAGCAGGGGGGACCCCGGTGGCGTACTTGGTTGGCCATCGAGAGTTTTTTTCGCTGCCGTTCCAAGTTACACCCGATGTATTAATCCCACGTCCTGAAACTGAGCTGCTGGTGGTACGCGCGCTAGACCTAGCTAAGTCAAACCCACAGCCGCCGCACATTGCTGACGTCGGTACCGGTAGCGGAGTGCTGGCCGTTTGTTGCGCAAAGCACCTTCCAACCTGTTCGGTGATGGCATTGGATCTGAGTCCCCAAGCTCTGCAAATCGCCAAGCAAAATGCGACAAAACACAAAGTAGCACAGCAAATTGAATTTGTCTGCAGCGACTTGTTTGCCAATCAACCTGCCGAACCGACGTTTGATCTTATACTGAGCAACCCTCCTTACGTGGCGACCGCCGAGATGAAGGGACTTGAAGCCGGAGTACGAGATTATGAACCCCATTTGGCCCTGGATGGGGGAGAGCAGGGGACCGAGATCATTGAGCGGCTCGTGCCGCAAGCGGCCGAGCGCCTAAAACCGGATGGCTGGTTGTTGATCGAAGTGAGTCCTACCAACGCTTTGCGTGTGGAGTACTTGTTGTCGGACGACAGTCGATTGGCTAAACATGAAACGATCCACGATCTGGCTGGCTTGCCCCGCGTTGTGCAAGCTCAACGGAAAAGGGAGTAAACATGGCAGAAAATGAAAATAACCCGCTGCGTTGGCTGGCATTGGTCGCCCTGGATCAGCCGATGCTGCCCGATTTCGACGAAGTAGCTCGGCTCGTCGGGCAGAGTTTCGCAGAAGCACCCGAGATGGTGGTGGCAGGGAGTACCGAGGCGTTGTTTACTTGCTCGATCGGGGAATACACGGCCGCGGTGACATTGGTCGATCGACCGATCCCCTGGTCGCAGCTCGAAGGCCCCTGTGCCACGGCATGGTATTGGCCCGACGCCGCAGATCAGCTGCGCGATCACTCTGCCCACTTGTTGGTCACTCTCATAGATGAAGGCGCCAAATCAATCGAGAAGAGCACTCTTCTTACTCAACTCGTATCGGGAGTCGTGTCGGCTTCGCCCGCGGTGGGCGTATTCTGGGGGCCCGGCCGACTCGTGCATCCCCCGCAAGCATTTAATGAGCAGGCGATGCAAATGTCGCCCCGAGATTTACCATTGTTTCTCTGGATCGATTTCCGCGTTGAGCGACTTGAGCCGGGCAAGGTTCGTCTCTACACGACTGGGCTCAAGGCGCTGGGGCAAACCGAGTTGGAAGTGCCAGAGTACGAAGGCGTTCCACAGACACTGCTCGAGTATGCCTACAACATCGCTCATTATCAGATGACCCAACCGAAATTCATCAACGATGGCCATACGATTGGGCTCACCGAGGAGGTGCAAGTCGTCGCGCACCACGGGCGATCGATGTTTGATGAAGGGATCGAAGTAATTCGGTTGGAGTTTCAATCGGCGGGAGTGTAGGCGGCAGATCGGAGGGTTGACCGTCCTGCCGGACGGCGCGAACCCATTATTCGACGCCGCCACGGTAAATCCGTTGCCGCAGGGCATTCCGGCTGCTCGTAAACGGTCCTTCGGTCGTATCTTCGGCCAGTGCAGCGACCATCATTTCTAGCTTGGCGTCGAGATCGTCGGCATAGTGGATGATCAGCGCCTCGGGGAACATGGGCGGCTTGGGCGAGCCCCATTCGGGTAGCCGTTGGTGCGAAACGATGATGTGCTCGAGCCGCAGCAAAGTTTCTTCGTCGAGCGGATATTCCGCTGCCAATTCGCGAACCATATCTCGACCCTGCAAAATATGGCCAATCAAAGATCCCGAGACGGTGTACTCTGCGCCAGTCGGTGTGGATTCAAGTTCGCGGATCTTGCCGATGTCGTGTAGTACCGCGCCGGCAACGACTAAACCTTGGTCGAGCGGCGGCTGCATATCCGGATAAAGCTCTGCGTATTTTCCGGCCAGGAAAGCTGCTGTACGCGATACGCTAAGCACATGCTCCAGGTAGCCACTCATTCGTGCGTGGTGGTTGAATTTTGCAGCCGGCAAGGTGAGCAGCACCTCTCGATTCCGTTCCAGCATAGCGTGAGTAAAGTCTGCCAACGGCTGGTCTTCGACTTTCTGAGTGACCAAATCGCTGAGCCCTGCGAGCATCTCTTCTGGATCGTAGCGAGCGGCTGGCAAGCACATCGCTGGATCGAACCCCTCGGCTTGGTCCTCTTCGCTGACCACACGGATCTTGCGGATCTCGAGTTGCGGACCGTAGTTGGTTTCGCGGTATTGGGCGCGAAGTTTGAAGAACTCGCCGACCCGCCACTTATCGCGACAAACGGTTGACCAAGTGGTATCGCCCCAAATCGGAAAACTCACTTCACGACCCGCATCGCGAAAAGTGACGCGGAAATAGGGTTTCCCGTCTTTGGTCGTCAGTTCTTCCTTGGCCGAGAGCAGGGCGAAGAAATCGGCCTCCTGGCCATGCACCAAGTCTGCCAAGAGGGCAATTTTCGGGGCCATAGAATCACCTGAATCAAACAGGGCATTTTGTGAATCGGACATGACGTCCATTGTAACGAAGTACGGAGGGGGGAGTAGCCACGATTTGGCTGACCACTGGCGGCATCTCGATCGGCTGCTCGGCTAATCACTCGTTCTCGATCCTCGGCGATTCGGCCGACAACGCAGAGAGCATCGTATTCAGCTGGGTACGAATGCCGTCCATCACGGGATCGGAACTCGCGTTGCGATTCCTGCGCGGATCGACTTCGATGGCTTCGCCCACTTGAAGAACCACGTGAAAAGGCCCGTGGGGGCTCACGCGATCGGTAAAATCTTCTTCAAATCGTTCGACCGTCTCGAGGATATGCTCCGGAATATTGGGTTCTGTGGTCCGCACGTACTTTCTAGGATAGTGCGACATCTGTTGCACATAGTAACAAGCGGTGAGCTGCTTCCAGCGACGATGGCGTTCCTCCAGAGTGATATTGTTCTTGACCATGTCGGGCAAAATCGCGGTTCGCAAATTCTTAACTCGCCCGACGACCCCTTCTTCCGAGTTCTTGATCTTCCACTCTTTTTCGAGCTTCGCCAACTCGTCTTCAATCAGCTGGTCGACCCGCTCGTAGAAGTCGCCCGTACGTGCAGCGCCGAAATATTCGATCTCTTTCAGCGAGAGCAGCGCCTGGGCGATCTGTTGGAGCCGAGGAATCAACGGTTTATCGCGTTGCGGGTACCACGAAAAATGCGACTCGATCTCCTCCAGCACCGGAGTGATCGTTGCCGACAAGTCGCCTCGGAAGAAATAACGAATCGCGATCGGATGCACCACCACTTTGCCAGGCGGGTCGAGTTTTTGTCGACGCTTGGCGGCAGTGCGCGCCATAAATGCGGTACCGTCCATCAGGGGCATAACAATATCATTGTGCCTCGAGATGGCGCCCTCGGGAAAGACGATCAGTGGCCGCTTGCCCTCGACCAAGATATCAACTGCCGTATTGATTGCCCGCCTGTCGACGCCTTCGCGATAAACACTAAAGGCGCCCATCCGACGCAAGAGGAATCGCGTGAGCCAGTCCTGCTTAAAGAGATGCCAGGAAGCCATCGCATACATACTGCACTTGAGCCTACGTGCGATCAGGTTCAATGTCAGGGGATCAGACATCCGGCAATGGTTGGGGGCTAACAAGATGCCATGTCCTGCCGCAAGCGAGGCCGACAACCGTTGCAATTCACGACATTCCACCGTTTGAATACCAAAGCTCTTGCGAAGGTACCGATTGAGATACTTTTTGATTACCCAGGGCCAGAACTCGCCATAAACGGGCGGAACGAATTCATAGGGCTCTTCGATAACTACGTTATGCATTGTGGGGCAGTTCACTGGGTGGGCTTGAGGCACGTCTGCTGCGTAATCGGCATAGTTTGCCAAACTGTCAAAATTCCGCTGTTAGCCCCAGGATAACGAAGTTTCCCGTCTTTTGCCCAGGGCAGAGTTGTTGGCCGATACTTAGAATACTCAAAGTGAAAACCGCCAAGGACGCCAAGAACGCCAAGGGGCTATTTTTGCAGAACCAACAAGGAGTTTTTCCTCTTTGCTCGTCAATCATACTTTACAAGGCGGGTGTCAGGATTTTCTCTGTTCTCTTGGCGTCCTTGGCGATCTTGGCGGTTAGTCTTTTCAGTTTGAGTTAGAACAGGAAAGTCGTGGGCGAGGACGCCTTGGCTCGCTCAAGTGGAGAGATGCTCGATCCATGAACCGAATTCGTAAAAAACTCAAACCCCGACGAGAATCGGCCGTTCGCGAAGCTTCCCGCTGGCAGGAAGATTTTGCCGACTACCTGCGTAGCGAGTGCCATTTGGCAGTCAACACGGTTGAGGCTTATTCACGCGACTTGGCTCGATTCTACGAGTGGTTGGGCAGACAACGCCTTCAACAGCTTCGCGTCAGCGAATTGGCTGGCTATCCCGCTTGGTTGCTCGAACTCCCACTGGCTCTCAAAAGCGTGACCCGACACGTTGCCTCGCTCAAAGTCTTTTTTCGATATTTGCAACTCGAAGGGGCTCTAACCGACAATCAGGCCGAACTGCTCGGCACACCAAAACTATGGCAACGTGTGCCACAGGTGCTCTCAGAAAAACAAATCGACCGACTGCTTGCTGCCCCCCGTCGAGCCGATCCTTTCTACCAGCGCGATCGGGCAATTCTCGAACTGCTCTACGCAACAGGCTGCCGCGTCTCCGAACTGTGTCGCCTGCGCACACGCGACACGCATCTCAAAGAGCGCTACTGCATTTGCCATGGCAAGGGCGATAAACAACGCATTGTGCCGTTGGGATCTCGCGCAGTCGAAGCCATTAGCAACTATCTCAAGGACGAGCGACCTCAACTCACGGCACGTAACAATTCGACATCCGAGTTCTTGATTCTCTCCCCTCGCGGACAAGGCATTCGACGCGAACGCATTTGGGAACTCATCAAGAAATATGCCGCCCGCGTCGGCTTGCCGAACGATATTAGCCCCCACTCGCTACGACACAGCTTTGCCACCCATCTCCTGGCAGGCGGTGCCGACTTACGGCAAGTGCAAGAAATGCTGGGCCATGCGAGCATTGCTACAACACAGATCTACACACATGTGGATCACACGCGGCTGAAAAAGGTGCACGAGGCGTTTCATCCACGCGCGTAAAAGAAAAGGGGCTAGGAAAAAGGCGAGCAGCAGTTAGGAATTTACCTTCATAACCCGACGCGTCAGCGAGGGATAAGCCGGTCTTCGCTGCATCCCTCGCTGACGCGTCGGGTTCCGATTGGTCAGTGTTCATCTGCCGCTTGCCTTTTTCCCCAATCCCCTTTTCTCTATTGCGGCAATGGCGCAAAACGCACTCGTTCAACGAGCTTATGCTGCTCGCCGTTGTCGTCGACGTAGCCGGTGATTGCGGTAATGGCATTCATGGCGTAGCGATACTTCAGGTCGTAGTCGGCTTCGATCTCGACTTCCTGTTCGGTCGAGCCAGGGCCTCCTGAGTCGCCCACCAGATTGCGGATCTCCTGATTCAGCTGGGCGAAGGGGGTAGAGCCATCGAGGACAACGTCGCCTAATTGCACTCTCGCAAGTTCGCCGGTCGGCGTTGCCCTGAGCCTGACTTTGAGCAGCGGCGTCTCGCTTGGCTGGCTCGTTTGACTGGCCGAGGCTGAGGGCATGCGGATGTTAAAATCGCCCTCCGGCAGCACGATTTTGAAGGTAAACACAAAGAACACCAGCAGTTGAAACACGATGTCGATCATCGGTGTCATCTGCAGGACAACGGTTTCGCGGTGTTCCGTGTTGCGTATTTTCATGGATCAAGAGGGGAGGGGGGGAGGAATGACGAATGACGAATTGATGGATGACATTTTGTTCCTCTATCATGCTCCGCGGATTGTACTTTTTTCGCTCTGTTTTCCGCGCAGCGCGAACTTTTCAAATTTCAACTCTTGGCATGTCGCGATGATTTCCTGCACTAAACCGGTCTTTGCGTTCTTGTCGGCGCGAATGATGACCGTCACATCAGCCAACTGCTTGGAAGTATATCGAAGAATAATCTGCGTCTCTCTCAAGAGTGCCGACCGAAGACGCGCAAGCTCGGTCAGTTCATTGCCGGCGTAAATAAAGTGGCCGTTGCTAGTCAGATGAATCGTCAGTGGCTGTTCGTAGGGAGCCGCCGGTGGTTTGGCAAGTTCACTGGCGGGAAGCTTGACGCGCTGATCCTGCTCGGCATCAGAAAAATTGATCACCATCATAAAGAAGGCAATCAACTGAAATGTCATATCGATCATCGGCGTCAAGTCGCCTTCGACGATGCTGCTGTCTCCCTTGGGGCGAATTCGCATGATTAATCGTGAGTCGAGAGTCGTAAGTGGTTAGTCAATTCGTCATTCGTGCTTCGTCATTTTTACTCAGGCTTCTTTTGAAAACGGCCCATGAGCCCCTCGCTGACAATACCCACTTCAAGCACCAAACGAGCCACACGATTGCGGAGCAAGTTGTAGGCTGCCAAGGCGGGAATCGCCAGCGCTAGTCCCACCAGCGTGGTGAACAGTGCCGTCGAAATGCCTTGGGCCAGCGCTTGGGGATCAGGTGCCCCGGTGGCAGTGTTGGCAATCAGTTTGAACGACTCGATCATGCCGCTCACCGTACCCAGCAGCCCAATCATCGGGCTAAGAGATCCAATCAGCGCTAAGTAGCTGAGCCGATGCTCCAACCGCATGTTTTCTTCTTCGCCTACCTCTTGCATCCCTTCGATGGCCTCGTTGTAACCTGCAGAGACTTTCGCAAGTCCCGCAGACAACACATGGCCCAAGAAAGATTCGTCGCTTCGAGCAAGATCGTAAGCTTCTTGAAACTGCTTGGCGTCTAAATGCTTTTCAAATCCTTCGATCAGCTCGCTGGGAATGACGTTATCGCGCCGTGCTGTAAGCAGATTCATCACGAACAGTGCAACCAGTAGGAAAGAGATTCCCAAGAAAACCAATCCGTAGAATAGGCCGAGCGAGTTGCCCGCCCATTGCAAATAGCTAATCTGAACGTCCGCATTATCCCCGCTCCCAGCAACATCTTGCTCGGCAGGGGCAGGGGTAGCTTCCTCCTGGGCATAAGTCATTTGCGCTGACAGGCCACAGGTCCCCAATGCCGCCAATACGCAGCAAAGAAAAAACGGCTTGAAGAAAGCTGTGTAATTCAGTCGGTCGTAAGCAAGTCTCATGCTTGCGTATGCTCCTCTCAGGGAATATGGATTTCTAGCCGCAGGCGGAAGCCGGCGGTCGAATCGGCTCAAACCGTCGGCTGCCGCCTTCGGCTGGTATTTTTTCCATTGCGGACGTATTTTGTCTTGCCCTAATCTAGCGATCTAAGCGTTTCGTTCCAATCGTTTATTTTTTCATCGACCTCAAAGCCAACCTAATCTGCCCACTTCCTTACCGTTTGGCCCAAGGGCTCGCTGGATACTCCTTCAAAAGACGCTGCTTGGCGTCTCGCGCCCGGGTTTCGTTGCCAAGAGTGCCCCAGAGGCGGGACAGCTCGTACAGTGCCTTGGCGTGATCGGTCGAAGACGAGGCAAATAGTAAATCGACGTGCAGAAAAGCATCGCGGGCTGCCTTTTTGTCGTCGCTCGTCAGAAAACAGTCTCCCAAGGCGTTGTAAGCTCGGGCCAGCAATTCGGTATCTTCCGGCTCGGCTTCGGCAATGATTTGCTTGACCGTTTTGGTTGATTCTTCCACATCGCCGTTGGCAGATCGGCTTATTGCTGCTTGCAGTGTCGCTTCTAACTTTTGGCTTTCGGCGGTCGCGTTGTCTGCGGCGGCTGCGATCGCCTTGTCAAACTCAGCAATTGCCTCGGCATGCTTTCCTTCGCTCTGCAGCAACCGACCGATTAAGACTGCCGAGCGAGCCTTGTGATACGGCGATGGAGCCCTGCCCAGTTTGGCATACTGTTTTCGAGCTGCTTCGACATTGCCAGACGCCATTTGCAAATCGCCCAACAACTCGATTGCTTCGGTCAAATGAAAGCTCTCGCGATTCTGAGTCAAAAACTTGCTGACGGCTGACGTGGCAGGTTCAATTTTTCCTTGCCCGGCAAGTGCCATCTTGGCCGAACAAGAGGCGAGCAGGAAATCGAATTCCTGTTTTACCTCTTTGCGGTCCAACTTTTCGCGAGAAAGTTTGTTTAGCGACTCCAACGCGTCGGCGTACCTACCACCTGTCGCAGCAAGACGGGCTGACCGCAGCTCTTTGGGTTCGCCGGCAAAACTGATACTCGTGATTTCCTCAACCGGCACACTTCGCTCAACTCCGCCTCGAGAAATCGTCACCGCCAACTGGCTGACCTTGGTTATTTTGCCCGAGTCGATTCCATTGCGTCGTTTAATTCGGTCGATACCTTGGGCATCAACCTCTGATACGCACAGCAGTATCGTGCCGACCGCGAGCGAAAATACAATAAACGGTATACGCGTCATTTCTATTCCTGTCCTGATGCGTGAAACGTGTGAGATTATTTCTTCGACTGAGCTTCAATTCGTTGCAGCAACTCGTCAAAAGCTCGCTGCCACTTGGGGCCCCCCAAGCCGGGATACAATCGCTTCATCGACTGCACACTCCGCTGAGCCGTCTGCAGATGTTTTTTTCCTGTGGCTCCACCTGCAATTCGAGCGGCCTCGAAGCGTGCCTCGGCAGCATGGTAGCGGGCTTCAAAAAAAAGGTCTCGATACTTGGCTGCTTTCCTTTCGTTGGCGGGAAGATTTCCAGGCGCCCGCTCGGCCTTCTTACGCTGCTGGTCCGCCTTGGTTGCAAGCCGTAGCCAGCCCCAGACGAGATTCTGACGATCTTTCTGAGGCAAAGCGCCTAGAATGGCTAGTTCCAATTTTTGTAGATTTCCAGTCTCGGTTCCCCAGTTCTGAAGTGCCATAGCCGTGGCTTGCTGAAGCTCGAGTAGGTTGGACTTTTCCTCTAGGATTTGGGTGTATTGCCGATAGGCTTCCTCAAATTTTTGTTGCGAAAGCAGGCAATCTCCCAGACGTTTTCTGACGCCGAGCACGGCAATTTCGCTGGGTGCGAAGTGGGCATCTTTTTTCACTTCGGCAAGAATTTCACGGTAAATATTCTCAGCCTGTTCTAAATAACGCGAGGCATCTTCGCCGAGCAGTCCACTGCCCAATTGCAGATTGGTTTGAGCGATCCAGATGCGAATCTTCCAGTCGTTGCCGTCACTTCGCTCGGTCACACGTTTCAGCAAATCTTCGAACGAAGCCGCCACGACGCTCGCTTTGTCGGTCTTACCTGCCGCCGACAGTTCACTAATTTGCTGTTGTAGCTGCAATCCTAAACTGACGTAGATGTTGGTGAGTAGACGCTCAGAGTCTTGCTTGCCGCTGACGGCCGATTCGAGCAATTCCATCATCTGCTGCGCTCGATCTCGCTGGGGCGGGTTGACCGAGACGTATGCTCTTAACGCTGCCTTGTAGGTTTCTCTTGCAAACTCAGGCCGCTGCTGCATGCTCGCCGGATCGGCGACGAGACTCAACGGGCCAACCTTGGGGTCTTCCAGCACACGTACTGCCTGGTCAGATTTTCCTTGAGCCAAAAGCAGCTGTGCAAAGTAAAGCACCGCAGTTGCCTCAGCAGACGAGGGGTTTTTGTTTTTGCGAAGCTGCTCGAATCCACTGGAAAGAAACTTGCTGGCGCGATCCTTCCATGCGGCGACCTCCTCTGGAGCCGGGCCTGGGGTGCCGGACGTCATCTGGAGATAACGAGTCCACATCGAGCCACCCAAGCTCAACTCCGCTGCTGCCCGTCGATCGGCTGGCAACTTGCCTAAGAGCTGCTCCGCTTCTTCCAGTCGATCCTCGCCAAGAGCGATATTGATCAGCAAATTCATGGCCGTGCTGGCGTCGTCAGAATCGGGCCAACGCTCAATAATCAATTGGGCAATTGACGACAATCGCTGCGATTCGAACCGCAAACTGTTAGCGGGGTCGCCCGATCGCTTTGCCTCGTTAAAGAGCCGCTCGTAGGAGGCTAACGCCAACCGTGCTGCTCCCGGTGCAAACTTGCTGTCGGAATATCGGCGTGCCAGATAGCTACCGATTACGGCCGACTCTTGGAGACGTCCGTCCTGCCAATAAAGCCAGCAGAGGTAGTAACGGGCAGTAAGTAGCTCCTCAAGCGGCGTTTCCTCGTCGACCAAGCGAAGTGATTTTTCGAAGTACTGCCGAGCCGCTTTTTTACTCAAATCGGCCTGCTTGCGGAGATCCTCGACCGCGGCAGGATTGTTCTCCTCAGCCAATCGAGCAGCCAGACTCGACGAATTCATTTGGCCCAAGGCCTCTTTTCCGGCGGCTAGGGCCTCGCCAAATGAATTTGCGGCAACCGATTTGATTTTGCCACCCGAGCTTACCAGGGCGGCTTTGGCGCGGTTTTGAAATTCACCTGGGACTTTTGCGATCTCGCGGTAAAGTTTGCGCGCATCCGATTGCAGTCGGCTCACTTCATTTCGATCGGGAATATCTTTGGATTTGGCCAGATAGGCCTCGGCAAGCCGATAGGCCACCGCTTGCCAGTGAACTCCCCGCCGTTCGTCGCCCCGTGCATCTCTTAGCCAATCGCGACACTCGTCGATGGCTTTGTCGGGCTCGCCAGCGGCCAAAAAACACTCGGCCCGACGCCGATACGCACGGGCCATGAGTGTCCTCAGCTGCGGGTCGGGGCTCGGTTGGCCGATCACGTTGTAATAGGAGTCCAGCGCCGCATCGAGTTTACCCGCCGCTTGAAGGCAACGTCCCTCGAAAAGCATGCAGAAGTAGCCTGCACGTGTGCCATCGTAGTCTTCCGAGAGTTTGGCAAAAGCCTTGGTTGCCTCGGCAAGCGACTTCGAGTGCTCAGCAGATTTTTCGGGATAGGTGCGAGATTTTTCAAATTGAATACTAGCCAGCCGAAGCCTCGCCTTGGCCTGCAAGTCTCGCAACTTCAAACTTTTGGCCCGCGATTTCGCATCGCGTTGCAAGATGGCAGCCTTGGGGAGAGACGCGATTTGGCTCGCACAATCCTTCAAAAGAGTGTCGAGGATACCAGTCGCGGCAGAGAAATTTTCTCGTGCTGCACGGCGAAGATGTTGTTCTTCTTGCGCCTGGCTAGGAATTTGGTCCGCTTTGGATAGAAAAACCAGAGCCTGTTCGTTGAGCAGCTCCCCCGCTTGGGTCAGCGCCTCCAGGTAGTAAGCAGACTTGCGGTGGCTCTTTGCAAATTCCTCAAATCCGGTTGTCGCCTTCTCAAGCAATGCCTGCCGCTGTTTGTCTTGGATGGCTTCTCGGGCAAGCGCAACTTGAGTGATGGCACGCTCGAAATCGATTCGATCCAAAAACTCGCTGCTCGCCAGCGGATCGCCTTGGGCTCGATCGAGGTACTCCATCGCCACATCGTGCCAACCACGCTCGCGCAGCCCATCGAGAAACTTCGCCGCAAGATCTGCGGCCGTCAGCGGCTCTGCAAAAGCCAGCAGAGCCCAGACGCAGCACCCCATCGAGACTGCACGCCCTATTCGAGGCGAAGACGACGCTGAAATCACAGAAACGCCTTTCTTCTAATGAGCCTATCTCAGAACCCATGTGGAGGTTTCCAGCGGCGGCGATATGTTGAACCACCACACGGTTTTGGGACGTGCCGTAAATCTGCTCCGGAAAAGAGAGTCCATTCTACACAAGGGCGCATAAGTCATGGTAGAGGGGCAATTCGAGAAAAGTGGGGCCGAATGGCTGCAATGTCCAAGTCATTTGGCAAACTGTGACGCTGCCTTCATTGTCCGAATGTGCCTGGGGCGACTAAACTTACACAATACCGTAGTTTTCATTTTCGACGATTCTGGAATCTAATTGTGCTACGTTTTCGCTCAGGCGTCAAAACCGTAAAATCCGGCCGCAACCGATGGCGGCTGTGGATGCTGGTAATTGCATTGGGTTTGGTCCTTGCGGCCATGCGGCAATTAGGTCGGCCGAGCACTGCGCGACGTCTTGAGCAGTTGTTTACTAGCCCCCTGCCGACGACCGCCCCCCGAACACCAAACTCGACGACAAACTCGACGACAAACCCAATAACGCCCAACTTCGTAGCCCCTATTCAGGAAGCGAGCAAGGGCGACCAGGGCCAAGATCGCCAGGAACCGGAGCTACCTAATTCGTTTTCGGCCGACGCTGAGGTGAGTGGTCTTCTGCATGTAAAAGACAAAACTTATTTTCTCCCCGCTGAGCGCGAAGCATGGTTTTCTCTGTTCGCAAAATTACAGGAGACTGACGAAAGTCGACTCGCGCGCGAAACCTGTGGTGAAGTCTCTTACGCTCAACTCCTACAGCAGCCCGATGTATACCGTGGCCGACTCGTCACGATTGTTGGCAATGTTGTACGAGAAGAAATCGAGCAGCCTGCTAAAAACCAGTTGGGCATCGATTCGTACCACCGGCTGTGGATTCAGCCACGAGGTGGCGGGCAATGGCCACTGGTGGTCTATTGCCTGAAGTTGCCAGCCGAGTTTCCCCGCGGCGAGAACCTTACGGCACATGTTTCCATCACAGGTTTTTTCTTCAAAAATTGGTCTTACGCCTATCAAGGGGGCTTGGGACTAGCTCCGGTTGTGCTCGCCAACAAATTGCAGTGGCAGCCACCTGTAGCCATTACCCACGCGAGCCGCATCACCACCAAAAATTGGATTATGGCATCAACTCTCGCTTGCGTCTTCGCCGCGATCACCACCTGGCTAGCCATCCGCCACACACGCCGCCGCTCCTACACACCCATGGCAACACAGCATCTACAAGAAATTCTCAATCGGGAGCCCAAGGCATGATGCAACGCAAGTCTTCGGTGCCGCTTGTTTTTCTTGTGAGTGGGTTCTTCATGTTGTCCTGTCCTACTTCGTTTGCAGAAGACGACGCGGATACCAGCTCGGGCTTTCGCAGCGTATTAGAAATGGCTGAACTTGGCCCAGAACTCCTTGCAGAATTTTCCGACTCGTCGGAATACAACGCAGAAGACTGGAAACTTTTCATTCAGCTATTGTATCGCCTCGACCAATACCCATCAGCAGAGCAAGCCAACTGGGCAATCGAGTGGAACGAAACCTCAAAACCACAGGTCGGTGATCTGGTAGACGTGGCCGGTACCGTAGAATCGGTCGAGGTTCTTGCTGTGCCCGAACAGATTGCACAAGCACACGACTTGAAATCGCTCTATCGTTGCCATTTTCGTTTCGCTCTATCGGCA
>Ga0114931_10003946_pt1 | contig 18626 bp, 14 predicted proteins | sample 2SBtaG_FD_89579 | JGI IMG/M metagenome (GOLD analysis project Ga0114931, IMG submission 89579) | Deep subsurface microbial communities from Kolumbo volcano to uncover new lineages of life (NeLLi) - 2SBTROV14_V59a metaG | ecosystem: Environmental > Aquatic > Marine > Volcanic | place: Kolumbo...
ACCCCGGTGAGGATCGCGGCCAGCGCGCTGTCGATCCGCTGCTCTCCCCAGCCGATCAGCGCGAAGGGCAGCGCGCTCGACAGAAGGCCGAGAATGAGGAACGGGAGCCATTCGCGGGGCGTGCGCGGCAAGCGTGTCCCGGTCAGGCGCGCGACGATCAACAGCGCTCCGGCGGCGACCGCGAGGCGACCGGCGGCAATGGTCGCGAGCGGCACGGTGACGAGCGCCAGCTTGATAAGCATGAAGGAGCCGCCCCAGATCGTCGACAGAAACGCGAGCAGGGCGAACTCGCGCGGTCCCGCCGCGCGCGGCGTCACGACGCCGCCGCGTCGGGCGCGGGCGTCAGCCCCGGGGCTGCGGTTGCGGCTCGGGCAGGCAGCGCAGACGTCGGAGCGCGCTGCGCAAGGCGTTGGCGAGGGTCAGGCGCTCCTCGGCGGTCAGGAAGGCGCCGATGATCAGTCGCCGTCCGTGCGAGCTCAGCGTGAGCCGGCAGTCGGGCGCGTCCGCGTCCTCGACCTCGACCCGCAGCCAATAGGGCTGAAACCGCCATTCGCGCGTCCGCCCCGACGGCTGGATGCGGCGCACGGTCAGGTCGCGCTCGGTCAGCGCCAGGGTCTCGCGCAGCCGTCCCGACCGGTAGTTGATGCGAAAGGCGAGCCATACCAGCGCCACGTCGAGACCGAGAAAACCCGTGATCGGCCAGGCGCCGATCAGAAGAAAGATGCAGCCCATCGCCAGGCAGGGAGCCGCGACCAACAGCATCAGCGCGCAAAAACCGCGCCGCGTGAGCGAGCGGTGCGGCACGAGGACCGCGTCGAACAGAACCGGCGGCGTTCGTTCCGTCAACCCGCCGTCCGCCGCATTGTCCCGCGTCGCGCGATGTGCCGATTTCGATACCATGGCTCCGCCGTCATCATAGCCGCCGCGCCGCTTGCGCAAAACCGGGTTGATTCAGGGGTCAATAGACGGCGATCTCGATCAGGTTGCCGTCGGGATCGCGGATATAGACCGAGGTGATCGGCCCGCGCGCCCCGCTGCGCGCGACCGGGCCTTGCTCGATCGCGACGCCCTCGGCCGCGAGATGGGCGACGACCGCCTCGATATCGCCCTCGGCGATCAGGCAGACGTCGGCCGACCCCGGCGTCGGGCGCGCGGCCTTGGGCTCGAACGGGCGGGCGGCGGGATGCAGGTTGATCTTGTGGCGGCCGAAGCGCAGCGCCTGGCGGCCCTCGCCGAAGGTCACGCGCTCCATGCCGAGAACCCGGGCGTAGAACGCCGCGCTCGCCTCGACGTCGCGGACCGTGAGCACGAAATGGTCGACGCGGTCGATCCTCATGCGCCGATCATAGCGCATCGCCCGCCACCGTCTTGAGCGATTGCCCGTTCCCCGTTGGCGCCGTTATGCTGACGGCCATGAAACGCGCCGATATCGAGGAATTCTTCCGCCGCCTCGCCGCCAAGAACCCGGCGCCGAGGTCGGAGCTCGAGTACCACACGCCCTACACCCTGCTGATCGCGGTGGTGATTTCGGCCCAGGCGACCGACGCCTCGGTCAACAAGGCGACCGCGACCCTGTTCAAATGCGCCGACACGCCCGAGGCGATGGTCGCGCTCGGCGAGGAGGGCTTGCGCGAGCACATCAAGACCATCGGTCTCTACAACAGCAAGGCGCGCAACATCATCGCGCTCAGCCGCATGCTGCTCGACCGCCACGGCGGCCAGGTGCCGCGCGACCGCAAGGCGCTCGAGGCGCTGCCCGGCGTCGGGCGCAAGACCGCGAGCGTGGTGCTGAACTCGGCCTTCGGCGAGCCGACCATCGCGGTCGATACCCATGTCTTTCGGGTCGCCAACCGCACCGGGCTCGCGCGCGGCAAGACCCCCCACGCGGTCGAGGAAGAGCTCTTGCGCGTGGTCCCGCCCGCCTGGCGCCAACACGCGCATCACTGGCTGATCCTGCACGGGCGCTATGTCTGCAAGGCGCGCAAGCCCGAATGCTGGCGCTGTCCGGTGCGCGACCTCTGCGCCTATCCGGCCAAGACCGAGGCGCCGTCCCCTAACCCGGGTCGGCCGCGCCGAGAAGGGCGCGAAAGCAGCGCCGCTCGTCCGCGCGCTCGAGGCGGTCGCCGCGAAACTCGTAATAGGTGACGCGGTAGCGACCGTCGGTCTCGCCGTAGAGAAAGACGTCGAGCACGCAGGCCCGCGAACGGTACTGCCAAACCTGCGCCGACGCCTCGCGGCGCGTGAACGCGGGCGCGCCGAGCAGCGCCCGGAGCGCGCCGTGGTCGAGCCCCATCACCTGCTCGGGATCGTCGTCGACAGGCGGTGGCGGCGGTGGCGCGGGGGGCTCGGGTGGGGTCGCGAGCGCGGCGGATTCGGCCTTGGCCGCCTCGTCCTCGGCGGGCGTCAGGCGGGCAAGCATCGTGTCCGCGTCGCCGCCGGAGGTCTTTCCGGCTTCGCCGGGCGCGGCCTCGGAAGGCGTGGCCTCGGGAGTCTCGAGGGCGGCGGCCTCGGCCACCGGCGCGGGTGTTTCGGCCGTTTCAATCGTGGCGTCGCCGCCCGCGACCGGCGGCGGTGTCGTTGTTTGGCAGGCGGCGAGCGCGAGCATCAGCGCCATCGAGACGCCGGCCGCGCGCATGGTCGACGCGCCCCGACGTTCAGCGCGGGGACGTCGGCGCATGCCCGTCATTCCCACCGGGCGCCGCGACGAGGTCCGCGCCACCGCCCGGCGCGCCGCCATCGAGCGCCCCGGGCATCGCCATGAACAAATGCGCCATCGCCGCCGCCGCGACGATCGGCGCGATCAGATTGACCAGCGGCAGCGACATCAGAACGGTGACGATCAGCCCCGCGATCAGGAGCCGCCCGCGATGACGCCGGCGCAGCCGCCCCATGACGCGGGCGTCCAGGCGGCGCATGGCGACGAGCTCGAAGTTCTCGCGACCCAGCAGGTAGCCGTTGAGCAGGTAGAACACCGCGAGCCCAAGCGTGGGGATCAAATAGAACGGCAACGCCAGCAGGTTGAGCGCCACGAGCAGGCCGAAGAACCGCGCGGTCGCGATCAGGGTTTCGCCGACCCCGGGGCCGCGCGCGGGCGGCAGGTCGGGATAATGGCGCGCCTCGACCGCGGCGACCACGCGTTCGAGATAGAACCCGCTCACGAACTGAACGACCGAGGCGAACAACAGCCAGAACAAGGCGAAGACGACGAACCCGCCGATCACCGCGACGATGAAGCCGAGCGCCGCGACCAGGGGCTCGCGCAGCCAGTCGAAGGGGATGAAGCCAAGGCTCGAGGACGGGTCGAACCCCGAGATCAAGCTCCACAGCCCCCAGCCGAGCGCCGCGAAGATCATCGCCGTCCACAACGCGACCCGCCAGATCACGGCCCGAATGGGGGGATCGCCGAGTTGGCCGAAGGCGACGGAGAACGCCGGGATCATGGGCGGGATCGCAATGGTTGGACGGGCGTTCTATGTAACCATTGGCGCGCCGCCGGGCAACGGGGTTTCTCCCGGATCGGGCCGTCGCGCCGCGATCAGCGCCGCGCATGCCGCGGCGTCGCGCGGTCGCGCGGCTCGATCGGCGTCAGCGGCGCGAGGCCGGCGGCGGCCTCGAACAGCGCGCCCGCGGCGAGCACCCGCGCCTCGCCCCGGGGCGGACCCATGATCTGGATGCCGACCGGCAGGCCCGTCCGGGTGAAGCCCGCGGGCAGGCACAGCACCGGGCAGGAGGTGAGCGTGAGCACGAAGGTGATCGCGATCCAGGCGACGTAATCGTCGAACTTTTGGCCGCCCGCCTCGGCGAGATAGCGCTGGTTGACGTCGAACGGCGGCACGATCGCCGCCGGGCAGACCAGCAGGTCGTAATCGTCGAAGAAGGCGACCACCCGGTGGTAGAGCGCGCCGCGCGCGCGCTCCGCCGCGCCGATCGCATCGCCGTCGAGCGCGAGGCCCTTCTCGATGTTCCACGCCATCTCGGGCTTGAGCCGCGCGCGCTCGGTCTCCAGCAGCGGCGCCTTTCCGGCGGCGAAGCGCGCCGCGCGCAGGGTTTGGAAGGTCTCGGGCGCGTCCGAGAAGTCGGGGCAGGCGTCCTCGACCGCGGCGCCCATGTCGGCGAAGACCCGCCGAGCGGCGCGGGCGCAGATCTCGGCGACCTCGGGATCGACCGGGGTGATCCCGAGATCGGGGCTGAAGGCGACCCGCCGGGGTGGCTCGGGCGCGTCGACTGCGGCGAGGAACGGGCGCGCCGGCGGCGGCAGGCTGCGCGGATCGGCGGGGTGCGCGCCCGCCATGGCGTCGAGCATCAGCGCCACGTCGACCACGTCGCGTCCCATCGGTCCGGCGACGGCGAGGGTGTCGAAGGGCAGCGGGTCGGGGCCGGTGGCGACCCGCCCGGGGCTTGGGCGCAGGCCGACGACGCCGCAGAAGCTCGCCGGCGTGCGCAGGCTGCCGCCGAGGTCCGAGCCGGTGGCGAGCCAGGTCTCGCCGGTGGCGAGCGCGACCGCCGCGCCGCCCGACGAGCCGCCGCAGGTCAACCGTCGGTCCCAAGGGTTGAGGGTTTTGCCGAAGACCTCGTTGAAGGTGTTGGCGCCGGCCCCGAACTCGGGCGTGTTCGACTTGGCGATCACGATCCCGCCGCGCGCCTCCAGCGTCTCGACCATGAGGCCCGAGCGCGCGGGAACGTGATCGGCGTAGATCGGCGAGCCGTAGGTCGTGCGCACCCCGGCCACGTCGTCGAGGTCCTTGATTGCGAGCGGCAGCCCCGCGAGCGGGCCGCGATCGTCGGGCGCGCGCGCCATCAGCCGCCGCGCATGATCGCGCGCGCGGTCGAGGCACAGGGTCGGCAGCGCGTTCACCGCCCCGTCGACCGCTCGAATGCGCGCCTCGGCGGCGTCGATCAGGTCGAGCGGCGTGACCTCGCCGCGACGGAGAAGCGCGATCGCTTCGCGGGCGCCGAGGGCGGTGAGATCGGTCATGGGGCCTCCATCGTCGGGGGCCACGAGTATCGCGCGGCGCGCGTGGGCTGTACAGAGACCGGTTGCCGACTATGCTAGGCCGCTCGCGGGACGAGGCGGAAACACGGGGAGGATGCGAATGAGCGAAACGACGCTCGACGTTCTGGGCATCGGCAACGCGATCGTCGACGTGCTCGCCCATGCCGACGAGGGGTTCCTGGTCGAGAACGAGCTCGCCAAGGGCGCGATGACGCTGATCGACGCCGAGCGCTCCGAGCGGCTCTACGACCGCATGGGACCGGGGATCGAGGTCTCGGGCGGTTCGGCGGCCAACACCATGGCCGGCATCGCCGCCTTCGGTGGCCGCGCGGGCTTCATCGGCAAGCTGCGCGACGACCAGCTCGGGCGCGTGTTCGCCCACGATATCCGCGCCGCCGGGGTCGCCTTCGAGACCCCGCTCGCGGCCGACGGGCCGTCGACGGCGCGCTGCCTGATCCTCGTCACCCCCGACGCCCAGCGGACCATGAGCACCTATCTCGGCGCTTGCGTCGAGCTCGGCCCCGACGAGATCGACGAGGCCGCCGTGGCCTCGGCCGCGATCACCTATCTCGAGGGCTATCTCTGGGACCCGCCCGCCGCCAAGGAGGCGTTCCGCAAGGCCCACCGGATCGCCCACGACAACGGCCGCCGGGTCGCGCTGACGCTTTCGGACCCGTTCTGCGTCGACCGCCACCGCGACGAGTTTCGCGCGCTCGTCGGCGATCATATCGACATCCTGTTCGCCAACGAGGCCGAGATCGTCTCGCTCTACCAGGCCGCCGATTTCGACGCCGCGCTTCAGGACGTGCGCGGCCATTGCGCGATCGCGGCGCTGACGCGCGGCCCCAAGGGCTCGGCGATCGTCGCCGACGGCGAGGTTCACGTGATCGACGCCCAGCCGGTCGCCCATGTGGTCGACACCACGGGCGCGGGCGATCTCTACGCCGGCGGGTTTCTCTATGGGCTCGCGCGCGGCTTCGACCTCGCCCGCTGCGCGCGGCTCGGCGGGCTCGCCGCCGCCGAGGTGATCGGCCATATGGGCGCCCGACCCGAGGCCGACCTCGTCCGGCTCGCCGCCGCCGAGCTCGACTGAGGCGCGCGCCATGTATTACGAGCCCGGCAAGAGCGCCCACGGCCTGCCCCACGACCCGTTCAAGGCGTTGATCGTGCCCCGGCCGATCGGCTGGATCTCGAGCATCGACCGCGCGGGCGTGGTCAACCTCGCGCCTTATTCCTTCTTCAACGGGGTCGCCTCGGACCCGCCGATCGTCATGTTCTGTCCGAGCGGCAAGCCGGCCGGCAAGGGCTTCAAGGACACGCGCCGCAACGTCGAGGAAACCGGCGAGTTCGTGGTCAACGTCGTCCCCCACGAGCTCCGGCGCGCGATGAACGCGACCTCGGCGCCGGTGGCGGCGGCGGTCGACGAATTCGCGCTCGCCGGACTCGCGCCGCTGCCCGCGCGCCGGGTGCGCCCGCCCCGGGTCGCGGGCGCGCCGGTGCATCTCGAATGCCGCTACCTCCAAACCGTCGAGCTGCCTTGCGACGACCCCGCGTCGTCGAACGCGGTCGTCTTCGGGATCGTGATCGCGATCCATATCGACGACGCGGTGATCGAGAACGGCCGGGTCGACGTGCGCCGCTTCCGCCCGGTCGCGCGGCTCGGCTACATGGATTACGCGACGGTCGAGGATCTCTACGCCATGGAGCGTCCGTCCGCGCCGCCGGAGGATTGAGGGGATCGCGATGGACGCTCCGCCGCCCTTGTTCGTCTCTCACGGGCCGCCGACGCTGATCGACGAGGCCGTCGCCTGCCGCGATTTTCTCGCCACGCTCGGCCGCGCGATCGGAACGCCGCGCGCGATTCTCTGCGTCTCGGCCCATTGGGAGACCGACGCGCCGCGCCTCGGCGCGGCGGCGCGGCCCGAGACGATCCACGATTTCTTCGGTTTTCCCGACGCGCTCTATCGCCTGCGCTACGCCGCGCCCGGGTCGCCCGATCTCGCCCGCCGGGCGGCGGAGCTGCTGGGCGCGGCCGGGTTCGAGGCGGCGCTGGATACGGCGCGCGGGCTCGATCACGGCGCCTGGGCGCCCTTGATGCTCATGTATCCGGCGGCCGATATTCCGGTCGTCCAGCTTTCGATCGGGCGCGACGGCGACCCGGCGCGGCATTTGGCGCTCGGCCGGGCGCTCGCACCCCTGCCCGCCGAGGGGGTGCTGGTGCTCGCGAGCGGCAACGCGACCCACAATCTCGCCGAGCGCGGGCGGCGCGACGAACCCGCGCGCGGCTGGGCGCGGGCGTTCGACGACTGGCTCGTCCGCGCGGTCGAGGCGGGGCGCGTCGACGAGCTCCTCGACTACCTCGACCGCGCGCCCGAGGCGCGGCGCAATCACCCCACGCCCGACCACTACCTGCCGTTGCTCGCGGCGCTCGGCGCGGCGGGAGAAGGCGCCCGCGGGCGGCGCATTCACGCGAGCTTTCTTTACGCCACGCTTTCGATGGCGGCCTTCGCCTTCGGCGTCGGCGACAAGTCCCTTTTCGGGGTGGCGGATTCGGGTTGACCGCGCTAATGCGGAGGATCATCTTGCGCAGCGCCCGCCGATGGTCGCCGGGTCGTTCGTTCAGCGCGTGAGGACAAGATGCTTATAGGCGTTCCCAAGGAAATCAAGACCCACGAGTATCGCGTCGGGTTGACGCCGTCGAGTGTTCGCGAACTCGTTCACCATGGCCATCAGGTCATCGTTCAGACCAACGCCGGCCACGCCATCGGGCTCGACGACGACGACTACGTCAAGGCGGGCGCGAAGATTCTCGGCACCCCCGAGGAGGTCTTCGCCCAGGCCGAGATGATCGTGAAGGTGAAGGAGCCGCAGCCCGTCGAATGCCGCATGCTGCGCGAGGGCCAGGTGCTGTTCACCTATCTGCATCTCGCCCCGGACCCCGAGCAGACCCGCCTGCTGATGGAATCGGGCTGCATCGCGATCGCCTACGAGACCGTGACCGACGCGCGCGGCGGGCTGCCGCTGCTCGCGCCCATGAGCGAGGTCGCCGGGCGGATGTCGATCCAGGCCGGCGCCCATTGTCTCGAAATGGAGCAGGGCGGCCGCGGCATGCTGCTGGGCGGCGTGCCGGGCGTGGCGGCGGCGCGGGTGGTCATCATCGGCGGCGGCGTGGTCGGCACCAACGCCGCGCGCATGGCCATGGGCCTCGAGGCCCATGTCACGGTGATCGACAAGTCGGTCCGCCGCCTCCAGGAGCTCGACATGCAGTTCGGGCCGATGCTGAACACGATCTATTCGAGCGTCGATGCGATCGAGCGCCACGTCGAGGGCGCCGACCTGGTGGTCGGCGCGGTGCTGGTGCCCGGCGCCGAGGCGCCCAAGCTCGTCACCCGCGAGATGATCGCGTCGATGAACCGGGGCTCGGTCCTGGTCGACGTGGCGATCGACCAAGGCGGTTGCGCCGAGACCAGCAAGGCGACGACCCACGCCGACCCGACCTACGTGGTCGATGACGTGGTCCATTACTGCGTCGCCAACATGCCGGGAGCGGTCGCGCGCACCTCGACCTTCGCGCTCAACAACGCGACCCTGCCGTTCGCGGTGGCCTTGGCCGACAAGGGCTACAAGCAGGCGCTGCGGGACGACCCTCATCTCTTGAACGGGCTCAACGTTCATCGGGGAAAGGTGACATACGAGGCGGTCGCCCGCGACCTCGGGCTCGACTACCAGCCGGCGGCCGAGGCGGTCGCCGCGTAACGAACGCGCCGCATTCTTCGGGGGCGTCGAGGAGCGGCGCTCCCGAAGACGCGGTCAGCCGCCGCCGAACAGGCGCGAGACGAAGCCGCGCCGCGCGGGCGCGCCGTCGTCGTCGTCCGCCGCGCCGCCCCGCGTGTTGCGGATCGCGTGCTCGTTGAGCACCTCGTAATCGAAAACCGGCGCCCCCTCGTCCAGGATGTCGTCGCCGTTGGCCACGCGGTCATCGGCCATGCGCCCATTGGTCGCCGCGCGCCGGGCGCGCGCCGGACGGGGCGGTGGCGTCGTCTCGATCAGCGTGACGGGCGTCGTCTCGTCGACCCGCGCGGCGAGGTCGTCGATCGAACGCTTAAGCGCGTCGAGCGTCCGGGCGAGATCGTCGGCGGAGATCTCGGAGCGCTTTTCCGCCGGGCGGCCGGCGATCTTTTCCGCCAGGACGTTCATGGCGCTCGCCAGCACGGCGAGGCGCTGCTCGTTCTTGCGCTCGTTGGCGACCAGGCGGTCGGCGATCGCGAGCAACCGCCGGTCGCGGCGGTCGAGGTCGGAGAAGCGCGCGGCGAGCGTCTCGAGCACGTGCCCGCCGCGCTCGATCCCGTCGAGCCGCTCGACGAACTGGGCCACGGTCTCGTCCATCGCCCGGCCGGCGTCGCCCGTCTTCTCGATCTGGTGGGCGAGCCGGGCGAGCGTCTCGGCGAGCGCGCTCGGGACCGGCGCGACCTCGCGCGCGCCGCCGCCGGCCGGGGAGATGGCCGGCGAGGGCGCCGCGCCCCCAGACGCATCTTGGGACATGCCCGGGAATGTGTTCGGGGAAGTGGCGGCGGCGCGCGTCGCGCCGCCCGAGCCGAGCTCGTCGTTGGCGGTCGCGATCAACGTCGTGTCGACCCATTCGCCGATGGTCATGCGCCGCCGTCGGGCGGCCTTGGCCGCTTTGGCGCGGGCTTCCTGGCTGACGCCGCGAACCGACCAGGGGGGCTGATGCTTGCGCATGGACCGACAATATCTTGTAGTTGATAGGGGTTCTTATACTATATACGTTTATCGCGCGCGTGTCATACACGCGTCCTACCGTCTTATCTTCGTTATCGTTAATCGTTTCTTAAAAGCGCCGGACGGGCGACCGCGCGGGTCGGGGGCCGTCCACCCCATCAATCAAAAAGACATCGGGCAAAAGACATCAGGCCTTGAGAGGCCTTGGGGGGACCTGGGAGGGGGCGTCAGCCCTCGACCTCGGCGCCGGCGAAGGCGGCGAGCGAGAGCAGGTCCGAGACGGTCGCGCCGAGCTGGACGATCTGCGCCGGGCGCTCGAGCCCCATCAGGATCGGCCCGATCACCGTGCCGCCGCCGAGCGCCTGGACCAGCCGCGACGAGGTATGCGCCGCGTGCAGGCCGGGCATCACCAGCACGTTGGCCGGCCCCGAAAGGCGGCAGAACGGGAACAGCGCGCGCACCCCGGCGTCGAGCGCCACGTCGGCGCCCATCTCGCCGTCGTACTCGAAATCGACCCCGCGCTGGTCGAGAATCGCGACCGCCTCGCGCACCCGGGTCGCCTTCTCGGCGCGCGGGTAGCCGAAGGTCGAGAACGACAGCAGCGCGACCCGGGGCTCGTGGCCCATCTCGCGCGCCTTGGCGGCGCTTTGGACCGCGATGTCGGCGAGCGCCTCGGCCGAGGGGGTTTCGTTGACCGCGGTGTCGGCGACGAACACCGTGCGCCCGCGCGCCAGCAGGATCGACAGCCCGAACAGCCGGCAGCCGGGGCGCGGGTCGAGCACCCGCAGCACCTTGTCGAGCGCTCCCCAATAGCTCCGCGTCAGCCCGGTGACCATGGCGTCGGCATCGCCGCTCGCCACCATGCAGGCGGCGAACACGTTGCGGTCGTAGCGCACCCAGCGCTGGCAGTCGCGCTTGAGCGCGCCGCGCCGCTGGAGCCGCTCGAACAGCATGTCGACGTAGCGCTCGAACATGTCGTGGCCGGCGTTGCGGATCTCGAAGGGCGCGGCGTCGGACAGCCCGCTCGCCTCGAGCGTCGCCTGGATCCGCCCCTCGTCGCCGACCAGCACCGGGGTGCCGTAGCCACTCGATCGCCATAGGAGCGCGGCGCGGATGGTCTTCTCCTCCTCGCCCTCGGCGAACACCATGCGGACCGGGTGCGCGCGCAGCTTCTCGAACACGAGCTGAAGACTGGAGGCCGCCGGGTCGAGCCGCGCGCTCAGCTCCTGGCTATAGGCCTCCATGTCGACGATCGGCCGGCGCGCGACGCCGCTGTCCATCGCCGCCCGGGCGACCGCCGGGGGGATGCGCGAGATCAGGCGCGGGTCGAACGGCTTGGGCAGGATGTAGTCGGGGCCGTAGCGCAGCCGGGTGGCCGAATAGGCGGCGGCGACCTCGTCGGGCACGTCCTCGCGGGCGAGCGCGGCGATCGCTTCCGCCGCGGCGATCTTCATGGCGTCGTTGATGGTCGAGGCCTGGACGTCGAGTGCGCCGCGGAAGATGTAGGGGAAGCCCAGCACGTTGTTGACCATGTTGGTATAATCGGCCCGTCCGGTGGCGACGATCGCGTCGTCGCGCGCCTCGGCGATCTCCTCGGGCGTGATCTCGGGCTCGGGGTTGGCCATGGCGAAGATGATCGGCTTGTCGGCCATCGAGGCGACCATGTCGCGGGTCACGGCGCCCTTGACCGAAAGTCCGATCATCACGTCGGCGCCCTCGAGCGCGTCGGCCAGCGTGCGCGCCGCGGTCTCGACCGCATGCGCCGACTTCCACTGGTTCATGCCCTTCTCGCGGCCCTGGTGGATGACGCCCCGGGTGTCGCACAGGACCACGTTCTCATGCGCGACGCCCATGCTCTTCATCAGCGCCGCGCAGGCGATGCCCGCCGCGCCCGAGCCGTTGATGACCACCCGCGTCGTGGCGCGCTCGCGCCCCGTGAGATGAAGCGCGTTGATCAGCGCGGCGGCGACGATGATCGCGGTGCCGTGCTGGTCGTCGTGAAACATCGGAATGTCGAGAAGGTCGCGCAGCCGCTGCTCGATGACGAAGCATTCGGGCGCCTTGATGTCCTCGAGGTTGATGCCGCCGAAGGTCTTGCCCAGGAAACGCACGCAGTTGACGATCTCGTCCACGTCCTCGCTGTCGACCTCGAGGTCGATTCCGTCGACGTCGGCGAAGCGCTTGAACAGGACCGACTTGCCCTCCATCACCGGCTTGGCCGCGAGCACGCCGAGGTTGCCGAGCCCGAGCACCGCCGTGCCGTTCGAGATGACCGCGACCAGGTTGCCCTTGGCGGTGTAGTCGTAGGCCGACAAGGGATCGTCGCGGATCGCGAGGCAGGGGGCCGCGACCCCCGGCGAATAGGCGAGCGACAGATCGCGCTGGGTCGCGAGCGGCTTGGTGGGCGCGATCTCGATCTTGCCCGGGCGGCCGCTCGCGTGCATGCGCAGCGCGTCCTGGCTCAAACGTTTTTCGGTGTCGTTGGACTTGGCCATTCTGGAGCTGCCGCGCGCCGCCTTCGACGGTCGGGCGCGGCCCTTTCTCGTTCTTGGTGGTTTTCCGGGCTTTCCCTTGCCGGTCATCGGCGCTCCCCGTCGGACGCCCGATCGCGCCCATCGAATCGACTCTCGGGATCAACTCTACTGGAGCGTTTCGGCCCGCGTCAAAGCGAACCGTGCGCGGGCTGCGCGCGGGCGGGCGATGTGCTAGCTTCGCGGTCCGGATTCGCCCGAGCCAGGAGAGACGGCCGTGTCCCATCGCCCCGCGCCGCCCCGCCGGTCGCCGACATGAGCGGCCCGCCCGCCCGCGCCCGCGCGGCGGCGGCGACGGCCGCGCGGGCGACGCCGATGATGACCCAGTATCTCGAGATCAAGCAGGCGCATCCCGACTGCCTGCTGTTCTATCGGATGGGCGACTTCTACGAGATGTTCTTCGACGACGCGGTGGCGGCGGCCGAGGCGCTCGACATCACGCTCACCCGGCGCGGCCGCCACGAGGGCGCCGACATTCCCATGTGCGGGGTCCCGGTCCATTCCCACGAGGGCTATCTCGAACGCCTGATCCGCAAGGGCTTCCGGGTCGCGGTCTGCGAGCAGGTCGAGGACCCGGCCGAGGCCCGCAAGCGCGGCGGCAAGGCGCTGGTGCGGCGCGAGGTGGTGCGGATCGTCACCGCCGGAACGATCACCGAGGACTCGCTCCTGGACGCGCGCCGCCACAACTACCTCGCGGCGCTGGCGCGCGCCGGCGGCGAGATGGCGCTCGCCTGGCTCGACGTCTCGACCGGGGCCTTCGCCGTTCAGCCGATCGTTGCCCGCGCGCTCGCCGCCGAACTCGCGCGCCTCCAGCCGGGCGAGATCCTGGTGCCCGAGGGACTCGCCGCCGAGCCCGCGATCGCCGCCGCGCTCGCCGACCAGGGGGCGGCGGTCACGCTCCAGCCCGGGGCGCGGTTCTCCTCGGCCGCCGGCGCGCGCCGCCTCATGGCGCTGTACAAGGTCGCCGCCCTCGATGCCTTCGGCGCCTTCGAGCGCGCCGACCTCGCCGCCTGCGGGGCGCTGGTCGCCTATGTCGAGCTGACCCAGAAGGGCCGCCTGCCGCGCCTCGAGCCGCCGCGCAAGCTGGCGCGCGCAACGGTGATGGCGATCGACGGGGCGACGCGGCGCAATCTCGAGCTCACGGCGACCCTCGCCGGCGGGCGCGCGGGCAGCCTGCTCGGGGTGATCGACCGCGCGATCACCGGCCCGGGGGCGCGGCTGCTCGCGGCGCGCATCGCCGCGCCGCTGACCGATATCGAGGCGATCAACGCGCGGCTCGACGCGGTGGCGCTATTCCTGGACGATGGGCGGCTGCGCGCGGCGCTGCGCGAGGCGCTCGGGCGCTGCGCCGACATGGAGCGCGCGTTGTCCCGGCTGACGCTTGGACGCGGTGGGCCGCGCGACCTCGCCGCGATCCGCGACACCCTGGCCGAGACCGCCCGGTTGCGCGCGATTCTCGGCGCGACCCGCGCGCCGCTGCCGGACTCGGTCGCGGCGCTCGCCCGGGCGCTCGGCGAGCACGGCGCGCTGGTCGACCGGCTGGCGCGCGCGCTGCGCTCCGACTTGCCGTTGCTCGCGCGCGACGGCGGCTTCATCGCCCCCGGCTTCGCGCCCGAGCTCGACGAGCACGTCACCCTGCGCGACGAGGGCCGCCGCCTGATCGCCGGCTTGCAGCGCCGCTACCAGGACGAGACCGGGATCGCCTCGCTCAAGATCAAGCACAACAACGTGCTCGGCTATTTCGTCGAGGTCACGCCGGTCCACGCCGACAAGCTGGGCGAGCCCTTCATCCACCGCCAGACCCTGGCGAACGCGGTGCGCTTCACGACCGTCGAGCTCGGCGAGCTCGAATCGGGGATCGGCCGCGCCGCCGAGCGCGCGCTCGCGGTCGAGCTCGCGCTGTTCGGCGATCTCGTCGCCGCGGTGACCAGGCGCGGCGATCCGATCGCCGCCGCGGCGCGCGCGCTGGCCGGGCTCGACGTCGCCGCGGCGCTCGCCGAAATCGCCGCCGAGCGCGGCTATGCCCGGCCCGTGGTCGACGATTCGCTCGCCTTCCATGTCCGGGGCGGCCGCCACCCGGTGGTCGAGGCGCTGTCGTCCCAGGGGCCGGCGGGTTTCGTCGCCAACGACTGCGACCTTGGGCCCGAGGCCCGGCTATGGCTGGTCACGGGCCCCAACATGGCGGGCAAGAGCACGTTTCTGCGCCAGAACGCGCTGATCGCCGTGCTCGCCCAGGCGGGCTCCTTCGTGCCCGCCGAGGCGGCGCGCATCGGCGTGGTCGATCGCCTGTTCAGCCGGGTGGGCGCCGCCGACGATCTCGCGCGCGGGCGTTCGACCTTCATGGTCGAGATGGTCGAGACCGCCGCGATCCTCAACCAGGCGGGGCCGCGCGCGCTGGTGATCCTCGACGAGATCGGACGCGGCACGGCGACCTTCGACGGGCTGTCGATCGCCTGGGCTACGGTCGAGCATCTGCACGAGGTCAACCGCTGCCGGGCGCTGTTCGCGACCCATTACCACGAGCTCACCGCGCTCGCCGCGCGGCTCGACGCGCTTTCCTGCCATTCGATGCGGGTCAAGGAGTGGAAGGGCGACGTGGTGTTTCTCTACGAAGTCGCGGCGGGGGCGGCGGACCGCTCCTACGGCATCCACGTGGCGCGGCTCGCGGGGCTTCCCGACGCGGTGCTCGCCCGCGCCGAGGCGGTGCTCGCGACCCTTGAGCGCGGCGAGCAGGGCGGCGACCTCGCCCGACTTGCCGAGGATCTGCCCCTGTTTGCCGCCACCCGGCCCGCCGCCGCGCCCGCGCCCGGCCCCTCGCCGGTCGAGGCGGCGCTCGCCGAGATCCTGCCCGACGAGCTCACCCCGCGCGCCGCGCTTGACGTGCTGTATCGCTTGAAATCGCTGCTGGACGGGGACAGCTAAGGCGTGATTTCCTGCGCCAACTCAACGCATCATGGTCCAAGGCTTATGGCCACGACAACGACGGCGCAAGCGAGACCCGCGCCGGCGCTCGCGAACAAGCGCCGGATCATCGACCGCCGCGCGCTGGCGGGCGAGATCGCGCGCGCCGCGCCGTCCGCGCCCGGGGGCCGGGCGGCGACGCGCGCCGATCTGCTCGCGATCCTCAAGCGGGCGCTGGGCGCGGGCCGCGACGAGATCCGCCGGCGCTTCGAGGACGGCGAGACCGGAGCCTTCGTGGTCGCGGCCAACAGCTACCTGATCGACCAGATTCTGCGTGTCCTGTTCGAGTTCGCGATCACCTCGGTCTATCCGGTCGCCAACCCGACCACGGGCGAGCGGCTCGCGGTGGTCGCGACCGGCGGCTACGGGCGCGGCGAGCTCGCGCCGCATTCGGACGTCGATGTCCTGTTTCTCGCGCCCTCCAAGCCCACGCCCTGGGTCGAGCAGGTGATCGAGTACCTGCTCTACATGATCTGGGACCTGGGCCTCAAGCCGGGCCACGCGACGCGCTCGCTCGACGAATGCCTGCGCCGCGCGCATCGCGACGACACCATCCGCACCTCGCTCCTGGAGGCGCGCTTCGTCGCCGGCGACGGGGCGTTGTTCGAGGCGCTTCGCCGCCGCTTCGCCGCCGAGGTGGTCGCCGGCAACGGCCCCGACTTCGTCCGCGCCAAGCTCGCCGAGCGCGAGAGGCGCCACCGGCGGATGGGCGATTCGCGCTACGTGCTGGAGCCCAACATCAAGGACGGCAAGGGAGGCTTGCGCGACCTTCACACGCTGTTCTGGATCGCCAAGTTCGTCTACCGGGTCGATGACGTGGCGGCGCTGGTCGGGCGCGGGGTGCTGAGCGCCGACGAGCACGCGCGCTTCGCCAAGGCGCAGACCTTCCTGTGGACCGTGCGCTGCCATCTCCATTACCTCGCCGGGCGCGCCGAGGAGCGCCTGACCTTCGACGTCCAGCCCGAGATCGGGCGGCGCATGCGCTTCGGCGCGCGCACCGGGTCGAGCGGGGTCGAGCGCTTCATGAAGCGCTATTTCCTGGTCGCCAAGGACGTCGGCGACCTGACGCGCATCTTCTGCGCGGCGATCGAGGCCGACCAGCACCCGGCGCCGCCGCGCCGGCTCGCGCGGCTCGGCTTCCGGCGTCCCGACCTCGAGGGCTTCACGCTGACCGGCGGGCGGATCGGCGTGGCCGAGGACAACATGTTCGAACGCGACCCGGCGGCCATGATCCGGCTGTTCCGGGTGGCGGATGCGCGCGACCTCGACATCCACCCCTGGACGCTGCGGCTGATCACCCAGAACCTGCGCCGGATCGACCGGCGGCTGCGCGCCGATCGCGAGGCCAACCGCCAGTTCATCGCGATCCTGACCTCGCGCAACGATCCCGAAAGCGCGCTTCGGCGCATGAACGAGGCCGGGGTTCTGGGCCGTTTCGTGCCCGATTTCGGGCGCGTCGTCGCACAGATGCAGCACGACATGTACCATGTCTACACGGTCGACGAGCACACCATCCGGGCGATCGGCGTGCTCGCCGGGATCGAGAAGGGGGCGCTCGCCGACGAGCTGCCGCTCGCCACCGGGCTGATCCGCGAGGTGCTGTCGCGGCGCGTGCTCTATCTCGCCACCTTCCTCCACGATATCGCCAAGGGGCGCGGGCGCGACCATTCGTCGCGGGGCGCCGAGATCGCGCTCAAGCTCGCGCCGCGCTTCGGCTTCACCGCCGAGGAGACCGAGACCGTCGCCTGGCTGGTGCGCCATCACCTTCTGTTCAGCAACACCGCGTTCAAGCGCGACCTCAACGACCCCAAGACCGTGGGCGATTTCGTCGCGCGCGTGCAGTCGCTCGAACGGCTGCGGTTGCTGCTCGTGCTGACCGCCGCCGATATCCGCGCGGTTGGCCCGAAGGTGTGGAACGCCTGGAAGGGCGCGCTCTTGCGCCAGCTCCACGCGCTCGCCGCCGAGGTGCTGTCGGGCGGCCACGCGGCCGAGGCCAAGCAACGCCGCGTGACGGCGGCCAAGGCGGCGCTCGGCGACGCCCTCGCCGACTGGGACGCGGACGCGCTCGCGCGCCATATCGCGCGTTTCTATCCGCCCTACTGGTTGAGCTTCGACGCCGCGACCCATGCCCATCACGCGGCGTTCATGCGCGCCGCCGACCGGCGCGGCGCGGCGGTCGCGCTCGATACCCGGGTGATCCGCGCGCACGCGGTCACCGAAGTGACCCTGTTCACCCCCGACCAGCCGGGCCTGTTCGCCAAGGTCGCCGGCGCCATGGCGCTCGCCGGGGCGACGATCGTGAACGCGCGCATCTTCACCACCGCCGACGGCATGGCGCTCGACATCTTCTGGGTCCAGGACGCGGGCGGCGGCCCGTTCGCCCGCGCCGACCGGCTGGCGCGGCTTTCGGTGCTGATCGAGCAGGCGCTGTCCGGGGTGCTCGACCCTGGCCATGCGCTCGCCGGGCGACGCAGCCTGTCGAGCCGGGCGGCCAAGGTGTTCACGGTCGAGCCCCGGGTGCTGATCGACAACCGCGCCGCGACCCATCATACGGTGATCGAAATCAACGGTCGCGACCGGCCCGGGCTGTTGCACGACGTGACCCGGGCGCTCGCCGACCTCGGTCTGTCGATCGTGACGGCGCATGTCTCGACCTTCGGCGAGCGCGCGATCGACGTGTTCTACGTCAAGGACGTGTTCGGCCTGAAGATCGAGCACGAGGGCAAGCTCAAGCGTATCCGCGAGCGCCTACTCGCCGCGCTCGCCGAGCCCGGCCCGGCTTCGAATTAGCGGACCATGCGCTGACCTTTCGCCCGGGGCCGATTTCCTTTACATCTTTCCGCCATGGCGCTTCTTCGCTCCGCCGCGACGGTCGGCGCATACACGCTGGCGAGCCGGGTGCTCGGCTTCGTTCGCGACATTCTGATCGCCGCGGTGCTCGGCACCGGCCCGGTGGCCGACGCCTTCTTCGTCGCCTTCCGCTTTCCCAACCTGTTCCGTCGCCTGGTCGCCGAGGGGGCCTTCGCCGCCGCCTTCGTGCCCCTGTTCGCCCGCCGCCTCGAGGAAGACGGCAAGGCGGCGGCGCGCGCTTTCGCCGAGGAGGCCCTCGCGGTTCTATTGAGCGCGCTGCTCCTGTTCACGCTCGCGGTCGAGATCGCCATGCCCTGGCTGATGCGCGGCATCGCCGTGGGCTTCGCCGACGCGCCCGACAAGTTCGCGCTCGCGGTCGAGTTCGGGCGGCTCGCCTTCCCGTATCTCCTGTTCATGGCGCTGGTGGCGTTGCTCGGCGGGGTGCTCAACGCGCTCTATCGCTTTGCCGCCGCGGCCGCCGCGCCGGTGCTGCTCAACGTCATCCTGATCGCGGCGCTCCTGTTCTTCGCCGACGCGGGCCCGACGCCGGG
>Ga0114931_10003947_pt1 | contig 18624 bp, 18 predicted proteins | sample 2SBtaG_FD_89579 | JGI IMG/M metagenome (GOLD analysis project Ga0114931, IMG submission 89579) | Deep subsurface microbial communities from Kolumbo volcano to uncover new lineages of life (NeLLi) - 2SBTROV14_V59a metaG | ecosystem: Environmental > Aquatic > Marine > Volcanic | place: Kolumbo...
CGAACTGCTCGAATGCCGCGCGCAGGCTCTCGTCTGAGGTGTCCCAGCTGAGGCCGCCGACAAAAAGCTTCTTGCTCACATTGTGCTCTTTTCTCTGAGGTACCAAAACGACTTTATCATGAACGCGACAGCGCCGCCGCACAGGCGTCCAGGAAATGACCCCACTGGTTTTCCCGCAGTTCGGCCGCTATGGGGCAGCAGATCTACTTCTTGGTCTCGGCCTCGTTCAGCTTGGCCATGAGCATGTCGCCCAGCCGGAACTTGCCATCGTCTTTGAATTCTTTGGGCCCGCGCTTGCCACGATTCTGGCCCTTGCCGGGCTGCCGGGGCTTGCCACGCTTGTCCTGGGGCCGGTTTTTGTCGCGGCCACCGCTCGGCTTTTTCCGCCGGGTCTGAGGCAGTTTTTTGCGCAGGGCGAACAAGCGATCGCGGGTGGCGTGAATGTGCCGGCGCACCCGCGGCGCCTCCTCGCGCAGGGCCGCGCGCAACTGGTCGTCCGCCTCGGCCAGAAGCCGCCGGGCCTCGGCCTGGTTGGACTCGAGCACGGCCTCGGCGCGGTCGACGAGAATCTGCGCCACGTTGTGCAACAAAAGAGCGCTGCTGGGGTTGGCCTGAAGGCCGCTGCGATACGCGTTCTCGGCCTTGATGTTGTCCTTGACCGCGTCCTTGTACCAGGTGCCCCGCGCGTTCCAGCTCATCTCGGTGTCGTCGAGCTCGATGGCGCGCTGCCACTCGTCCTCGCTGCGCTGGGCATCGGAAAACCAATACGTCTGGGCCAGCAGCGTGCGATAGAACGGCTCGAGCCCGAGGCCGGCCTCGAGCGCAGGCAACGTCTCTGCCAGCTGCGCGATGAATGTCGGGTGCGCCTGCAAATCGTCCATGTCGAACAGCAGCGTGGCGAACCCGTAGCGTACGAGGTGCAACAGTCTCGACTTGTCTTCGGCGGAGCTGTCGGTGGAGATCGCCTTGAGCCCATCGATGACCGCGGTCAGCACATCGGCGAACCGGCGCTCGCGGCGCGCGCTGTGGGCGAGCACGAAGTAGTACTCGATGCGCGGCGTGTCGCCTTCCAGGCCCATGCGAACCAGACGGTTGCCGATATCGGACTTGCCCACCTTGAACGCGAGCTCGGCGACCGGCGCGCCGATTTCCGGATATTGGGTCGCCAGCTCCACGAGCTGCAGGAGCTGGGGAGTCGGATCGCCACGCGACCCGTCGGTCTCGGGCTTGGCTTGCTGCTTGTCGGTTTCTGTTGCTTCTGGCACGGACCGTGTTTGTAGCCCACAACCACCGGTCTGACGCAAGTCTGAATTGCGTCAGACCGGGCTGTAACCATCAATTGCTGATGATCGAGCCGCTCACCCGGGGGTCGCCGTTGGCCAGCACGAAGATTCCCGGATAGCCGTCGGTCTCGAACCCGGCGCTCGGATTGCGGCACAGCTCCGAGTCTTCGATGATGAGCGACCCGGTGCGATCGTTGCTGACGAAGAAAATCGCGCCACCGCCCTCGTTGGCGCTGTTATCGACGATCTGGGTGCCGCACAGATGCAGCGTATAGGTATTGCCGTCGTTGTAAATGGCGCCGCCGCTGCCGCCGCCGGGCGTGCCAGGATCCGCCGGATTGGCCCCGTTGCCGATGGCGCGGTTGTGGCTGAACAGGCTGTTGAGGACCGTATAGGACACGCCGATGCTGCTCAGACCGCCGCCGTTGGAGCCGACGTTGCCCAGCTCCACCGTGCCGCCAAACGTACTGTGGACCACGTACACGGGCTCGCCATTGAACTGCGCAAGAACCCGCACCGCCGCACCTCCCACATCCGGGCCGACGTCGTCGCAACGGTTACTGAAGAAGCGCGAGTTGATCAGTTTGAAGCGGCCACCGCGGACGAAGATGGCACCACCGCCCGCCGGGTCTTCGCCGCTGGCGTCGCCGTCGATGAAGGTGAGGCTCTGCACGGTGAGCTGTGGGTGGTCCTGGTTCTGGCAGTGATCCGTCGTCCAGTGCTGCGCCTGATCGCACGTGTTCATGTACAGGATGCGCCGCTGACCGCCGCCACTGAGCGTCACCAGACCGCCGCCATCGATGACGATACGCGGGCCCGTGTCGTTGAAGATCTTGGCGGTCTCGTCGAGGGTGATGACGATTGGATCCGGACCGCAGTCGAACGTGATCACACCGCCGCCCGCGATGGCGGTCACCACGGCGTCACTGGTGCAGCTTTGGGGCGTACCGTCGCCGACCACGGTGTCGGGTGCAGACACATCTTCGAGCGCCGCCTCGCCCGGCACCGCGCACGTACCGTCGGGATTGCCCGCAGCCGGTCCCAACGAAGGATCCGTGGGCACGTAGTTTTGATCGACCCCGCCGCTGCCGCAGCCAACACCCGCGATGAGCAACACACTACACAGTCCGCGACAGATCCCCACGTTTCGACCTCCAAGCAGGTCGATCAGTATACCAGTGCGCGGTGAGCGCTGTGCTGTCGATGCGATTACGCCCGCGCGGAGTGACGGAGATGGCGCAGACCGATGACCGCCACGGCCAAGAGCACGAACAGCGCAGCGCCGCCGGAGCCGGCGCCACCGGTCGAACAGCCTCCCGTGCCATTGCCGGTACCCCCGCCGTTGCCGTTACCGCCGTTGCCATTGCTCGGACGTGTCCCCCGGACGCACGATCGGCGGCACGTCGATGGGATTGACCGTGATGACCACGTCGTCACGGGCGGTGTTGCCACCGTCGTCGGTGACCACGAGTTCGAATTTCAGGTCGCCGGCCTTGTTGGGCGCGGTGAACGTGGGCTTTGCCGCCAACCCGCTGAGCGTCACGGGCTCACCCGACAGCTGGGTCCATTCGTACGACACGATCGAACCGACGCCGACATCGCTGCTGTGGCTGCCGTCGAGGTTGACCTGATCTCTCGCATCGACCATCTGGTCGTCGCCCGCCACCGCCGTCGGCAAGCCGCCGACGTACTGGTGGAGGAAATCGAAGAAGCTGCTCACGCGGCCGTAGATGCCCGGGTAGTCCGCGTCGGCGCAGCCGTAGCCCCAACTCACCACACCGGCCAACCTCGCCGGTCGCCTCGTCGGTGACGACCAGCGGTCCGCCGCTGTCGCCCTGACACGAATCTTTGCCGCCGACACCGCGCAGCCCCGCGGGCAGCTGATCGTCGGTGAGCTGCATGCCGTAATCGGAGCTGGCGTCGGCGAGGCTCACGATGGGCACCACGACCGATTGCAACGCGTCGGGGGTGCTGCCGCCCGACGACAACGTGCCCCAGCCCGACACCGTCGCATTCACGCCGACCGCGTCGATGCCCGCGGCGGAGAACGGCGACGACACCGGCTTGATGGCCGCCACCGTGGTGCCGTTGAGCTGCAGCGGCTCGGCCACATCTTTGCCCTCGCTCGGATCACTCACCTTACAGCGGGTGCGCCAATGTAGGCGGTGTAGCCGCGGCTCGCACTGTCAGTAGGTGTGGCCGACGTACAGATTGAACGCGAACGTCCACGCGGTGCGGTAGTTCTGATCTTGCTCGAGGGTCATCGCGTCGACGTCGACGTTGGCGATCCGCGGCACGAAAAAGTTGCGGTAGACCTCGCCCTGAAGCCACAGCCACGGCACCGGGCGCAGGCGAAACGCCGACAGGAACAGCTCGTTGTCGGCGTCGAAGTTGAGCAGGTCGAGCCCCTCGGCATCCAGCGAGTACGAGCTGACCTCGTAGATGGCGAAGCCCTGCACGTACTTGTTGAACGGTACCTCGGCGTGGACGCGCAGCGACGCGTAGCCGGCGTTGTTGACCGTGATCATCGGCGCACCGGCGCAGTCGAGACTGTCGGCGGCGGCAAAGCTACAGCCGGCGTAGTCGGGAAACTGGGGCCCGGTGAAGCCGGCCACGGCGGGCGCGCCCACAGCCACCGAGCCGCGCGCGGTCACGCCCATGCTGATCCTGCCGATCAGCGTGAACGCCGCCGACAGATAGGCGCCGAGGCGGTGTTTGCCACCGGCGTTGGCGTCGAGGTACGCCAGCTTGGTGGGAAAGTACGGCAGGCCATCGCCGGAGCGATACCCGGCGCGCATGAACTGGGCCTTGTGCACGTCGTAAAAGCTGTCGAAGAAGCTCGGCATGTAGTCCGGCTCGAAGTACTGCAGCTCGCCGCGAATGCGCACGGCGGTGTTGGCCGGCCGGCCGAAGCTGAGCCGAATCAAACCACCGGCGGTATAGCCCTTGCCGCGGCTGATCATTTTTTGCAGGTCGAGGTAGACCTTCAGGTCGGCGTTGTTGGTGCGCAGCAGCTTGGCTTCGGCGTCCACGCCGACGATGCCGACGAGCTCGTCGCCGTCGGTGACCACGTGGCGCTCGCCGTCCAGGGCGGGCACCGCCAGCCCCTCGGAGGGCGCGAACAACCCCGGCTGGTAGCGCACGCGGCCGGGCACGTTGCGCCCGACTACCACGTTGGCGCCAAACGACAGCCGCGACAAAAAGATGTTGTTGGGGAAGTGCGGCTCGAGCGGACGAATGAACGCCAGCAGCCCCGCCACATCGGGATCGAGGATGTCGTTGACCACCGACTCGAAGCCGGCGTAGCCGTGGTAGGCGTCGAAGGTGATGCCCACCCGGGTGGTGTTGAAGTCCACGTTCGGGTTGTAGCGGCGGATGACCGTGCCGTGGCCCAGGGTCTGCGATTTGCTGGGGCCGACGTGCAGGTTGAGCTTTTGCTCGTCGCCGCCGTAGCGGATGTAGCGGATGACCTTGGCGAAGTCGGACAGCTCGTCCCAGTCCAGCTTGCGCAGGCTGCCGAAGGCCCAGTCGCCGGCGCGCGCGGCCAGGTCGTTTTGCTCGACGATGCAGTTGCCGGTGGCGGCGGCGATCTCGCTCTGGCTGGCGCCGGCCGCGCGGGCGTCCAGGCCCACGTCCAAACAGCGGCCGAAGCTGGCGCGAAACCGGGCGATCTCGAAACGCAGCGGCAACCCGAAGCTCATCTGCAGGTCCGACAGCCTGGGCAGCTTGACGTCGATCTGCGGCTCGAGGCTCAGATACAGGGTGTTGAGCACGCCCTCGAGGTCGTCGGGCAACGCGGCGAGCCCCGCCGACAGGCCGATGAAGCGGTCGGGAATATTCGGCGTGGCGGCGTCGAGATTGGTGAGCTCACCCTTGAGAAAGTACGGGCGGACGCCGGGACGCGCGGAGGATTCTTTGTAAAGGTTGCCGTCATCGCTGACGGCATGAGCGGGGGTGAGGTCCGGGACGGGTTTTGATTTCGCGTTGGCTTTGCGCTCCGCGGCCGGGTCATCCTCATCGGGCGTGGGCTGAGCGCTGGCGGGGACCGCCGTCGCAATCACGACGGCGATCGCCCAAACAAGGCATCGGCCCCCACCCATGGGGTGAGGATATCACTCTTACGGCTGGATGCCGGTCGCGCCCGGTGTCGGCGTCACCGTAGTCCAACCGTCCAGCGACGTGCGCTGGTTGGATTCGGTATCTTTGTTGCCGTTCGCGTCTTCGTTCCACTGGGTCGTAACTCCCAGGGCCGCCAGCAAGCCGGTGTCGTCCGGATCGTTGGTATCATAAGCGAGCGCATCGATCTTGGTCGCGGTCTGGCCACCAGCGGTGGTGAACGTAGACATGGTGCCCGGGTCGGTGGTGCCGTTGGGGAAGTCGGTGGCCGCGTCGGTACAGGTCGGGCAGCTCACCAACAACACGCCGTCGGGGCCGTTTTGCAGGGCGTTGTTCGGAAAAGTCTGATCCGCGCTGCTGACGCCGCTGTTGGCGAGCAGATATACCGCGCCGTCGGCAAGGGTGCCGGTGAGCTGATAGGTGGCGTAGGTGGTGTCACCATTACCGTTGATAAACAGCACGTAGTAATCGCCCAGGTTCGCGTCACCACCGGTCTTGTTGATGATCTCGACGAACTCGGCGGCGTCGGTGCCGGCCTGGTCGGCATCGACTTCCCACACGTACAGCTGCGCCGCCCACGTGCACGCCGAATCAGCCGAACAGTCGGTGTCGAGACAATCGATGTAGCCATCGGCGTCGTCGTCCACACCGTCCGAGCAGTTGCTCTCGGGCGTACCGAAACCGCTGAACATGGTGGAGCTCTGGGCGCTAGCGCCCAGGATGTCGAGCACCGTAGCCGAGATGTTCAAGGTGTAGGACTGCCCCGGCGACTGAGTGCCCGTGGTCAGCGTTACCGTGCGACCGGCGACCGAAGCGGCCGTGGTCATCAGACCGTTGTTGAAGGTGAACTTGCCCACCGGATTGGTGATGGTGGTGGCGTCGAAGTAGCGGTTGATGGTGACCTCGATGGTCGTCGCCGACGTCGGCGTGACCGACACGACGACCGGATCCGGGCAGGTCGCCGCCGAAATCTCGGTGGTGTTCCAGGCCGAGACCTGCGCCGTGGCGTTGAAGCGCCACAGCGGCGTCGCCGTGACCGTAAGCGCACACGTGTTTTCGAACCCGTAGATGTTCTGCAGGGTGTCGGGGATGCGCAGCTTGAGATCGCCGCCGGTCACCCCCATGGTGTCCACGCTGCCGTACACGTGGCCGGTGCCCGCGCTGGTGAAGTCGGTCGTGGCCGTCATCGCCACGGTGATCAGCTCGGACTCGTAATCGCCCACGGCGCTGGCCAGGTCGGTGGCCGACGTCACGGTCTGGACCAGACCACTGACCGCGTTGCCGTTGCTGTTGACGGTCCAGTTCGAAACCGCGTCGGCGAAGCGAAGCAAAGCCGCCGTGTTCATGTTGGTGATGTTGAAGCTCACATCGTCACCCACGGCGGGCGCCGGGCTGAGGGTGGACGGATCGATGGCGATGAACAGCGCCGGTCCGGTCATGTCTTTCTGAACGAAGAACCCGGCCACGTCGTTGCCGATGGCGGGCTTGGTGTAGGTGACCAGCACGTTTTCAATGATAACGTTGGTGGCACCGTCGACCTGGGCTCGCGCGGCGGCGAGCCCCGCCAGGGGCATGGCGTCGACCATCGCGTCTGGTGTCATCGCATCAGGCGTCGGGGTCGCATCGACCGTGGGCAGCGACGAGTCGACTGTGGGCAGCGATGAGTCGATGTTGGGCAGCGACGAATCGGGGTTGCCGTTGCCACCGTCATCGCCACATGCAGGGATCAGCGCCAACGCGCCGGTAAGGCAAAGAACGGTTGTGAGTTTCATAAGGCCTATCCAGTCGTTTTGGTCAGTAAACGGGCGCGCCATACACGAAGCCGACCTGGGATTCTACGAGCTGGGTTACAGCTGGGGAGGCCGTGTCGGGTGGTGATAAATCTGTAACGATCCCGATCGCCTAGCCCTAGCGTGGTCAGACCGGGCGCCGGATCAGGCGTCGCATGGCGATTAATCCGAGGACCGGACCGGGAGCAAGAGCAAGGAAGATCCAGCGCACATCGACGTGTGAGCGCAGCTCGCCCAAAAGCTGGATGGACGGAATGGTGATCGCAAAGCCGATGCTGGTCACCACCGTGAGCGCCGTGCCCACCAGCTCGGTCGGCGCGTTTTGCGCGTTGAGGGTAGAGAACTGCGACGAGTCGCCCACCACGGTCACCCCCCACACCAGCAGCGCGGGCAAAAACAACCACACCGGGGCCGAGAACAGAAGCGGCGACAACACACACATGGCGCACGAGCACGCGAGAAGCACCATGGCCACCCGCGCCGAGCCGAACCGCGTGGTCAACACGCCGCCGACGATGCAACCCACACTGCCGGCGCCGATGATCGCAAACGACCACGCCGAAATGCTCAGCGACGTACCGGTGGCTTTGGCGTAGCTGGCCACGGCCACGGGCACGAACGTCCAGAACGCGTACAGCTCCCACATATGCCCGAAGTAGCCGAACGCCGCCGCGCGAAAATCAGCCGAGCCGAAAACGCGCAGGGTATTGCCGAGGCGAAACGGCGCGCGCTGGCGCAAGTACGGTCCTTCCGGAACGAGCAGCACCATGAGCACACCGCCGGTCGCCGCCACACTCGACACCACGATGATCACCACCTGCCAGTCGAGCCCGGCGCCGGCGGCACGCACCAGGTGGGGAAACGCCGTGCCCAACACCAGAGCGCCGACGAGATACCCGAAGGCCGCGCCCAAGCCCTTTTCGAACCAGCTGGCGGCGATCTTCATCCCCACCGGGTAAATGCCGGCCAAGAAGAAGCCCGTGGAAAACCGCAGCGCCAGCAACGTGTAGTAGTCATGGGCGACCAGCACCGCGGCATTGGTCGCCGCGCCGAGCAGGCTCGACACGCAAAACAACAGCCGGGCCGACATGCGGTCCGCCAGAGTCAGCGCGGCAAAGAAAAGCGTGCCGGTGATGAAGCCCAGCTGGACCACCGAAACCAGACGGGCAACCGCCCCCGCGGGCAAATCGAACGACCCGCGCAAATCGGGCGCCACCGCGTTCACGGCGAACCACAACGCGGTGCCGCCGAACTGGCTGGCGATGATCAGCGGTAGAACGCGATTGGGTCGGTGGTGATCAGCCACCGACCCACTGTACTAAAAGCGCGGACTGCTTACTCGGAGCGGCGGCGCGTAAACACCAGCAGGAACGCGGCCAGCAGCAACAGCACGCTCGCGCCGTTTTGCCCACCGGCGCTGCAGCCGCCGACGATATCCGACGGAGTCTGGCCGTTGTCGGGTTGGCCCCCACCGGATGGGCCGTCGGGATTCCCACCCGGTGGGTTGCCGTCAGCTTGCACGTCGACGACCACGCGATCGGACGCGGTGTTGCCCTTGTCGTCGGTGACCGTGACCTCGAACTCGAGCTGGCCGGTCTCGTTCGGAGCCAAAAACTCCACCTTGGCGCCGCTGCCGCTCAGCTGAACCGAAGCGCCCAAGGTCTGTGCCCACTCGTAACTCACGATCGAGCCCGTGCCCACGTCGGCGCTGCCGCTGGCGTCCAGGCTCACAGTCTGGCCGAGGCCCGCGGTCGTATCCGCACCGGCGTTGGCGGTGGGCGGACCACCGATGTAGTCGTCGAGGAACGCGGCGAAACTGCTGATGCGTGAGTACATGCCGGGGTACGCCGGGTCGGCGCAGCCGTAGCCCCAGCTGACCGCGCCGGCCAGCCTGACCTCGCCGGTGGCCTGGTCGGTGACCGCGAGGGGACCGCCGCTGTCGCCCTGACACGAGTCTTTGCCACCGGCGCCGCGCAGCCCTGCCGCCAGTTGATCCTCGGTGAGCTGCATGCCGTAGTCGGCGCTGGCATCGGCCAGGCTGACGATGGGCACCTGCACCGACTGCAACGTGTCGGGGGCGGCGCCGCCCGACGAAAGAGTGCCCCAGCCGGACACGGTGGCGACCACACCCGGAGCCGCGATTCCCGCGGCTGCTTCGGCGGGGCCGACCGGGCGAATCGCGCGCACGGTGGTGCCGTTGAGTTGCAGGGGTTGGGCCAGCTCGAGCACCGCCAGGTCATGGCCCTGGGAGACATCGACATAGCCCGGGGCGGTAATGGCGCGGGCCACCGGCACGACCTGTCCGGTGCTTGCCTGGGACAACTGGGTAGCGCCGGCGACGATCATCGCAGGCGGGCCGCCGGCAACGCAGTGGGCTGCCGTCACGATCCACTTGTCGGCGATGATCGAGCCACCGCAGAAATGAAAGCCGTCGCTGGTCTGCAGCGACACTTGCCACGGCAGCGTGGAGATATCGGTCGCCTCGCCGCCGACGATCTCGGATTGATCCCGGCCAACCTGATCATCGGATTCGATACACCCTGCGGCGACGAAAACAGCGATCACACAAACGGGCCAGTACTTCCGAGTTGTCATGGGTCAACTACAAAGCAACTCGCGGACCAGCTCACCGGCGACGCAACCTCCCGACCACAAACAAAGATCCGGCGAGTGATCGGGTGCCGCACACACCGATCGGGGAATCGAATCACCGAATGAACCTTGGTTTTGGCCGGGTTTCGCCGGGTTTGCGCGGCCCGACGCATAAAAAAAGGCGCCCCGGAGGGCGCCTTCCTGTTTGCTTACGTCAGTGAGAGCGTTAGCCGCGCGTAACGTTCGCGGCCTGCAGACCCTTGGGTCCCTCCACCAGCTCGAACTTCACCTGCTCTCCTTCGTCGAGGCTGCGGAAGCCATCATCATTGATCGCCGGGTAATGGACGAAGACGTCCGTGCCATTGGAGCGCGTGATGAAGCCGAAGCCCTTCGCATTGTTGAACCATTTAACGGTACCTGTTTCCACAACGAACCTTCTCTGCTGCGTGATGACGGCTTGTCGAACACTGTCACCAACTTTTCCAAGCTCACGGTCGGGCTGGAGATTCAGCCCATCGAACACCGTGCCGACGCCTGAGAATTCTCCTCATACCAAGGAATGTCAATGTCCTGCACGCGAAATCGGCCTTTCAATGACTTAACTGTCCGCCACATCACAGTGATCGCAATGGCCAAGTACCTGGTAGGCTTTGGCCGTGGCCATCGCGCACCCGTTGGCAAGCGACCTGATCGAGCGCGCCAAACAAGCGCGCCTGAGCATCCATTTTCGCCTCGACGACGACCATGATCACTGTCTGATCGACGTCGAGTGGCAGGGCACCAACGTCGCCCTCACCCAGCAGTGGTTCACCACCGACTGCGTCGGCCCCAAACACGGCCAGCTCGAAGAGCACGAGCTCGGCCCCTCCGACGCCGTGGACTGGCTGGCCGAAACCATCCAGGCGCCCTACGAGGTCAACCAGCACCCCGCCGACGCGCTCGAGCCTAGCAGCGAGACCGGCGAGCCCTAACAGCCGCCGAAGTCAATGTAACCGCTGGCGACGATCGCCGCCACGAACGCCGCCACGATCAAGATCAGCCGAAACAGGTGGCGCCCCGCAAACCCCTCCGGGTTGTGCAACGGATCCGACGGCAACGTCGGCCGGTCGTCGTGATCGTCAGAGCGATTCATCCCACCCAGGTTCGTACCGGCCCAGCCCGCCGCCGTCAACCGGCCACAACGCTAGAATCGCACGCTAGAGGTCAGGGGTTCGAGACCCCTCAGCTCCACGGTAAGGGAAGCGGTTTCGCATAGTTCGCGGAGCCGCTTTTCTGCGTCTTCTGCCTGGGGAATGAAATAACCATTTCGTTCCCCACTTTTTCGGTCATGGCTCATCGACGACCGCCTTCGAGCACACGCATGACGCGCTGCTGTTTGGCCGTGGTGATCGCTTCCGGCTTCGCATAACTCTGCGCCGTCGTCGCGAACGACTCATGCCCCAGGGCGTCAGCGACCACGCATAGATCGATGGCGATGAACAGCACGCATAAGTGGAATAAAACGCATAGTATGTCCGGCGAGCGAGAAATCCTCCTGCGAAATCAACTCGGGGGCAGAGCCCCCAACGACCCCGCTGGTTCATCGAACGCCCTCATGAATGATCCGGGCTAGGGCCAAAGAGACAAGTAGCGTTTCAAGCACCGCACGACCCGCGGGCTCAACGCGCCGTGCTTCCAGGACAATGAGTACTCTCGCACGTGATCGGCGCGGTGCAGCGTGACCAGGACTCCGCGCGTCGTCTGCGCCTCGCCGTGGGCGCCCCCTTCACGCAACAGGTCGACCACCGCCGCGAGCTCGGCCACGTGTTTGGCGCTGCTAGCGCGATGGCGTTGTTGGCGTGAAAATGCGCAGCGACCAGCCACACGGCGCCACCGCTCACCGCGCAGGCGCTGATCAGATAGAGGGGGCCGAGCGTCAGGCCGAGTTGCGCGTCGAGGCCAACGCAGCCCCACGTCGTCGCCACCGCGATCCACTGGGCTTCGCTCAGGCCAAGCAGATAGGGCCGCGCCACGTCGCCGCGAGCCAGCTCCAGGCCGAACCGCACGAGTCCGTACGCGCTGAGTGTGAAGGCCACCACTTCGCCGGGCACATGGGCTCGCAAGAACAACCCGATGGCGATCATCGCGATCACGGCGGCAAGCAACGACGCGACCAGCTGCAACGGGAACAGCTGCACGCCGGCGTAGTACGCGGGAACCCCGCGGCCACATGCTCGTCGGCGTAGGCGATGCCCCAATGATAGGGTCTACCGTGACAGCAGCCGACGCGCAGGCAACCGAGGCGACCGAGAGCCAGGGCCGTCATGATGCCGATCGTCGCCAGCTCCACGCCGGGCCAGACCGGTCGGTCCGTCAACACCAGGGCCAGCGCGGTCGCAGCCAACATGGCCAGAAACTTCTCGTAAAACACGATACGTTCGTGGCCGGCAAAGATGTGCGCGATCTTGATCGAGACAAAGAAAACTGGGATGGGAATGCCGATTGCAAGCCAGGCGGACGGCCGAGCCCCCTCGCGCAGCACGGCGAGCGCGACAATCACAATGATTCCGGCGATCCCGCCGGCAACCCCACACCAGAAGTAGCTCGAGAATCGCTTGCGGCGATCCAAATGCAGCCTGGCGCAGGAGTCCAAGGTCACGGCTTCATCGTATCAGCCCCGCTTTATTGCGTAGTCGGAGGAATCGCCGCAATCGCCCCCACGTATAATGTTTCGGCCAGCCAATGGATGCTGACAAGCAACGACGCGAAGCGGGCCCGGCCACGACCGACCACAACAACGACGGCTGCGCGGCTCCCGGCCGAGCGCACCCGCTGGCAAAGCGGTACGCCGCCTTGTCCGAGGCGATGACGAAGCGCACGTCTGCGGACGGGGACTCGAGCGTCAGTTCAGGCGAGGTCGTCACCGCCGCGGTCGAGGCGCGCGGCAGCGGCACGCCCGTGCCCGACGGTGTGCGCGGACGCGCCGAGGCCGAGCTGGGCGTAGGGCTCGGGCACGTCAAGGTCCATCAAGATCCCGTGTCGCAGCAAGCCAACGCGGCCATCGGCGCGCGCCTTCGCGCACAAGAGCGACGTGTTTCTCGGGCCCGGTGAGTCGCCCAACGACGTGGCGCTCATGTCCCACGAGCTCACGCACGTGGTGCAGCAAGGCGCAGCCGAGCGCGGAGTGGCGCAGGCCAAGCTGAGTGTCGGTGACGCAAACAGCCCCGCCGAGCACGAAGCAGACGCCGTCGCCGCGAAGCTCACAGGCGGTCAGGCCAGCTTCTTCGTCGTGGATGGCGCCGCGCCCTCGGCCGAATACATGAGTCGCGACCAGTTTCTCAAGGAGCTGCGCGAAAGCGTCACCGACACCGCAGATGCAGCGCTCGGTATGTTCTGGAGCGCCGTCGGCTGCCCCTACATTCGCCAGTGGTTCGCCAAGCACGAGCACACCGACGCGCGCAGCCTAGAACTGCTCGCGCGCAAGTACTCACGAGTCCAAGCACCCAAAAGCGCGCGACTATATCGGGCCCATCTGCACCCGCGTCGCAGACGGCATTCACCGGTGGAAAGCCGGCGGCGATGTGTCCGCAGATCTTGCGGCCGCGGGAATGGCTGGCGCCGCGCAGGCGGCCGCCGCGACTCAACCGGTCGGCGCGGGCGGCGACCAGGCCCAACCGAAACTCGGCCCGCCCGCGGGGCGTTCGCTGCTCGAAGCCGAGCCCAACAGCCCCGCGCGCGTCGCCGCCGAGCTCGGCGACGGCTCGCCACTGGACGGCGGCACCGCCTCGCGCATGGGCGACGCCCTGGGCACGAACGTCGACGGCGTGCGCATTCATACCGACGAGGTCGCCGCGGCCAAGGCGAGCGAGCAGAACGCGCCGGCGTTCAGCGTCGGCAAGCACATCGCCTTCGCGCCCGGCCGGTACAACCCCGGCACGCCGGAGGGCGATGCACTGCTCGCGCACGAGCTGGTGCACACGGTCCAGCAAAAGGACAGCAAGCCGGACGCGCAGGCCACGCGCGCCGACTCTGCTCAGAGCGGCAGCCACGAGGAGCACGCAGACGAAGGAGCCCGCGGCGCCCTGTCAAGGCTGTACGGCGGCGCCAAGACCGCGGCGCGCAAGGTCGCCGACGTGGCCATGGCGCCGTTCCGCATCCAGCGCTGCGGCGGCGAACCCGAGGCTCCAGCGACCAAGAAGATCAACGTCTGGGACAAGACCGTGAGCTTCGCTGGTGACGCCTTCAACATCGGCATCACCGAAGAGACCGTGCGCAACGTCTCCAGCAACAACATCGTGATCCGCTACGCCGGAGAAGGTGACGCTGACACGGTCCAGCTCACGTTCGTTCGCCGAGGTCTGGCCAAGACTCCCGCGCCCAACGTCACCACCGACACACCCGACAACTGGAAGAGCGCGACGGTCGATGTGTATGGCGACGGTTCGCTCACGATCAAGATCGGCCATTCCGCCACCGAAATCGCGGGCTGGGAACCCAAATCGCACATCCACTACTTTGGCGTGAGCACCGGCGGTAGCGAGGACGTGCGCGACATCACCGTCAAGGCCAAGAACGCGATCCCGGCATCCATGGCCTCGGCGACGGGCAAAGGCGTGCCTGCAGACTCCCCGGTCAGCGTCAAGGAAAGCGGCCAGACGTCCTTGCCCGCCGACCTCGCCGCGATCACCGCGAGTCGCCGGCTCAAATCGCTGCTCACGGATCCGCTGTTCAGCATCGATGGCACGCAAGCCCCGTGGCTTGGACTCAAGACCAAGCTCGACAACGACGTTGTGACCTACAAGACGCCCGGCAGCGGCGACCCGACCGCGTCGGCGCGACTGAGCCGGGTCGATGGGGCGCTCCAGCGCGCAACCCCGATGCTCAAGGCCCTCGGCGTCGGCTCCAAATCCGAGGCCTACTTGCCCGACATCGCCGACGCATGTATCAGCCACGTCAACGAGGTCAAGGCGCTCTACGCGGCCGCGCTGGCTCAATCCTACGACGGCGACGTCAACGCCAAGCTCGATGCTGCCGACGCCGCGTTCACCGCCGTCTGGTTCCGCGTCTCGGCCGAGTATCTTGAAGACGGGACAGGGCGCGGACAAGCTGATCTCCGGGGCGCACTTCGCCCGCCAGACCGCCAAGGACATGCGCGGACCGGCCGGCCGACCGGGCGTCGTCTGGCGACGCTTGGAGGAGCAACTCGGGGTCACTCCGGCCCCTGCGGGCGCCGATATCGTGGACAAGATGCGCGAGCGAGCGACCCGCTTGCAGCGCGACTTCCTCAGGGGCAAGACCGACTCGCTGGACGAAGTCAAAGAAGTCGTACAAGACGCGCAGATGACTACCGGTCTGATGTCCCTGCTCGCCACCTGCGAGACCTACCACGCCTTCGTCAAAGAACTGGACTCGATCGTCGACAAGGCTCTGGACGATCAAAAACCCAAGGCCAAGAAGTGGGCGACCAAGTTCAACGGAATGCTCGACAAGGTCGAGGCCCACCTCAAAGGCGGGGGCAACATCCGCGACGTGGGCGTCGGCGTCGTGTCCGAGTACGTTGGCCTGGTCAATTCCAAAGAGTTCAAGTCCGACCTCGAGGACATCAAGAGCCGTATCAAGACGATCAAGATCGTCCACACCCTGGCCAAGGTATTGGTGATCGTCGGCGTTGCCGCCCTCACCGGTGGTGCGGCGGGCGCCGCAGTGGGTGGCGCCCTCGAAGGCGCTGGCGCTACTGCCGGCGTGGTCATGGCTGGCGAGTTCGCCGCCGAGGTCGTGACCTTCACCCTGGCCTCGCGCATGGGCAACGAGATCGCCTTCGGCGGAAACGACACCAGCTTCGCCGAGGATCTGATCACCAACACCCTGATGTTCGGGTTCCTCAAGGCGGCGACCGCCGGCTACGGCCAGGTATTCAAGCTCGTGGCCGACCCGGCCAAACACGCCACCAAGTTCGCGATCGGCGGCGCAGCTACCGGGATGCTGTCGCTGCAGGCGTTCTCGGAGGTTCACTTCCGCTACAAGAACGGCAAGTGGATGACGGCGGCGACCGCATGCGGGCGGTGTTCACCAACGCGATCATGCTCGCCGCGCTGGGTCTGGGCCAGCACCTGGCCAAGCCCATCAATGCCCGCATCCGCAGCAAGATGCTCGTGTTCTCGGCAAAGCACATGCCGGGTAGACTGGCCAAGATCGAGGCGAAGATCGCCGCGCTCAAGTCCGACGTCGACGCGCTGCAACAGGGCAAGGGCGCGGACAAGGCAGCGGAGCTGATGAAGCGCATCGAGTCGCTGTGGAACGAAGAGCTCGGCGTGCTCGCCGAGGCGGCAAAGAAGGAAGGCACGGCCGACGCCGCCAAGGAATTCAAGGCGACGGTGGACAGCTACATCGCCGAGATCGCCAAGCTCGATCTGCAACTGTCTCAGGCCGGCGTCGATGTGCCGTTGGGCGCCGGCGGCGAGGGCAACATGTTCCGCCCGGTGTCGCCGGGGCTCGTCGCGTTCAAGCCGGAAGGCAAGGAAGTCCTCGACGCCTACCACAAGGAGCACAAGGGCACTCTCGAGAAGATCCGCGACGACCTGTGGTCGGGAAAGATCAAAGGCGAAGAGACGTTCTACGTGCCGGAGACCGGGGTCAAGGACCTGTTGTTGGACTCACCCAACGTACCGGGGCTCAAGCTCGCCGAGGCAAAGAAGCCCACGGTGGACAAGACCACCGACGCAGCCGCGCACGAAACCGCGGCGGTCGCCTACGCCAAGGACCTGGGCGCCAAGGTCGGTGGCCCCAAGGGCAAGACCGTGGCCGAGATCGAGCTCATGGCCTTGCGCGCCGACATCCAGGTCGAGTCAGGCTTGCGCATTCTCGACCCGCTATTCGGCAGCGAAGCCTCCACCGCCTTCAAGTCCGCCGGTAAGAAGCTCTGGGCCGAGCAGGGCGGAGATGCCGCCAAGGAAGCCGCGGCGACGAAGCGGTACGACGCGCTGGTCGCCGTTCGCGATGCGGCGATGAAAGACATGCTGGACGTGGTTCGCGATCCCAGCCTGTCGCTGGCCGCGCGCCGCGCCAAGCTCAACAGCTTGCTCGGCAAGTACGAACGCGCCCTCGGCAAGTCGAAGATCGTCGACCCGGCCGGTATTGGCTTCGCCGAAGCACGCGCTCAGATCAAGGCGCTGTCAACCAAGTCTTTCGACAGCATGATCACCGCGGACGACAACGGCAACCTCACCCAGGGAGGCAAGCCCATCGGCACACTGCGCGGGTTGATGGAGAAGATCAAGACCATCAACAACCTGTACCGCAAGAACGGGGTCGCCAAAGAGTTCGTGATCTCGATCTCAGCGCCGAACAAGGCGGGCATTCCGAAGGAGGTCAAGATCCTGGCGCGGGAGCCGAAGAACACCGAGCCAGCAAAGAAGACCCCGGACAAGCCGGTCGATCCGCTCGCCGGCGACGGCGTCGTCGTCGACATCGGCGTCGGCCTCGGTTCGTACGCCCGCGATGCCGCGGGCGAGCACGGCGAGCTGGTCGGGACCGAGTACGGCCCGAGCTACACCGACCCCGCGATGATCCGCCGCGACCTCACCTGGGAGCACACGGCGCCGCGCATCGACGCCGACTCCGTCGTCATCCTGGGCGACGCCCTGCAGACGCTGCCGATGATGTTCGGCGCCAAGTCGGTCAAGCGCTTGTTCATCAACAACATCAACGCCACTATGCCGAGGGCGGAGCTGCCTACAAGAGCATGGCGGTTGGGCTGAAGAACGTGATGGCCGAGGGCGGACGCGTCGAGATTCAGTGGATCACCGCGACCGAAACGACGGGGGGTGACCTCGTCCCGCGGACACATCACCGGACCGGGCCTGAAACAAGCCCTGGACGCCACGGCCTCCCGCAGTCCACGCGAATACTCGGTCAAGACCGACGCCAAGCCCGTCACCGATTTCGACTATAGTGTCGAAGCGCCCCGCGGCAAGAGCGGCGTGCCAAGCAAGAAACCACCCGAGAATCCGGTGCCGGAAGCGCGCTGGATCTTCACCTTTGGCAAGTGATGAAATACGAACCGCCCACGGACACTCCGCTCGAACCGATCAAGACGGCCGCCGCCGGCAACGAGCTGTGCTACGAATGCGACGGTGACCGCTACTGCTGGGCGTGTCGGGCGAAAGGCGTGCTGTCGACAGGCGTGCGCTGCGGTACCTGCGGCGGCAGCGGCCTGTGCATCGTGTGCAACGGCGCAGGAGAGCTCCCGCTGGGCAGTGCAGCGGCCCTGAAATAGACACGCCCAATGTCCTTTCGCAACGACGCAGGCGCCCTGCTCGCCCGCGCCGAGGCTCTCGAGCGCGAGAACCGCGAGCTGCGAAAGCAGATCGCCGAGCGCGAAGACCTGGACGACGTCGAAGAGGAGAACAAGAAGCTCCAGGACGAGCTGGCCCAGCTGCGCGACCTGGTCAGCGACAAGGAAACCAAAGCCGAAGCGCTCGAGGCCAAAGAGCGCGCCAAGGCCAGGGCGGCGAAGGAAACCGCGCGCAAGCTGGCGCGGGACAACCGGGGCCTCAAGAAACGGCTGGGCACCGACAAGTGGCGGCAGCTGCTATGGCTGATCTACCCGGCCAGCTTCGCGATGCTGTACGCGTTCTGTATCGTCCACAACAGTCGGACCACGGTCAGCGCGCACATCAGCCTGGGCAAGCGACACATCAGCGCGCTGCAAATCGTGCCGGGCAGCGACGGCGGCCCGGTGGCGAGCGTGCTGTTCGTGCAGGAACGCAACCGGCGCAAGGGCCGGGCCACGAGCTCGCTGCCGCCCCGGGTGCAGCTCACCTCGTTCGACCTGTTCACCGGCAAGCGCGGTGACACCCTCACCG
>Ga0114931_10003948_pt1 | contig 18623 bp, 17 predicted proteins | sample 2SBtaG_FD_89579 | JGI IMG/M metagenome (GOLD analysis project Ga0114931, IMG submission 89579) | Deep subsurface microbial communities from Kolumbo volcano to uncover new lineages of life (NeLLi) - 2SBTROV14_V59a metaG | ecosystem: Environmental > Aquatic > Marine > Volcanic | place: Kolumbo...
GAACCCTGAACCCTGAACCGAAGGAATTCTCTCTTGATCTTGGCTCAGCGGCTGGCGCCGTCCCCCGTTGGAAGGATCCGCGAGGCTCCTATGCGACACCGAGCTTGCTCGGCGACTCGCGACTCTAGACGGCGTCTCCTTCCGACGAAGAGTGGTCCTGCGGCTCTGCGCCCTGGCGTAATCCGCGAATATCAGAGTGACTCGTTGTCGAGAAGCCCCGGCGCCGCCGCTGCGCTGCGTTTGGGATACCAGCGCACCCGCGGAGATCCAGAAACGCAATGGGGCCGTCAGTGCCTTGACAAGCGGTCGCTCCATACCAGGAGCCTGTTGCGCACCTTCCGCTACGCAGATGCCTTGGGCGCGGTGGTCGCGGGTTCAGCGTCTTGCGCTGTGGCACGCGCGGAACGCCGGGGCCGACGGCGTGCGCGCTTGAGCTCTTCTTCCTTGAACATGTAGCGAATGTTATGCTTCGGGATCAAGAGATTGGGTTCGCCGGTGCGGTTGAGCTTGATCGCCGATTTGTCGTACCACTCGATCCAGCCGAGAAGTTGCTCGTCGTTGACCAGGACCACTACCATCGGTGTCTTGGCCGCCATCTGCTTGAGGTAATAGAACTCCTCGGCATTGGTCTGCTCCGGCGGTACCTGCTTGCGCCGAATGCTGCGGCCGGTCTTCATCTCCGCATCCGGGCGGATCAGCTTTCGATTGCTCACGAGATCGTCTCCCCGGGCCCAGGCTTTTGCCGTCCGCCGCGCGCGCTGCGGGCTTGCTTGTATTGCTCGTCTTCGTAGGCCAGGCAGCACAAGAGGCGACCACACTGGCCGGAAATCTTGGAAGGGTTCAAGCTCAGGCCCTGACGCTTGGCCATTTGGATCGAGATCGGCCGGAAGTTCTCGAGCCAGGTCGAACAGCACAGTGTGCGCCCACAAACGCCGATACCGCCGAGCAAGGCAGCCTCGTCTCGCGCCCCGACCTGCACCATCTTGATGCGGGCCGAGAAACGCTTCGCGATCTCGCGCACCAACTGGCGAAAGTCCACCCGCCCGCTGGCCGTGAAGTAGATGGTCGCGTTGCGGCAATCGAGCGAAAAATGCACGCGGGAAACCTTCATCTCGAGACCGAGCGCCCGGGCGCGCTCGCGGCAAAAACGCTTGGCCAGAAATTCCTGCTTGCGCTGACGCTCGAACGCCGTGCGGTCGTTGGGTGTGACCCGGCGTAAGATCCGGCGCGCCGAGCCCTTCTGGCACGGCTTGAAAACCGGCATCGGTGATCTCTCGACCACGCCGCAGGCTGGCCCGCGGTCGAGATCGACGACCACCCGGTCGTCGCACCCGAAAATCGTGCCGCCGGTGCGACAAAGGGTGAGATTGGACTCCTCGCCGAAGCGGACACCGACAAAGGTGTCCTCAACGGCGGTCGACATGCCCTTGAATGTGCAACCGGCGCAACCGGCCATTGGTTTATCCCTTCACACCTGCCGCCATGCGAACCACACGGCGACCGCTTTGGTTCATCATCCGGTCTATCGTGTCACGTTCGGCGACCCGGCACATCTTGCGCAGCGTGGCCCTGTCCGCGCAGCGGGCCATCAATGATTCATCCAGACGCCGGACGATGTCCGGATGCCATGATGGCAAAGCGCTGCGGTGTGTGTCAAACCCGCTGGCGTGTGCACTCAGCTTCCCGACCCCGAGACGGGGCGTTCGAGCACGCGGCGGCCAATGTCGCGTCGGAGGATCTTGCTCGGCCAGGTGATCTCGGCCGATGCAACATAAGCACGCCGCAACGCCTCGCGCAGATTGTTGCCACAGGCACAGACATCGAGCACCCGCCCCCCCGCAGTCACCAAGCCACTGTCGGTGCGGGCAGTACCGGCATGAAAGACCGCGACCTCGGGATGCGCCAGTGCCCGTTCGATGCCCGAGATCGCCTCTCCCTTGGTTGGCGTCTCGGGATAGCCCCGAGACGCCAACACCACGCAGGCCGCAGCGCTCTTGGTGAAATGTAAGCGTTGGGTCTCGAAGCGACCCGCCGCTCCTTGTGCGAGGATCGGCAACAGATCGTCGGACAGGCGCAGAAGCAGCGGCTGCGCCTCTGGATCGCCGAAGCGCACGTTGTACTCGAGCACCCGCGGACCCTCGCGGGTCAGCATCAAGCCGGCGTAGAGCACGCCGACGAAATCGCGGCTCTCTGCTGCCAGACCACGCACGGTCGGTGTCAGCACCTGCTCGATGATCGCAGCGCCGACGCCAGAGGGCATGACTGAGGTCGGACTGTGGGCGCCCATGCCACCGGTATTCGGGCCTTCATCGTCCTCGCGCAAGCGCTTGTAGTCCTTGGCGGCAGCAAAGGGGAGCAGCCCGCGCCCATCACAAAGCGCCATCAAGGAGACCTCTTCACCCTCGAGACAATCCTCAATCACCAAACGGCCAGCAGCGGCGCCAAAGCGCTTCTGCTCGAAGAAGATGCGCAGGCTTTCTTCGAAAGCGGCGGCATCGCGCACCACGTAAACGCCCTTGCCAGCGGCCAGGCCATCGGCCTTGAGCACCACCGGAAAGCCGAAACGCCGCCCCAGGCGCCGCGCCTCGCTGGCATCGTGGGCAACCTCGAAGGGCGCCGTGGGAATGCTGTGGCGCCGCATGAACTCTTTGGCGAAGACCTTGCTGCCTTCGAGCTCGGCGGCCCGCTTGTTGGGTCCGAAAACCGCCAGACCGCGGCGGGTCAGCTCGTCAGCGATGCCCAGAACCAAGGGCAACTCCGGCCCCACCACCGTCAGATCCATGCTTAGCTCGGCTGCAAAGTCGGCCAGCTTGTGGATCTCATCGACCGCGATCGGCACGAGATCCGCGATCTCGGCGATTCCGGGATTGCCCGGTGCGCAATAAAGCTCCGTGATCAGGGGGCTTTGGCGCAGTTTCCAGCAGATCGCATGTTCGCGCCCGCCTGCCCCGATGACCAATACCTTCACCCGTTCCTCCGTTCCCCGGCTTCGAGCGCAGCGATCGCGATGGTGTCCAACGCGTCGGTCCAGGTACACCCCCTCGATAAATCGTGCACCGGTCGCTTAAGACCCAGCAGGAGTGGACCGACGGCGCGCGTAGACGCGAGACGCTCGGTGAGCTTGTAGGCGATATTACCGGAATTGAGGTCTGGAAAAACCAGGACGTTCGCGCGCCCACCAAGCGGGCTGCCGGGCGCCTTGCGCTCGCTGATCGCAGGCACCAACGCGGCATCGACCTGGAGCTCGCCATCGAAGGCGAAATCGATCTGCCCGGCCTCACGCTGTGCCTCGAGCTTCGCCACCGCCCCACGCACGCGTTCGAGGCTCGGATCATCGGAGCTGCCCTTGGTGGCAAAGGCCAGCAGCGCCACCCGTGGCGTGCCACCGACCAGGCGGCGGAAGGCCTGCGCAGCCTGGACCGCGATCACAGCGAGCTGCTCGGCACTCGGTTCAGGGATCACCCCGCAGTCGGCGTACACCAGCGTCGGCTGCTCCGGTAGCAGCATCAAGAAGCACGACGTTACCATCGCGTAGCGAGCGTCGACGCCGACCACCTGCAAGGCCGCGCGAAGGGTGTCAGCGGTGGTCGCCACCGCGCCCATGACCGCGGCGTCGGCCCTGTCGCTGCGTACCAGCAGATCGGCATACACCAGCGGATCGGTGGCCCAGGCACGCAGTGCGGCGCCGGTTCGATGGGGCTTGCCGCTCAATGAGAGAGAATGCGCCAGTTCGTCCGCCATGGCCCCGAGTTCGGGATCTTCGCCAGGCGCTCGAACCGGCAGCGACAGCGGTACACCCGCGCTCGCCGCCGCCGCCTCGACCGCTTCGCGCCGGCCCACCAGGATCGGTCGGGCGAGTCCAAGCCGTGCCGCTTCGGTCGCCGCGCGCACGATCCGCGGATCCTCGGCTTCGGGCAGAACGACCACCGCACCCGCGGCGCGCGCTCGTCGATGAATGCGCTCGAGAACTGGGTGCATGCATGCAAGCGTAACGGCCCAAGGCCCGATGAGCAACGACGGTGCCAGCCGCGGGTCGGCTGGCGACTGCTCGAGGGTGCGACGGGATACGCTTCGGGTCAGCATTGCGCGCGCACGGCGGACGCAGCAGGAGGAGAAGTGAAGCAACACACCGATGATGTTTTCTCACCCATAGCCTGGCGTGACGGCACCCTTTTCTTGCTCGATCAGACGCTGCTGCCAGGTGAAGAGACCTGGCTGCGCTGCGACACACCGGAGAAGGTGGCGGCAGCCATCCGCCGCTTGTCGGTTCGTGGCGCGCCAGCGATCGGTGTCGCCGCGGGCTTCGGCTTGGTGGTGGGACTCGGCGGCATCGCGGATCCGGCGGCTCTCGGGCCTCGCTTCGACCATGTCGCGGCACTCTTGGCCGCGACCCGGCCGACCGCGGTCAACCTGAGCTGGGCCCTGGCGCGTGGCCGGGCGGTGTTCGAAGCGCACCGGGCCGAAGGACCAGCGCCGGTGCGTCGGGCGCTGCTCGATTGGGCGCAAGCGCTGCATGCACGCGACATCTTGACCAACCGCCGGATCGGCGCCCACGGGCTGGAGCGCTTCGCCACCGGCGACCGCGTGCTCACACATTGCAACGCTGGCGGCCTGGCCACCGCCGGTTTCGGCACCGCGGTGGGGGTGATCACCGCGGGTCACCGCGCCGGCCGTATCGCGCAGGTGTGGGTGGACGAGACCCGGCCGCTGCTGCAGGGCGCTCGGCTCACCGCCTGGGAGCTGGAGCGCCTGCACATCCCCTACCGGCTGGTCACCGACTCGAGCGTCGGAGCACTGATGGCGCGCGGACTGGTCGACCGGGTGGTGGTGGGTGCGGATCGCATCGCGCGAAACGGTGACACCGCCAACAAAATCGGCACCTACACCGTGGCGGTTCTCAGCGAGCGCCATAACGTGCCCTTCTATGTGGCGGCGCCGCGCTCGACCATCGACCGCGCCACCTTGACCGGCGCGGAGATCCCGATCGAAGAACGCCAGGCTGAGGAGATCACCGAAGTGTTCGGAACGCGCATTGCACCGGCGGGAACGCGTGCGACCAACTTCGCGTTCGACATCACACCGGCCGCGCTGATCACCGGCATCATCACCGAGGTCGGTGTGCTCGAGCCACCGTTCGAGCGCTCGATCGCAGGTGCCTTCACCGGTGTCGATCACGGCGGCGAGGTCGATCGATGATCTGTGTGCTGACAGGTGTGGTGATGAGTAGCTGGTGACAGCACGTCGCGCGAGACGAGCGACGCGCATGCGACAAGCAAGATTGGTGGAGGCGGTGGGAGTCGAACCCACGTCCGGAAAACGCGACCGCGAGACCTCTACGTGCGTAGCCTTCGATTGGTGGTCTCGCCACTGTGCTTGGGCCGAAGGCAGCCGGCACAGACGCCAGTCCCGTCGTTTTCCGACCGAAGCGTGGGACCCGCTTCAGCCGTAGACCCGCTCAATGTTACGCCCCAGCCGGAAACCGCGGGTCAGGTTTCCTGCCAGGACGTCACGGCCTAGGCCGCGAGTGCAACGTTATCGTTGGCAGTTGTGTTGTTCCAGGTACGGATGGACCGGCACGCCATCAAGCGGCCGCTATGTTCCCCGTCGAAACCGGTACGCCCCCAAATTGGCAAAGATCCATGTGCCAGGGCGGTCCCCGGCGCTTCCTCGAGCCGATGACCCACGGGCCGCCCGTCGTCTACAGACTACAACGAACCCGGGGGCGGAACCTATTCCGCGACCGCGAGCTCTTGCGAAAGCTGGCCCAGGAACTCTTCGGGACCGCTGGTCTCGAGACGCGAAGCAATCAACATCCAAGCCGCGATCGACACCGATGCACCGGCCGGCACCAGTGGCAGCAGATGCGGCGCAAAGGGCGCCGCGAGGGTGATGACACCTCCGAAGCCTCCGAGCACCAGGAAGCCAAAGAGTGTGTAGCGGACGCGGTAGGCGCTTTCGATGGTCTCGAACGATAAACGGCAGCCGTCACCCTCCGCTCTCGCGTTCACCTCGCCCTCGACCCGGCCGTAGCGCATGCCGGCTCGCACCGGCAGCACCATGCGCCCGCCGGTCGCGCCGCCCGCGTGCCAGGTGCCTCCCCAGTGGCCGACCAGCTCGACGAGCTGCTCGAGGCCGACGGCGGGCCTTGCGGCGAGCGCCACCTCGTACCGGTGCCGGGGGCCGTGGCGGTGAATCTCGACCACCGGCGAGGATCCTTGCTCCTTCATGCAGCGGCCTCGGCGCTGCCGCGCTCGCTTCGCTCACAGTGCGCGAAATGCACATCCACGGCATGCAGCACGTCGGCCGCGCAGCGTGCGCCGCCCAGCGTGCGACGCAGGTCCCGGCCCGCGGGAAGACCATGGCTGTACCAGTGGGTGAAGGTGCGCAGCCGATGAAGCGCCAGCTTCGGCGGATCGCGCTCGATCACGGTCCCGAAGTGCTCGGTGATCAACCGATGACGATCTTCGAGAGTGGGCGCTCGAACACGGCCCGCGGACAGCGGGCGGCGATTTGGCGAAAGAGCCACGGATTGCGCGTGGCTCCGCGGCCGATCAAAACCCCGTCGCAGCCGGTTTCGCGCAGCATGGCGATGGCGTCGTCAGCCGTTCGCACGTCGCCGTTGCCGAGCACCGGGATCGCCAGCGCCGACTTCAGCCGCGCGATGTCTTCCCAGGCAGCCTCACCGGAAAACATCTGCCGCGCGGTCCGCGCGTGCATGGCCACGGCATCGGCCCCTTCCTGCTGGCACATTCGTCCCAGGGCAAGAAAGCTGCGACGGCGTTCATCGACGCCCAGACGAAACTTGACGCTCAGCGGGATGCGCACCGCCCGCCGGACCGCACGGACGATCCTGGCCGCCAGACGCAAATCGTCCATCAGGGCAGCGCCCGAGCACCCCTTGAGAATTTTATTGGCTGGACAGCCCATATTGATATCACATGCATCGGCACCGATCGCCTCGACCACCCGCGCGGCCTCGGCCATGGTCTCCGGATCCGAGCCGTAGATCTGGATCGAGAGCGGCCGCTCCTGCTCGTCGTAGTGCATCAGGCCGAGCATCCGCCGATCCTCGGCGACCAGCCCCTTGGCCTGGATGAACTCCGTGGTCACCAGGCCGACGCCGCCGATCCGGCGCACGATGAGACGAAAATCGCGGTCGGTGACGCCGGCCATCGGAGCCAGAACCAAGGGCGGATCGACGCGCAGCGTGCCGATGCGCAGCACACGCTCGGCCGCGCTTTCCGGTCGTTCCTCGATCGAGGGCTCGCGCGCGTTCGCCATGCGGCAACTGTAGCAGCGCACCGACAGCCGCCAGCAGCGTGCTCAGCGCGGCGCGGCCGGCAGCCGCAGCGGCGTGGAGGTCAGGGAGGCGGCGCCCGTCTGCTCGTTTTGCACCCGCACGCGCAAGCGATACACACCTTCGTCCAGCACCAGCTCGCGCGCCAGACGCAGGCGGTTGCCGGCCAACCAGCCGACCGAATCGAGGTCGAAGGTGGCGTTCTCGACGAAAAGATCGGCGACGCCACCCGCGGCATCGAGCGCGTAGCCCTCGATCGCGACATCGAGGGCCGACTGCTGGTGCCCAGCGAGCAAACCCGCGCCATCCACCGCGATCCGGACCTTGACCCGCCACCGTCCGTCGCGCGTCGGAATCGGCTCGGCGAACGCTACCTCGACATCGAACCGACGGATCTCCGCATCGCCGAGCACCGCTTCCATAGCGTCGAGCCGAGCTTCGAGCGTGTCCGTCGTACCCCGCCCGGATGGCGCATAGTAGCCTGCCCGGAAACGCACACGCGTCGCCCGTGAGCGCTCGCGGAGCTTGACTTCGAGCTTGTGGTAAGCGCCGTTCGTCTTGAGCCGGCTGGGCCGGAAGGTAAGAAGGTAGGTCACGCGCGTCTGCTCGCGGATCCGAGCAAAGCAATCATCGATGCTAGGTACATTCTCGACCAACAAACCCCCGGTCTCGTTGGCCATGTAGAACATATCCGCCGCGTGAAAGCCGCTGCCGTTGACATCGATCGCCTCAAAGGTCCAGCCATAGCGCCGGAAGGCGGCGAGCATGGGCTTCATACGTCCGGTGGTGAAGCTGTCCGCGAGCGGCCCATAGCCGCCTGGCGACAGCAAGAGCAGGTGGTTCTCTCCCGGCACGTCGCGCAGGAAGGTGACCAAGTCGGCCATCGCCAGCGTGAACCAGCGCAGCAGGCTTTCCGCTGAGCCGTCCGAGACGCGGATCCGCGCGCTCTTGAAGAGCAAGCCTTCCGCCGCATCGCGCGGAATTCGGTCTGGGGCCTCGACACCCAACCAGCCGAGGGGCACGCCGGATTCGAAGCGACCGGTCTCGGCATCGCGACGGGCGCCGGTGGCGAGCAGGGTGAGGGCGGCCGGTCGGCTGAGCCCGGCGAAGGCGGCTTCGGATCGGCCACTGCGCAAGAGCTCGGACACCGCGCCTCCGGCCAGGGTCTCGAGAATCGCGGCGGCCTGCCGCGGCCGGCGATCGAGCAGAGCTTGCACCGCATCGAGGCCACGGTGGAGGCGCGCGCGATCCGCCGTGAAGCCCACCACCAGCCGTGCGCTCTTGTTGCGGTCGCCGGAGATCGTGATGCCGTGAATGGCGATCCCCCAGCGGTCGCCAGCAATCATCGGTACTGCGAGCTGACGGCGCACACCGGCCACTGTACGTGCCGCCAGAGAGCCCCTCAGACGGTGCAGATCAAACAGCAGCAGCATGTTGCGGCGTGACCCAGGTAGCGGATGCGTCTGCGAGGAGGCCTCGGGCATCCCCTCCGCGGATAGGCTGTTCGCCGCCGGACCCTGCCGTTCGATGACTTCGAAGCCGATGATCTTCTGGCGTTTTCCGCGGTCGAAGAGCAGGAAATCGTCAGCCCGGAGGGCATCGACCGGCTGCCCCTTAGACAGCACCCAGACCGGTACCGCGACCTCCATGACCTCCACTGCTTCGCGGAAGGTGGGGTCAGGTTGCGAGGGCGCTGCCTTGCCAGCATCGACCCTCGCCGCACCGAGGGCGAAACACGTCGCGCCAACCAACAAGACGCGAATGAACCGGCGGCGACGTCGTGCTAGCGCAAGGCACAACCCGCTGGTGCACACGCCCCTTCGAGCCACGCGCCACCTGCGCTCTTGGACCCATACCTGGCCGCTCACCGCCGCTTCCCACCCCCTGCCTCGAGCACCGCCGTGGCGCTCGCGAGCGCCACGGCGCCGCTCGCTCGGTGCTCGGCCAGCACCCGCAGCCGGTAGTGGCCCGGTGCCAGGTTGAGCTGGACGGTGCGCACCAGCGTCGCTGGACGTCTGGCGGCCACAGCCGGCACTTCGACCTGCTCGCGCCGCCGCGACGACACTGCGCCCTGGTGGTCGACCGCGAGCACCACGAGGTCGAGTGTCAGCGCATCGCGAACACCCGCGAACATGGCGCCGACCTCGATCTCGACACGGACGGTGACGCCACCTTGTGCAGTGCGCACGGGCGCTGCGATGTGCAGGACCTCGGGGTTGAGCTCGCGACCTTCGCGCAGCATCCTCTCGAGCGAAAACCAGTCCTCGAGGCGTACAGAATGCGCATCGGGCCGAGGCGCGTAGTACCCCGCCCGATGCAGAACCTGGATTCGCGGGCCGCCGCCGGAAGTCGCCAGCACCTCGAGCGCATGGTACGAGCCGGGTTCGCCGAGATCGCTCGGCCGAAAGCTCAGCCGGTAGGTGAGGTCTGTTCGCAACAGCAGGCGATCGAGCGCACCATCGATCTCGAGCTGGTTCTCGAGCAGTTCACCGCCGGTCTCGTTGGCCATATAAAAGAGTGTTCCGCCGCGGAACCCAACACCGCTGGCATCGATCGCATCGAAGGTCCAGCCACTGCGCCGGAAGGCATTGTGCATCGGCTCCAACCGGCCGGTGGTGTTGCTGTCGCGGATCTCCGGATAGCCAGGCTCGGTCAGCAAAACCACATGGTTTTGACCTTCGAGGTCGGCGAGAAGGGTGACCGCCTCGGCCATGGCCAGCGCCAGCCAGCGAAAGCTGCTCTCTGGCGAACCACCCGAAACGCGGAAGTCTGCATCGCCGAAGATGCCTCTCCCGTCCTCGACCACCGCGAACGCCTCGCGCTCCTTGAGCCGCCGGGTGATGCGAGAATCGCCCAGACGGCCGAGCGCGCTGGACTCGCCGTAGGGGGTCGCGAGGAGCGAGAGTGCCGCCGGAATGCCGATCTCCCGCACCGTGGCGCGCATCAGCGCCTGAACCTGGGGGCTGGCCTCGTGGGCGGCGAGCGCGGCGAGCGCGGCTTCGGTCTTCTTGGGTTTGCGATCGTAGACGCTGTCGACCACATCGAGCGCCAGCCGCAGCCGGGTGCGATCGGCCGTGAACGGGGTCAGCAGGTGCACGCTCTTGTCGCGCGGGGTGCGCTGGTCGACGGTCCCGAACAGCGCCAGCGCCACCCGATCGGTGGGTGCGAAGGGACGCTCGAGCCAGGCCTCGAGCCGCGGCCGAGCACGCAAGAAGGCATTCGAACCGAGCCGATTGAGATCGATCACCAGCAGCAGATTGCGGCGTGAAGTGCGCGGCACAGTGGTCATCGCCGTGGGCGCCGAGGAGCTAGCGGCCATGCGCTCTTCGCGGATGTCCAGGACATCGAAGCCGGTGATGGTCTGCTTGATGTCGCGATCGAGAATTTCGAAATCATCTACCGAGAGCCCCGGGACAGGAACCCCAGCGCGCAGCACGCGCACCGGGACCTCGACCTCGAGCACGGTGAGCGAATCATCGAAGACCTTGCCGCCAGGGCCGGGGGCGGACCCGCCTTCGGCGTCGGCCGCCTGCGCGATCAGCCCCAGGGCCAAGAGGGCGAAGAGGGCAGCGGCCCCAACGAGCGACGAGCGTGACGTCCAGAGCATGACGAAGATGGTACCTCCTCGAGTAGGCTGCTCCCGACTCCGATCCGCCCGCGCGCGACCCAAGGCGAGGCCGCCGGGGCCGGCAGTGATGCGGCCGGGTGCAGGGGAGACGGTGTTCTTGGCCAGTCCTTCAAGCAACAGCGATGCCAGGAGGCGACACGGCCACCCAACGGCCGATACCCCGGCGCCATGGCCCAATCTGAGGACGATCCGTCACACCAGGGGACACGGACCCAGCCACCAGCCATCGGCCAGCGCGCCGTTCGACCCGCCACGAGCAGTCTGTTGCGCATAGACCGCACGGCGCCTCGTGGGCGGCGCGAGGCTCTGGCTGCGTTACGTTCTCGACAAATACCTACGGGTGTTCGCCTTCGAACGCTCCTTGGGAGCCCTCTCACGGCGCACCGCGATGCACCAGCCGTCTATTCGCAACAGGCTCCTAGCGGGGTGCCACCCGAGAGCCACCCAGGCTAAGATGCCCGGCGCCATGGCTTGGTACCGCGAATGGTTCGGCAACGACTATCTGGCGCTTTACGCCCACCGCGACGCCGCCGAGGCGGCGCGTCACATCGATTTCGTGGCCCGCCACCTCGGCCCGGCCACGCCCCGCGCAGTGCTCGACCTCGCCTGCGGTGCCGGCCGGCACAGCGTCGAGCTCGAGCAGCGTGGGTTTCGGGTCTTCGGCATCGACCTTTCGCTGGTTTTGCTCGCGCATCCGCCACGGGTGCGCGCGGCGGGTGGCGATATGCGCGCCCTGCCGTTTCGCGACGAGAGCTTCGACTGGGTGTTGAGTTTTTTTACCTCCTTCGGCTACTTCCCGCGCGAACGGGAAAACTTTCAAGTACTGGAAGAGATCGTCCGCGTGCTGTGCACCGGCGGCCGCTTCTTCATCGACTTTCTCAACCGCGAGCGCACGCTCGCCACCCTCAAAGCACGCGAGACACAGATCGTCCGCGGCCGCGAGGTCGGGATCGAGCGCTGGTACGACCAAGCCAGCCGGCGCATCAACAAGCGCATGCGACTTCGCAGCAGCGATGGCACGGTGCGCACCTATCTCGAAAGCGTCCGTGCCTACAGTGCCGACGAGGTGACCATCGGGCTTCGTTGGGCCGGCCTTGAAACCGATGCCATCTACGGCGATTTCGCCGGGGAACCCTACCAGCGTGAAACCAGCGAACGACTCATCATCGTCGGCCACAAGGCCTGAGCCCATGCGGGCGATCGGCGCCCCGCTTCCGCCATTGCCCGCGGCCTTGGTGGCAGGCGGTCATCGCGACCTGCTGGCACCGCTGCGATTCCTGGCCCCGGGCGTGCTCGAAAGTGGCGTGCTGGCGTCCGGCGCCTTGGGTCTCGACGCGCCAGTGACGGTCGATCGCAGCACGCTCGCACACGCGCTCGCCGCCGGCAACGGCGCCTGCGGGCATCCCGCGGCCGAGCAGCTCGCCAGCAAGCTCGCCGATCCTGCGACCCGCGTGGTGGTCACCGGCCAGCAGCCAGGACTCTTCGGCGGGCCATTGTTGACCCTGGCCAAGGCCGCGGCGGCTGTGCGCTGGGCCGAGACGCTCGAGGCTGCCGGGATGCCAGCCGTGGCGGTGTTTTGGGTTGCGACGCAAGACCACGATTTCGCGGAAACTGCCACCGCTTCCTTGCTCGCCGAAAACGGCCTCGAGCGCGTGCACCTCGGGGATGACCCCACGCCATTGATGCCGGTAGGGATGCGTCCGTTCGGCGCCCCGCTGCGCCCGGTGCTCGAACGCGCGCAGGCGCTTTATGCGGGCGAGCACGCGGCCGAGCGCTGGCAGCGGATCGCGTCCTGGTACCGGCCCGACGCACGCTTTGGCGAGGCCTTCAGCCGCTTCCTCATTGCGCTATTTGGCGCCCGCTCGCCGCTGATGCTCGACGCCATGGACAGCACGGTCAAGCGCCTCGAGAAGCCCTTTCTCGAGCAGCTCGTGGTCCATCGCGTGGCGCTCGCCGCCGCGCAGCAGGACGCGAATCAACGCCTCGAGGCGCGCGATCTGCCGCTCCAGGTGGCACCGCAGCCGGGCGCCAGCCCGCTTTTTCTCTTGCGCGGCCAGCAGCGGCGACGGATTCTCTGGCACGGTGCGGATGCCTGGTTCTTGCGCGGTGCGCACAGCGAGCCGGAATCGATCGCCGCCTTGCTCGAGATCGTGCGCGATAACCCGGCGGTGATCTCGCCCGGTGTGCTCGCCCGGCCGGCGATTCAAGACGCCCTCCTCGGCACCACGCTCCAGGTTTTGGGGCCCTCGGAAATGGCCTACATGGCGCAGGCGACAGGGGCCTACCGCGTGCTTGGCATCGATGCGCCATGGACCACCTTGCGGCCGCAGACGTTGGTTCTCGAGCCACGCCAGCGGGCCCAGCTCGACGAGCTGGGGATCGACCTCGGCGCACTCGGCGAGCGGAGTGTCGAGCGCCTGATCGCGGACCGCTTGGGCGGCGATGTGGTGGCACCAGTGCGGGCGCAAATCGCCGCTTCGCTGGCCGAGCTGGCAGCGCCGATCGCCGCCCTCGATCCAACGCTCGAGGGCCCGCGCACCAAGACGGCGCGCCAGGTCGACCGCGCGCTCGAGCAGCTCGGCGGCAAGGTGGCAGCAGCGATCGCTCGTCGCCACGCGGTCTGGCATCGGCGCCTGTCGGCGATTCAGTCCGCTTGCTTCCCAGGCGGCAAGGGCCAGGAGCGAACGCTGTCGGTGGCGCATTTCTTCGTTCGTCACGGCGCGGCGCTGGCCGAGGCCTACCTCGAGCAGATGGCGCTCGATCCGCGTGTGGTGCAGGTGGTGTACATTTGAGTCTGGTGAACGCGCTCCCGGAAGACAGCGACCCCCTCGACATCCTGGCGGTCGGCACCCATCCCGACGATGTCGAGCTGTCGGCGGGCGCCACGGTGGCGCTGTGGGTCGAACGGGGCTACCGCGTGGGTATTGTGCATCTCACACATGGCGAGCTCGGCACCCGCGGCAGCGCCGAGGAGCGCGAGCTCGAGGCACGCAGAGCGGCCGAGATGCTGGGGGTACGCGCAGTCTGCTTCCTGAATTGTGGCGACGGCGGCCTGCGTACCGGACGCGACCAGGAAGATGCCCTGATCGATGTCCTGCGCCATCACCGGCCGGCGCTGGTGCTCGGCCCGCCGCCCGCGGATCGCCACCCCGACCACGGCCGTGCGCATCGCCTGCTGGCCGATGCCGCGTTTTACGCTGGCTTGGCGCGCCGCGGTCGCGGGCGGGCGCACCGGCCGCGCATGGTGCTGTCTTACATGCAGCACCATGGCTTCATGCCTCATCTGGTGGTCGACGTGAGCGCGACCTGGGACCGCAAGTTGGCCGCGATGGCCTGCTACCGCAGCCAGTTGCACACCGCTGGCAGCGAGCATCGCGACGAGCCCAAGACCAAGGTTTCCAGCCCCGAATTCGCAGCCGCGGTCACCGGTCGGGGCCGCCACTTCGGCCAGATGATCGGCGCCGCCTTCGGCGAGCCCTTCTGGTCGCCAGTGCCGCTGGCGCTCAGCGACCCTCTCGACCTGATGCCTGCGGGCCTGCCCTGAGCGGGCATCCCTTCTTTGGGCGCAGTGGCCGTGACCACCCGCCCTTGGGTATGCTTGGCTGATCCGGATGTGTTTTCTGTGGTGGGATGTCGCCGTCCATGAACGGAGAGGTTTCTTCATGAGTCAAGAATCGAACGTGCCGCCACCGCCACCGCCACCGCCACCACCGGCTTCGCCGCCCCCTGGACCACCACCGAGCGAGGGGGGCAACCGGACGCTGATGCTGGTGCTCTGCTACCTCGGCCTACTGGCGCTGATCCCGCTGCTGGTGGAAAAAGATGACGCTGAGGTTCAATGGCATGCCAAGAACGGCCTTCTCTTGATGCTCGCGTCGATCGGCATCTACGTGATCTGGGCTGTGTTCGGGATGGTCGTGGACATGGCCTGCGTCGGCTGCGTTTTCACGCTGACCTTGTCCGCGGGCATCTTGGCCGTTCACGTCATGGCCATCGTCAAGGCCGTCGGCGGCGAGCGCCTGATGATCCCGATGCTGAGCGACCTGGTCGACAAGCTCTGAGGTGTCGCCGGTGAACATGCCCGCCACAGGGTCGCCTCCGCACGTCCGGCATCGATCGAGCCGTCGGCGCACGCGGCTGGCGATCGCGGTCATGCTCGCCCTGGGCCTCGGCTTCGACCTCAGCCGCGCGCCGGCGAACCAATGGTCGGCGCGCGCCTTGCTCGGCGCCATCGGCGTCTACCAGGCTACGCTCTCGCCGCTTTGGGCCCATACCGGCGTCCGCTGCCGCTTTCATCCGAGCTGCAGCCACTACGCCCAAGGCGCGATCCGCAAAGACGGCGCGCTCATCGGCAGCGCCCGGGCCACCTGGCGCGTGCTGCGCTGCGGGCCATGGACGCCCGCGGGAACCCAAGACCCACCGTAGGTCGATACCAGCTCCGGACCCAGGCTGGTGTCGCAGGAGGGCCCAGCGCCGTCAGCCGCCCTGGGTGGCGGGGCGCAGAGGCTGCTGTCCGCGGTTTGGCGCCACCGGCTTGAGCGCCGGGCCGCTCCAGGGCGTGGCGAAGACCACCAGCCGGTTACCGGCCATGGTGGTATTGCCAGGAACCGTAAAGCTGGCGAGCTGGGAGAAGCCGGCGGTGCGCGAAAGCTGGGGATACGACGACGGGAAAACCACCAGAACCTTCGGGCGTTTGCGCGCGAGAAGCGCGAGCAGGCGCTGCTCCCAATACGCCGAGCCGCCCCTGGTGTCGTGCAGCACGGCGCTGACCTCGGGGCTGATGATGCCCGCGAGATCGAGCACAGGGTTCGGCAGAAGGTACCCGATGGCACCGATGTCCTGGGTGGCGACCAGTGCCTCCGGCGCCAGTCGGCCCATGAGCCAGCGCGCGGCGGACACATCGCTGGCCTCGACGTTTGCGACGCTGCGCAGATAGCGACCGCGGCCAGCCGCCGCATCGACCACCGCGAGCGCCAGCAAGAGGCCGGCGAAAAGCGGTGCCCAAGCGAGACGCCGCCGCCCGAGCATCAGGTGTGGCAGCCGGCCCACGAGCGGCACCAGCCCGACCAGCGCCAGCACGATCAGCACCGGCAGTAGCGGGAAATAGTAGCGACCGAAGTTGCCCACCGCGAACGGCCCAGCAGGCGGACTCAAGCAGCCATAGACCAGCGGCAGGGCGAAAAACCACAGCGCCGGCGCCAGACCGCGATCCTGATCGCTGCCGAGACGGCCCAGCAGGCGAAGCCCGCCAGCGAGCGTCGCTAGCAGTAGGATCGGCTGTGAACGAAACAAGATATCCGCGACGACACGCAAGTAGCGCAAGGAAGGCAGCCATTGGATGTGATCCGCGGCCTTGACCGCGTAGGTACTCGGCAGCCAGCTTCCGCCGACCGCACGATCAAACACCAACACCGGTGCGATCACCAGCGCCGCGAGCAGGGTTCCTTCGAGCCACGCCGTGCTGCGGCTGATCGCTGGCCGCAGGGCACCCGCGCCCGCCGGCCGCCAAACGACCAGCCGGTCGCAGACCGCCAGCACCAGCAATAGCGCTGCCTCGGGACGGGCCAGCACCGCCAGCGCCAGCAGCGCCAGGGACCTCGGCGGCGCTTGCCCGGGAACCCCGGAGCGATGCACAGCCTGCTCGTCGCACCGCTCCTCCACGTGCCACGCCAGCCCCAACACCGACAACGCGGTGGCCAGCGGCACCTCCATCGCCGATGGCGCGGCCCATAGCAACCAACCGCTGAGCGCGGTCAAGAGACCCGCCAGCAACGCGACGCCCGCTGGCATACCGAATGCCCGGGCGAGCCGTGCGGTCGCCATCGCAGCAAGGGCATGAAATGCGCCGCCCAACACCTTGGTCCACAGCAAGACACTGCCCGGCAGCAAGCTCATGAGCGCCAGGAGGCCGGTCCACAGCGGTGCGGTCGAGCCGCTTACCCAAACACCTGGGTTGTAGCTCAGACCATCGCCCCGGGCCAGGTTGCGGGCGAGTTGCAGGTGGATCCAGCCATCGTCAAGCGGCAGGCCCAGCCCGCCTGAGACCGATACGGAAGGCTCGCCGGCCACGTAGACGCCCGCAGCGACCAGCGCCACCAGCGCTGGCAGCCAGCGCATTGCTGCCGCACGCCGCGCGCCACGGGTGGCTTGGGGCGCGGTCTGCGATCGCTCGGTCATGGTCGGGAGCGGCCGGTATCGATGCTGGCCAGAAGGCGATGGTAGCATCCGCGGCCTCATGTGGCGTCGCCCCCTGGTCAAGAAGAACAAAGCCCGAGCGCGCGCATGGCTTTACGGAAGCGGCATCGGTGTGGTGCTCGCTGCTTGTGCGCTGCTGGTCGTTGCCAGAAGCGCCCGGCCGGTCCGGATCGACGTCTCGTGGCAACGACCAGTCTCCGAGTACGAGGCCATGCCCGAGATCGCCTTGCTCCAGGACTACATCCACATCGACACCAGCGCCAGCGGCAGCGAGGTGCCGGGAGCACAGTTTCTGGCCCGGGCTCTGGCGGCTGCGGGCATCGACGCGCACATCGAGCGCATCGGCACTCGCCACGCCAACCTGTGGGCGGTCATCGAGGGCGAGGACCCGCGGGCACTGGTGCTGCACAGCCACATCGACGTCGACCCCATCGCGCGGCCCGAGAGCTGGAATCACGACCCGTTCGGCGCGGTGATCCTGCCACCTTGGCTGATCGGACGCGGTGCCTTCGACATGAAGAGCGTGGCCATTGCGCAACTGATGGCCATGCGCGCGCTGGCTGAAAGCGGACGGCAGCCGCGACGTAGCGTCGTCTTCCTGGCCACCGGAGATGAGGAAACGGGCAGCCGCTTCGGCCTCTCGTGGTTCATGCGCGCGCATCCCGAGCTGGTTGCACGCTTCGAAACGGCGCTCACCGAAGGCGGCGTGGTCGAGGCGGTCACCACCGACCGGGTCAAGTACTGGGGACTCGAGTTCGCCCAGAAACGCTACATCAAGATCGAGGCCTGCCATGCCAGTCGCGCCCGGCTGCAGGCGATGTACAGTGACCTGAAGAATCTCGACCGGGCGTCGTTGCGCCGTTTCCTCTCGCCCCAAGTCCGCCGCTTCCTGGCGGTCTACGGGCCGACCCGCGAACAACCCGAGTTCGCGCGCCGGCTGGCAGATCCCGAAGGCCTGCTCACCGACGCCCGCTTTGCAGAGCTGCCGCTTTACCTGCAACTGATGGTGCGCGGCGATGTGGTCCCGCTGACCCTCGAGAAGGATCCGGAGTCGAGCGGCTTCCGGCTCTCGATCCTGGTCGCGATCATGCCTGGCGACGACCTCGACCGTGCGCTCGCCGAGATGCTTCCCGCCTGGATCACCCACGGGGTGGCCTTGCACATCGACACCAGCGCGCCTGAGGCAGTCGAGAGCCCGCTCGACCAGCACGATGCAAAAGCCATCCTCCCCTTCATGCGCCGTGACGTGCCGAATACCGTCCATGGGCCAATGGTGATCCCCACCGCGCGCACCGACGCGCGGATCTTGCGCCACTACGGCATTGCCGCCTACGGCTTCTCGCCGTTCCTGATCCTGTCGACCGATACGCTTCAAATGAAGGGTCCGAACGAGCGCATGGCCCTGCCGGCCTACATCGACGGTGTGCGGCGCTATGTGGACCTCGTCCGTACGCTGGTCCTGAACCAGAAACCGGTCGCCAGAGACCCTGGAAACTGACATCC
>Ga0114931_10003949_pt1 | contig 18622 bp, 21 predicted proteins | sample 2SBtaG_FD_89579 | JGI IMG/M metagenome (GOLD analysis project Ga0114931, IMG submission 89579) | Deep subsurface microbial communities from Kolumbo volcano to uncover new lineages of life (NeLLi) - 2SBTROV14_V59a metaG | ecosystem: Environmental > Aquatic > Marine > Volcanic | place: Kolumbo...
GCCCATATATCGTAAACGGCCAAGGCTTAAATGGCTCAAATGCCATGGACCCAAACGGTGACGCAAACTATCAAAGCGGATTGTCTACTTACGAACGGTTTTCAATTGAAGCCGGCCTTACCGTTGGCGCTTGGGTAAATATGAATGTCAACGCCCAATTCCATCAGAATCTTGATCTATATTTAGTTGGACTACCTGCCGAACAACACACTGGTCCGAACTGGCCAGCGACTGGACGTATAACCGGCATATTATTTAATACAAACTCGGCACGAGACTATGTTCAGTATTCAATATACAATGAAACGGATCTCCTTCGCGAATCCTATGACAATAGCGAAAACGGGGAATGGCATTATTATAGTTTTCAAATCAATTACGACCATACCGTGTCCTTCTTTAAAGACAACATATTAACTTGGACTTCAGATGATGCAATAGACACATCAATTTACAGTGATGCGTCGTTGACAGTCAATGGTAGATCTCTCGGAACAAACATGATGTTCGATGACATTATCGTATCTCAACAAACGATTTCAGATCCATCACCTGTTCCTGTACCTGCTACTATTAGTATTTTCCTGGTAGGAATAGTGAGTTTAATCACTCTAAGAAGAAGACGACGCAACAAAAACTAGCATCAGGCTTAGAACCAGGGCATGCCTCAGAGCATGCCCTTTTTACGGTATTGATTTTAAGTAAATGTTATTGCAATTTCATCATCCCCAACGACCTCAGCAGCCCCAAACGGTACGTCATAGATACGCACGCCGTCCCGATCATTTCACTTTCATCTTCTGATAAGTAAATTGTATGTTTACACTCAAAATACGCTAAAACCGCTTCCACAGGGACTGTTTCTAATTTTGCTGGGTCATTACCCAACAAACGCAATGTTGGGAAAACCTGCTTATCGTAGATAATAACGTCATCGCCTTCTTTGTACTCTTTTGTTTCACCGGGCCCGACAATTTCTTCAAAGCCTATACACCCTCTGCATACACCGTATCTTTCTGGAAGTAATAAACGAAATGCTTTACACAATGCAATTTCGAACTCATCTCCAACCTCATAGTTCGAATGGGATTTACCTACTCGAACCAATTCTGATTCTAGCACCTCAGCCAACGAGTCAAGCAACTGTTTGTACATGGCAGCCATTAATTTTCTACAAGATAAAATGAATATACCACTTTGCTTAGTAGTTGCTCAATTCATAATAGTGAAAAAGTAATTTCCCTCTCAAAAGCTCTCGGAAACTCCCGCCTAACCACCTCCCGCATCAACTGAAATATCCGCGGATCCTCAAATACCTCAGCTACACCAGGCCCATACAGCTCATTAATCGGATAACCCACTTTATACCGTTTCCCGGCATACCGCCCACGCTTAACCTGCCTCACCTGCCCACGCTGATCGCCGGTACGCTTAAAAACACCACGCCCATATTTGCCTTTGGCTAAAAACGTCCCACGATAAAGCTTACGCCTTCCATAAGCACTGGCTACCACGCCACGCTTTGTTTTGCGAGCACTAAACCGAATCAGCGGAATCGCTTTGCCTTCAGCCTTGACAATCGCTCTTAGCGTATTCGGTCTTGATTTTATGATTTTGATGGACTGCTTAAACCCACTGGAGCTTAAGCCAGATTGACCCACCAATGCTGGCAGTCTTCTAGCCGCCTGTGTTCTTGCTGTTATGGCCGTGCGGTTTAATGCCCGACTGGCTGCTGCCGGTACAATCCTACGCTGAATCTCCGTTAGTTCTCGGGTGGCCTGGCGGATATCGAAATTGACGTTGAATTGAAAACTCAAGAGGATATGTATAACTTCGGTGCGATGTTAGAAATTTACACCCGCTTTTAGAGGACGTCAACGAGGAAGGATTCGTTTAACTTCGCAGCTTTTCTCTTACATGCCAGTAAACGGTATGTTGCAAGGCTAAAAAATATCGAAAAACATGTTGTTCATAGCGCTTGCTCCAGATACGGCTCCACAATTTACGATCCATGCTGATAAATTTTGCTCTGGCATAACCGGATAACGGCTGACGGCCTGAGCCTTCACATGTTGGGCAATTATGACTGAACCACTCTTTGCCTTGGCAGTCCGGACATAACCTCTCCTGTGCAATCTCATAAAGCCCAAGCTTGATTAATCGAAAGAGTGTGTCTTCTTTTTTAAACCGCCAGTGATTGATCTCGGCAACGATGGATAAATCCAGTAAAGCACAACGCATCACACCGGCATAACAACTATCGTCCCCAGCAAACACATAACGACCAAGATAATAGGCATTGTCTGGCAAACCGGCCAAGCTGCTGCAATATCCATGGGCTTCAGCTGTTCACCCGTAGCGGCCGGGCACCAAGGCACATAGCTTGCGATTTTGGGATTCAGTCGAGTTAAGGCGCTAATGGGATGCAATAGAGGTCTCCAATGTTTGAATGGAAATTATCACTTTTCCAGGCTTCATAACTGGCCCACGAAACACAAGCAAACTATCCACCTGCGAATCGTTGTTCATGACATGGTTTTCTTCCAACACATCCAGCATCGGTTTCATGCGGTTGTCGATATCCAATTCATGACGTGTTGCAGGCATCAATACAATCAAAACGGATAAGCGCTTGTCACCAAAGCTCGGCCACTGTGTGCTAAGTGTTTTAACAGCTCGCTTATACTCACGCCCGCGCTTGGATAACAGCACACGGTTTTTGACACAGCGCCAATAAGTGTTGATGGTCGGTGGCCATGGCAAAACAAGATTGGCCTTAGTTGTAAGTTCTGTTTGCATGGCGCAATGGTGGCAGGTTTTTATTGAGCTGTCTTGATGGCAAAAGCGAAACTATGTTCACATGGAAGAAGCGATATGAATACAACTACGGTTTTTCATCATCCGGTTCCATTGCAAACAAAAGTCACATGGGGATCATGGGAATACCATTCCCAGCCACCAAGTCTTGGCGTGTAGGCATTCCCGGAAATGCCTACACCTATATATTTATATATAGAGGGGTCGGGAACGGTAACGGGTTTAAAATCAATAACTTATCTAGGGAACGGCGACCGGGAACCGGGAATCACTACTTTTATAAGGTTAACTTTAAAATCAATGGGTTACAAGAGTTATTCGTGTTACCATGGTCGGGAATTCCCGGCCTTTCCCGGCGGAATAGGGAATGATTTTTTAATAAAAGCACTGCCGCGGAAATTTTCAATTGGCACGGGATTTCTCGTGTGTAGCAAGGAAAGTATACCGCCCAGCAACCAAACAGATATTGTTATTTTTGATGATTTAAATAACTCTCCACTTCACAGAGAATTATCATCACATATATTTCCAGTCGAAATGGTATATGCGGCAATCGAAGTAAAAGGTAATCTTGCACATAGCGATATTGACGATGCTATCAAAAGTATAGAAAAAATAAGACGGCTAGCAAAACACAAATTTTATGTAGATTTTAGTAGCCCAGCCGGTCCACCTGACAAACAGATTGTCAATCCGGTCAATAGATCTGCTAAAATTTCACCTCGAACCTATTTGTTCGCGTATTCTTCCAGCAAATTTAAGAATTTAACAACACTAACTAATTACATACGCCGAAAATTAAAACACTCAAACGCACACCTTCATGGCTTAATTGTATTAGACAAAGGATGGTTTCTGTATCAAGAGCCATATACGTCAGATATAAAACTCATTCGCTTTAATAAAGATGCTCTACTTAGATTTGTTCACAAACTCACATACGATATACAAAGCATGAAAATACTACCAGTTTCGCTTGAAAAATATTTTGGAGTTTCATATAGCACAGATTAATTTACTGATCCCAGTTTAAATTCACCAGAGCCACTGGCAATCGGCCCGCTCAAAACATCTAACCATTTACAGTCCTTAGAACTTCCGGCTACACACTTCACTAGTCGGATACTGTTTAACAAATGCTGCCCCATGTCCTCCAGCAGATTACGCCCGACATCGTGAAACACAGAAGGCGATCGATTACGCTGCCGATAAACTCCGCTACCGCCAATATGATGAGATCTGGCTTCGCCTTGTCCAAAAATCGAATATCGGATAGGTTGGTCATGGAGACCAACCTATATATTTATATATAGACCCACTGGACACTGGACACGCTTTAAAATCAATGACTTATCCCGGTCATGGTTCTGGACATTGGACACGGAGCCAAATTTATTTTTCCTCAGTATTTCAATAGGTTACACTATTTTTACCGTGTCCAGTGTCCGCCATGTCCAGGTTGGACACGCTGGTCATTGGACACGAAATCCGGGTGTACAATGGTTTGTAACGCGGATGTTTCGAGGTTTGCGGTTTGCGGAGAGAGTGATGTCGAGCAAAAGAAAGAAGAAGAAAAACAAACATAAGAAGGCAAAGAAATCAGGAGTGAAAAAACGTAGTGGAATTTCTATTCATTATGTTGATGTCCTTATCACGCTTATAAGCGTATTTATGCTCTTGTGGTTCTTTTTGTACGTCTTTGAGGCCCCTGACATTAATTGGCGAAACATAGACCTTCGTAGGCCTGGTCAACGTATTGGAGAATAAATTAAATACACTAAGAAGTCTCATCGGCTCCCAACCTGAATTTTCCATCGCCAATGGCAAACGGTCCGCCCTGCACATCCAGCCACTTGTTCTCCTTCGATCCTTGTGCACGCCCTTTCACCAGCCGTCCGGCATTAAGTAGAGCCTGCACCAATTGCTGCATCTTATGCTTACCTATCTCATGAAACGGGCTCGGCAACCGCTCACGTTGATTGTAAACACCAGTAGAGCCATAGTGTGAAAACGGATGGCCATTGATGGCTGATCGCTTGATTCCTTCAATCAGAGCGTTTTCCAGTTCATCGTCTTTTTTCGTATGATAATGCAATCGTTCCGTCAGGTCTTCCAGCAAACCAATCTCATTGCGCACAAACGTCTTGATTGCCCGGTCAGCCGGGCCGTTCGCCTTCACGACTGCTCCCTGAAATACAGCATTGTGTCGTTTCTTTTCATGTAGTGTCTTGAATACTCGCTTCTGAACGTCTTCGGATGCTGGCCAAAGCACAATGGAGTTGCGCATGCCATCCACAATCGCACTGGTCCCACGAATAGCGTCTCGAGCCTGCTCCGCGCTTGTAATCTGCCTGCCATTCGCCGGTTTCCGTAGATGATGACACACAATGACGGCCGCCCCAGTTTCCGATGCCAGACTCGCCAGCATACCGGTGGCAAAACTGCCGGCAGCCGGATCCGCATTGATGTCTGCATGTATAAACGAACTCATGGGATCAAAAACAACCATTTTCAGATCCTGGACGCTGAGCAATTCGGCTTTAATTTGTCTAAACTGCTCTGATTCCACCGGCCCGGTTTTTGTGACTGTAACCAGCGGAATGGGACCGCCAGCATTCGGTAACGGTACAACAAACAGATAACTGTTGGCCCGCTTCCCTTCCGGGTCCAATCGCTCCAGCCTGCGGTGAATTTCTGCCTGGTCATCCTCTGCCGTATAGATCACAGCCGTACCAAACTCCAGGAGTGCACCACCAAGAGACATCGGCGGCACTATCGAACCGGTTTTCTTATTGTGAGTGGCAACCTTGAGCGCCAGGTCCAATGTCAGCATGCCTTTGCCAGTATCACCCATGGCAGCCAGGATGGTTACGCACTTCATTGGAATTGTGCCTTGAACGAGAAACTTTTGTTCCGGTGCCTTACCGCTGAACCGTTCCGGTCCCCAGTTGAATAAACTGTGTGGCGGCATAATTCGGTTTGCTGTGCATAGAACTGCATCGGCGACGATAGCCTCAATGTCCAGTTCTTCAGCCACTGCATCGGCCGCGTCCCAGCCTTTGGGTTCGCCGGGCGTGATTGTTACGGTTTTTATTTCACGGGCTCCAGCGGCTTGTGCAGCCGCCATGACTTGCTCTTGATACACTTTGCCGTCATCGTCATTGTCCCGCCAAAGAGTCACCGTTTTATTCTTTAGGATAGACCAGTCCGTTTTTTCCACTGGCGCATGCGCACCGCCGAGTGCCGTGGTTGCCGGTATGCCGAGCTGGATTAATGCCTCGGCGCATTTTTCGCCCTCCACGATGACGACATCTTTGGCGTTTCTAATGCCCGGCAGATTGTATAACGGTCGGTTGGATTCCGGTATGCCGCATCGCCTGGCCTTCACATCCCACGGAATCGGCAGTTTGTCGCCGTGCTCATCGCGGTAGAGATTGACGACAACCAATAGTTCGCCATCGACGCCGTAATAAAAATACCGTGTATCCGGCGCACCAAGCAGTTCCGTTTGCTTGCTCGGCTTGATTTGCGGAATCTGAATATTCGCGTCACACATACAAAGCCAGTGCCCAATGTCCTCAAGTAAGCGTGAGAACTCCGTGTCGACATGAATGCCCTTTACGGCCGCCCACAAATCGAAGATGTCCCCTTGATCGCCGGTGGAAGCAAAGTCCTTCCATTGTCCGGCCTTGGGATAGGTAAGTTCCACTTTCAAGCTTTTGCCTGGATGGCCGTCGATGTCTCCAACATAGAATTGTTTGCCACGGACTTTGCCATGAGGGAGAAGGTACAATAGCACCGACTCCAACCGACTCAGCAATTGCGCTTTTATTTTATCCTTGTCCAGCGGCTTGGCACCGGCGTCATTGAAGTTCAGGAATGGATGCGGAGCACGGTTCATCTCGCCGGCTGCCAGCAACGCTTGGCATACGGGCACATCTTGCAGATGTAAAAACTTTTATCATTGGCGCACCGTGGCAACAATTCGTCGGCTTCGCAGGCCTCGATGATGCGTACCGCCTTGTCGGATGCACGTTGAGCCAGTTCACAGTCAAACAGAATTAGTTCCACGTAAAGATCGGCAGAGTCTTTGTTGATCGCTGTGAATAGCACTGGGTTGGCGCTGATGCCTGGATACCTATCTTCAAGGTAGGCTTGGTATAATGCGATTTGTGCGGCGTAAATCGGCTTGGAGAATGCAAGTCCTTTCTTCTGCGTGTCGTTGAAGGATTTGTTGTTGAGTGATTTGGATTCCCAGAGCATGGGGTATTCCAGCGCAAGGTCTTCCGGGCCATTGAGCACAATACCGTCTACATGGCCGCGAAACCTATCTGACATTGCAGCAAATCCAATCGGCTCGCCGTTGAATTCGGTTTCAAGTTCAAAGCCAGCCAAGCACAACCATTTACCCATAAGTGACTCAAACACGTGGCCTGCCTCAAAGATACGTTTTTGCTTGCCGGTAAACGTTTGGCCCGTATCCCTTTCTTTGTTCCAGTAGCTGAACTGAAGTTGCCGTTCACAGGCCACGCCAAGCTGCGAGGCACCTAGATAATTACGTCCGCGCTGTTCACTGTTCTCCAGTGCTAGATCGATGAGTTGAATCACTTGCTCGATGACGTTCATACATGCTCCCTCTAAAACGGTAAGTCATCACTGCTGATCTCTCGCAGCCGGTCTTGATAGGCCGTAACAATAGTTTCAATCAGCACCAGAATTTCTTGTTTGCTCAATACCGCCGGAGGCCTGTCGATGCCGATGCTTTGCAGATACTCCCAGAGCGGCTGCAGACAGGACTCCATGGCGGTGGTTTCGTTCTTGCTTGGGCGATTCATCATTCTTCCTACTTTTGCGTAGAGCACAGCCGTATAAACAACCGTCGGCCAAGCTCGTCAAACGGGCCGGTATGGGGCGCGAGCCATACAAACCCGCGCCCTTCCCGACTGCACACCGGGCATAACATGTCAGCCCCAGGGATTGGTGACCGCCATCGGCTGTTGAGACATGGGCTGTGCCGGTTGCGCTGCCTGCCCCATCAGCTTGGCGTAGTCCTTGTGCTCCTTGGTCACCGCTTGTTTGATGACATTCTTTTCGCCAAAGCGCTCATCGCGTTCCATGTTGATCACCGCGAGGAATTCCAGGCCGTCCAGGCTTTTTAAACTGGGTATGGCTCGACGTTGTTGCGCCAATTGGGAATTGTCTTCCGGATCCAGGCCGAAGGCGGAATTGATCATGGCCTTGATAAAGCCACGGCCCATGTTTTTCCAGCCGTCGCCTTTCGGTGAATGCAAGCCGATCAGAGACCAGATTTTGCGCTTGGCCCATGGGCCTTCCATGACCACGAATTCGCAATCCAGGTACACGGCACCGGATTCACTGCATGTGGCCATGCCGTCAGTCCAGCCTTGGTTGGGATCATCGTAGCCGCCCGGGCGGATGACCAGCCGGACCTTGGCTAATGTGTTATTGGGAATCAAACCGAAGTTTTGGTCTCGGCATTGTTAAAATCTAAAAACGGATGTGTCATGCGATTGTCTCCAGTTGTTGTGTGGTTCGTGGTTGCTTGATCTTGGCCACGAGCTTGCCGAGGTGGGGTTCTTCAAGCTGGTTTAACCGGCCGCTGCGATCTTTTGCGGGATAGCAATAGGGATTGAGTGTGTGACAAACAAAAGCCCGGAATTGGCCACCAGACTCGTCGTTCATGACCGCCATGGTGATGACTTGATCGACAATGCCCGGCAGTTCCAAGCCGGTCTTGGAACCTTCAATCTGCGGTTGCCAGTACTTGCGGCCATAGTCGTCAGTCTTTTCCTCAAGGATGCCGATGAACCAGACGTTTTTGTTGCGCGTGTGCTGCAGGTGGGTCAGCCAGTTGATCATCTCCTGGCCATGAAGGCCGTAGGCACCACGGAGATCGAGCTTGCCAGTACGTTCGCTGATGGCTTGCGGCTGGCTTTTGCACCATTGAAAGCAAAGACGGCCGGCTACCGTGATGGAATCGATAAAGATGGTTTCGTATTTATCGAGATTTTCCGGATTACCAAAGCGATCACAAACGGCCTCGTAATGAGCTTGGCTATAAGGCTGGTCTTCGTTGAGCGCTGGATTCAGGCCGCCGATGAATACAGCGAAATCTCGGCACTCAGCCCAAGTTTTTGGCCGTATGCTGTCACCCGGCCAACTTTCGACGGCGAGGTCACCGGCCTCCAAGTCAAAGAACAAGGTTCGTTCTGCAGGCAGCGTCCAGAGTAGGGATGTTTTGCCAACGCCCCAAACTCCGAAGATACAGCCTTTGATACCACGTTTCTCCTTTAGTCGCTGGTCGGCGGATATTATCGGCAGCCTCATGCCACTTCCCTCGGTGCCAACCGATAAACAGGTTTGCCGGTTTTTAGTGTGCGTGCTGGCGCAAACTGCTCACGAAGATTGAAAGGCCAATTCGTAAACTTCCGCTCCTGGACCTTGTAGTTGATGTCGATGTACTCAGCTGGATCCTCGCCGTCAGCTCGCAACACCTCTGCGATACGAGCCAATTCGGATTGATCCCATTCTGGCTTTTTGGGTAAATCGCACTCAATGTCGATCCCTGAATCGTTGATATGAACCGTGCCTGTGGTCTTACCGGTTTTAAGGCGCAACTCATTCAGTTGTGTTTCGTATTTCATGCCGATAATGCCGTCGATCCAGTCTTTAAATTGCTTGGCCTGTTCCAGGGCTTGGGCGGCTTGTTGTTGTAATTGCATCAGGGCTAATGGGCTGAGTGCGACAAGTTCTTGAGTGGACATATCTTGGGCTTGGTTAATATTCATCGTTTTGTTCTACAATGGATTGTGAAGTGGATAAGCGAAGCCGGGTTTTTTCATAGGCTTCAACGTCGGCCATGCGATACATCACGCGGGAGCCGATTTTTAGAAACGGCGTGCCATCACCGTGCAACCGCCAGATTTGTAAAGTGCGAGTGGTCAGTTGCCAACGCTTGGCCAGTTCGTCTGTAGTGATATGAACAATCACTGTATGAATCTCCGATCATGTAAAAGACCGAGACATGATGACAAAGATCGGCTCAGGGCATGGTGTGACAAACGGTGTGATTTTCGTTTTTTTCAGGTGTGACATGCGGGACTCAAACTCCCATCATTTGGTTCTCCCGGATGAGCTGCCTCTTTTTTGTGCTTTGAGGTGTGATTTTGGTGGGAAGGAAATATTACAAAGGTGTGATTTTGAGGATCGGCGGTGTGATTTTTTAGGCTTCGAGATCGAGATAATAATAGCCGTTGCCGGTCCCCTTGATCAGAGTTTGCCAGAAAGGATGGTATTTCCCCTGTCGGTCACGCATGACACGATGAATATCTTGGTGGGTTTGCGCGGCTGCTTGTAGTTGCGACTTATGAACTGTTCCTCCACGCTCGACCAGGGCCTGAAAGATTGCCGCTTGTTTTTTAGTAAGCGATTCAGTCTTACCTCTCCAGGTGACTTGGCGGCAGTCAGAGCTAAACTTCAATTGGTCGGATATATTTAATGGTCGATGAAAAACGCTAAATAAGCTTTGGATTTTGCCGCAGTCAATTTGTAACGGTTTTCCTTGTTCCAGCACATTCTTTAATTTTTCGAAGCGAATATCCGTCGGCAAATCCCGGCGAATAATGTCGATGGGGCCGAAACAAAAATACAGCGCCGGGGTATTGTGATACTCTGTTTTTAGTTCTTCGATCAGCTCAAATTGCTTTTTGTTACTCCCTGAACCGAAAATAGTATAGAAATGTATCTTTTTATCACCGTGACGCGCAGGACCTAAATACCATAAGTGTTCGGGAATACGTTCCTTTGCCTGGACACGAGATGGGATATCCAATTGCTGTTGTATCAGTTTAAAAAACTTATCCCGGTTGACTTGATAGACCTTGACCTCATCCAGCGGTACGGTCACCCAGCCGTCATCGCCTAGGTAATCCCAATAGCGTGGATCGGGATCACCCTCGATCCATTCCAGTTCATAATACGGGTATTCCTCGTTGTGTGTGTAATAGAAATCGTTTATGCCGATTTCCACCAACCAGCCGTTGTTTTTGAGTTCATGGGCGATGGCATAATGATAAACACACAGCCATCGCCAATCCAATCGAGCATCAGGCGTATGCATGAGGCCAATGAGATAATCATAGGTCTCACGATCCATAATCTCAGGCGACCAAGCCCCAACGATGCAGGTATTTTCACCAAGCGATCGTTCGATACCGGACAAGCCCGTAACATTGCAGGTATTGGGCATTTTAATCTCAATAGGCAGTGACCGTTTGCGATTGCTGCCTTGGCGCAGGTACTTAATTTTGATAGTGGCACTATTCAGTTCATAATCCGACTGATTGAGTGGATTGTGGTTACCGAATTGCTCAAACAGTTGATAGATGCTTTTTATGGCGCGTTGATCCAATTTATACAGGCAATCGCATTGTACTGCTTTGTTGTAAAAACGCATCATCACGACATCGACTGATGCAATCTGATCTCTTGGATCGGTATCAAAGGTTGGCTCATTCAGCAATGGCGCCAAGGTATAGCATTTGTTACTTTCGCTGTAATCAGCTTCTTGATTCAGGAAGACCTCGGCGAAGAGTTCGGCCAGCCTACGCTTGACGCTGTCATGGTGGGCGATGACTTCCAGTTTGTTTTCATTCGGCGTGAACAGGATGGCATGTTCCCGTACCGGGCGGCGTGTGGTGGATACCAGCTCCTTGGTCTGTTTGGTCGCCTGAATCTTATATTCGGATTTTGGCAGGCCGTCTCGGTAGATCATCACTTGATAGACGCTCGAATCCGTCCAGTAGCCTTCCACATAAACCGTTTCTTGAAAGTTGCATCGAGATACAAGGGCCGATTCAAATGATTTGATAAGATTTTCGGAAATCACTTCAACGTGGCAATGCTGAACGGGAAAGCGGCTGTAAAATTTACCGTCCTTGTATTGACCGAGGGAACTGACTTCTTCCGTGCGGCGAAACAATTCCGGTTCATGCAAATAGAACCAACAACTGATTTCCATGTCGCCATGTTCATGGGTAAACATATCATGACCTGGAGCCAATTTACCGAGGGCTTTAAGTCCGCTTGATTTTGCGACCTGCCCGATCCGGTCAATTTCGTGTTGAATCCGTTTGAGCCTATTTGCTGGAAAAGCTTCCATCAATTTGAACAGTGTTTTGTTTAATTGGGTCTTGGGAGCTTTCCAATCCACGGATTGCATTTCTGAAAAAAATTGTTTTAGCAGGACGGCAGGCGTATGCCGTATAAAGCTACGTATACTGGTCATTTTCTTATTTCCCTAAGTATTCAGGCAAGCGGATGCCCAAACACTCAAACTGAGTGCGTTTTAGTCAATCGTAATTATTTTGAAATTTTCGTTGATTTGACAGCTAAGTTTCTGAGGTATGTTGATCATGAACATCAAGAGGTTAGAGGACTATTAACAGGGCCAAAACGTCCAAGTTATTGATTCTGTTAAGCGCGTATTTTGCACTGTCAAAAAAAGTGAAATTTCCACTTTGAGACTTATTTTACCGACTAAAATGGATTTTGCAACTGGGAAAAATTCACAACAAAATTGCCCACAAACGCCATAATTCAGTGAATAAAATTTTCGGAAAAACACGAAACAAGAAGAAACCGAGGGAACACGAGTTCATGTATTTATTTACAGTATTGGCGGAAAATAAATATACCCAAACCAAAAAACCAACTTATCAATATGTTCTTAACTTCAGAAGAGATCAAAGAGCTGACCGGCCTACAACGCTATACTGCACAAGCTAGAGCACTCGCCAAAATGGGTATAGAATATAAAGTTAGACCAAATGGCAGTATCGTCGTGCTTCGATCACATGTAGAAAAACAGTTTGGTGAACAGCAAAGCAATGAGAAAATCATTGAACCGAAATGGAGTGCTTTAGATGCGTAAAAGAAATAAGGAAAATATTGGCCTACCCACGCGCTGGCAGTATTATCACGGCGCTTACTACTACAAGGTTAAACCAGGGTTAGAGCACTTGTGGGATGGCAAAAAGCGATTCCGCCTCGGTAAAACTCTCACAGAAGCCTATAAAACCTGGTCGACTCGGCTGTGTGAAATCGACTGCATAAGAAATGTTGGCCAACTTTTGGATCGTTATGCACTTGAGACCGTACCATCCAAGGCAGCCAATACACAAAAAGATAACATTCGTTCCATAAAGCTATTGAAGTCTGTATTTGGCTGTATGCTAATCACTCAGATTAAGCCCATGCATATTTATCAGTACATAGACAAGAGAGAAGCCAAAGTTTCCGCCAAACGTGAAATCGCGGTGTTTTCTCATGCATACACCAAGGCTATCGAATGGGGCCTGATAGACAGGCATCCCTTTAAAGGCCAGATAAGACTAAAGTCTGAATCACCACGAGATCGCTATATTGAAGACTGGGAAATAGTTGAAGCATTATCACTAACCTGTCGGCGAAAGCGTGGAAGTGTTTCGACAATTCAAGCCTACATACGACTAAAACTACTCACGGGGCTAAGGCGTGGCGATTTATTAAGGCTGCAAATTTCTGATCTTAAAGATGACGGCATTCATGTTCAACCGCAAAAAACGGTGAAATCGACAAAGAAGAAATTAATAATTGGTTGGACCGATGACCTAAGACATGCTATCCAATCCGCAATAGATACCCGGCCTCTGGACATTGGTCCGTGGATATTTTGCACTAAATTCGGAAAATGTTACGTAGATAAGGATGGTACCGCGAGCGGTTGGAATTCAATGTGGCAAAGGTTTATGAAGCGGGTACTCGAAGAAACAAAAGTTACTGAAAGATTTACTGAACACGATTTAAGAGCAAAGTGTGCCAGTGATGCGGAAAGCCTTGAGCATGCCAGACAACTCTTGGCTCATGCTGACTCACGCCTTACTGATCGTGTTTATAGACGTAAGCCGGAACTTGTGAAGCCTGCTAAAGGAATTAAAGAAAGATAGTTTGTGGCACACTTGGGTATTTGTGGCACACTCTAAAAATTTTCGCTCTGTAACTTATTGATTTAAGTGCCGAAGAGAGGAATCGAACCCCCGACCTACTGATTACGAATCAGTTGCTCTACCAACTGAGCTACTTCGGCGTGGGTACATAATATAACAGAATCAGTGGCTTAATAAACCATAATAAAATATGGTATATAACTTATCAAAATTTAAGGGGTTTTTGCGCCTGACTGCCGATATGGTGAACCCTCTATGCTGTCGGATGGTTGGATGTCAGTAGCATGGCTTCAGTATAATTGCTTATCATCATTTTTTGCATTGCAAATATGAGATTTGAAGGCTATGAACCGGTAAGACCTGCACAAGCTCCCGCAACGATGTACTTTAACGAATCGTTGTACCGATACGCCATACGTCGCTTTTCAACCGATAGCATGGGCTGTGTGTTAATACGACCGTCTGGCTCAGGCGATTCACCGTATCACGCAAGGTGTCATCAAAGCGGTTGGTCGACATGCATACGGTCATTGCCTATAAACGAAATACGCACCCTACCCGTCAGTGGATCGGCGCGATGCCGCTCAACCGCAATCAAGCCATCTATCAGCGGCCATGCACTGAATCCGATCGTGCTCGCCGGCAGTGCATTTACCCGGTTTGTTTCTCGCCGGCCGTAGTACGCGTTTCGTTGTTTCACTGACACGCCCCTGTACGGTATTGAATTAAATGTTCGATGAGAGTACCGACCCCATTTCACCACGAGGCGCAGGCCGCAGGATATGGGCGTGCCCACTTACCAGACTGCAAGCCAACAAAACTTTGGCGCATGGACGGGACCACCGCGAGGCAAGGCGACCCCAATCAAAGCCCCATCAAGCAGCTCATAGAGGCATTGAAGTTGATACAGCACCGCCGCATCGGGAAATAGCCGCAAACAGGGGGGTGTAAAAGCCACCGGTTTGGGCGACGACTTTAGTTGTGCTACTATTCATAGCATTAAAATATGCCATTCAGTGCTTACTAAATAGTGGATGATCAAGCTCAAATGGTTGTGCTCGGCTTTAGGCTAATAACACAGATAGGGAGTCAACTGTGTCTATGATGCATGAAAACATATTTTTAAATCTTTGCGAAGAATACCTGCACCCGCCTCATGTTTATCAGTCCGATTCTGAAAACGTGATCAGCATTCACCCCGTTCGATTAATCCAGATGTTGGAAAAATCGTTTCGTTTGCATCAAAATCATTATTGCCATGAAAAAGCCAGGGAGTGGATTTCGTCACTGAAAATCCCCCATGCGGAAGTTACCACGGAAGAATGGAATTGCTTGTTCAGTATCATCCGCAAACAGAACCGTTATAGCATCGACATGGCGATTGAAACCACCTTACACGCACATCTGCCCATGCTCGATCGTGACCAGACATTGCAACTGAGCAAACAAAAGCTGGAAGCCATCTATGACTTGGTGGTCAGTATCGCTATAGAACCCAACTGGTTTGATCATTAAAACTATCACGGCGATGGCAGGGGGGAATGGGGTGTATGTCTGGATAAAGTACGCGCCACGATTGACGACCAAAACCGGCGAAAAACGCGGAAGTTTATATAACCGGCGTCAGATTACCTTTGACGCGAATGACGACATCGACTCCATCGGTCATCATACCGTCCGGCGGTGTAGGCAATTTTTCGATGTGCACCTGATCGGCATCTATATCCACCAGGGTGCCGTCATCCACATTATAAAAGTGGTAGTGGTGTGTGGTATTGGTGTCGTAAAACACCTTGGCGGGATCAACAATCACTTCCCGAATCAGGCCATGCTCGGCAAATAATCCCAATGTATTATACACGGTCGCCTTGGAGACCAGTGAGCGCTCGGAATTCACCATCTCCAATACCTGTTCCGCGGAAAGGTGTTGCGGCTTCGAAAACATGATTTGAGCAATTTCGACACGTTGTTGGGTAGGTGTAATGCCTTTACCGCTAAGCATATCGATAATTTGAGTTCGGGTTTTGTTTTGCTCTTGCATAATTCTCACAAAATACTACGTTTTTTCAACACCTTGGACAGCCAAAGTATATACAGTAAAAATGGAATAAGTCCAGAGTTTCCTGCGAATTTGGAGTGTTCATTTAGGGTTTAGTTTCCATCCACCGATAGGGCGCTGGTTCATAATTTGATCGACGTCCCAAAATCAGATCCACGGCTAATGCAGCTGAGGCTGGCGCCATGACAAGTCCGTTGCGGAATTGTCCGGCATTGACCCACAAACCCCGATAGCGTGGACACGGGCCGATAATCGGCACGCCATGGGGTGTAGCTGGACGCAGTCCGGCCCATTGGGCCACTTCGCTTGCTCTTGCCAGTGCCGGAAGCCATGCCAGTGCAAACGTACGAAGCGTTTGATAGGCGTCCCGCGTGCATGTTTTAGAGAATCCGGTGTGTTCCAGGGTGCTGCCGGCAAGAATATTTCCGTCACGTCGGGGGATGAGGTAGTGCGTCGATTTAAGACAAATATGCCTCAACAACCCCGCCGGCGCCTGAAACATTAACATCTGGCCCCGTACCGGCCGAATAGGCAGGTGCATGTCCAAGCGTTCCAACAGCATACCGCTCCACGCACCACTACTGATCACGATTTCGCGTCCTTGCCACGCTTCAGTGGCCGTTTTAACACCGACCACCCGGTCGCCCTGAATCCGAAAATCCGTAACGGCATTATTCTCAACAAACTGAACACCGCGATCCAATAAGCTGGCCTTGAGCGCTTTGACCAGCAAGGGATTGCGCACCTGGGAGACGCCGGGAAAAACCATGACCGGACCGCTACAGTTTAATTCACTCTCCGGCGAGGATTCATGAACTTCCATGGCCACCTGAAAGCGCCCACTCCATTGCCGCGCCAGTTCAACATCGTCGTGCCCGGCAATTAGCAATCCACTTGTGATGCATTCGATATCGATCCCGGTTTCGGCAAGGAGACGACTGGCCAACGCTTTATAGAATACCGGCCCCGGTACGGCCAAAGCATTGACGGCATCTGGATACTGCCACGCATATAATGGGGACAGGATACCCCCTCCGGCCCACGAGGACTCCTGTCCGGCCCGGCCCTTGTCGAAAATAACGACCCGCTCACCTTGGCGACATAATTCATCGGCCATCATCAAGCCGTTAATACCGGCGCCGATGATCAATATGTCTGCTGTACCGTTCATGGCTTGTTAAGGTCTTGATTCATAAGAGTTGCATTTTGCCGCTATCATCCATGATTTGCAATAAGGGGAGACGGCTCGCTATCCCATGGGTACTCGGTCACGATTCTTATGCCGATTGCACTAAACTTTTTACGGGATAATCCCATATATTTTTCAATCGGCGCCTGTCTGGCGTTAACTCCGATTAATGGCCTATAGGCCAGACCAACGAACTGATCATCATTTTTGTACTCCCGATATACCACTTAACGACGATGCCAAACCGGCACAGATGAGCGCCTATGTCTAGTAAATGCACAAAGCAACAAGGATTCACTCTCATTGAGCTGTTGATCACCATTGCGATCGCAGCCATGGTTTTGAGTTTTGCGGTGCCCGCGGTCAAAACGATGATACGCAATAATCAATTGACCGCCGCCACCAATGATTTGATCAGTACCTTGCACTACGCACGTAGCGAGGCCATTCGCCGTGGCCTGCCGGTCGCCGTATGCAGCAGTTCCAACAACGCTACCTGCAGCGCCGATACCGACTGGTCCACGGGTTGGATTACCTGGGTCGATGCGGACAACAATAATACGCTCGATGGCGGCGAAGACGTCACTTTTATGATGAGCAATGACAGCCAATCGCTCAACCTGCTCAACAGCACAGGCCAAAGCAGCCTTCGTTACCTGCCCAGTGGTTACCTGTCGATTGCGCCGGGAACGCCTATTGCGTTCCATGTTTGTGATGACCGAACCGCTGAAACCGGCAGGTTGATTAACATCAGCCCCACCGGTAGTCCCAGAGTGAGGAATGCACCATGCGGTTAAGACAATCCGGTGTCACCATGATTGAAGTGATGATCACCATCGTTATCTTGTCCATCGGCCTGTTGGGTTTGGCCAGTCTGCAAATGTCCAGTTTGCGCCTCAACCTAAGCGCCCATTATCACGGCATCGCGGCCCAGCAGGCCCGGGATATGGCCGATCGCATGCGCGCCAATATTCGCGGTGTTTTGTCCAACCAATACGACAATCTGGCAGGCACGCCCGCCCCGACCAAGGACTGCAACAGCGCGGCTGAAACCTGCACGCCGACGGATCTGCGCATCCATGATTTATTTGAATGGAACTCCGCCAATGCCAACTTGCTGCCGGGCGGTACGGGCACCGTGACCGTGGATGCAAGCGGTACGGTATTTTCCATTGTGCTCAACTGGGATGACCGCGGCGACGCAAAAACGTATTCAATGAGGTTCCAGCCATGACCCATTATCGCAAACAATCAGGCATGACGCTGGCGGAAATCATGATTGCATTAAGCCTCGGCGTCATCATACTCACCGGCGTGGTGCAAATCTACGTAGGCAGTAAACACTCCTATAAAGTGAACGAAAATCTCTCCCGTATGCAGGAAGAAGGCAATTTCGCCCTCGAAGTCATCACCCGTGACATCCGCCGGGCCGGATTTCGACCGGTCACCAACGCCCGCAATGTCCCCCCCCCGTTACCCAACGCCGTGGTCGGCAGCAACAGTACCGGACCGAACGGCAGTGATTTAATCGGCGTCACCTATGCCGCCGAC
>Ga0114931_10003950_pt1 | contig 18621 bp, 6 predicted proteins | sample 2SBtaG_FD_89579 | JGI IMG/M metagenome (GOLD analysis project Ga0114931, IMG submission 89579) | Deep subsurface microbial communities from Kolumbo volcano to uncover new lineages of life (NeLLi) - 2SBTROV14_V59a metaG | ecosystem: Environmental > Aquatic > Marine > Volcanic | place: Kolumbo...
CCATTGACTTCGACGGCATCCGGATAGCGCAAATCCCATGCAAACCGGTTCATGCCCGCATTGGCAGTCAGTTTGGGTCCCTTATCCGAATGACCCGCTCCATAAAACGGCATAGGTTTATTCGAATCATTTTGATAGGAAACGGAACGAACGGTATCGCCGCTCATCGTTTCGAACGTCAGACTGATCTCTGTACCTGCTGCAGGCGTACTCTTTAAATCATAAAAGACGACAGCACCGTTAACCGGATTTTGTCCGGCGGCCTCCCCCGGTTCCCAATGGCTTCCACCCTTCATCAGGTAAGCATGTTCCGGTTTGAACAGGTAGACATCAGCATTTTTGACTTTATCAGATAGCTCTCGCAACGGATTCAGGTTGTCCAGGATCCAGAAACCCTGGCCGTGCGTCGCGATCACAAGATCATTTTCACGCTGCTGTACCTGGAGATCACGTACTGATACAACAGGCAAATTCAATTGCAGCTTCTGCCAGTGATCGCCGTTATTGAAAGAAACCCACGCGCCATATTCTGTTCCAAGGAACAGTAGTCCTTCTTTCTCCGGATCCTCGCGTACGGCACGGACAATCTCATTATCCGGCAGTCCATTCGTGATCATTTCCCAGTGTTCCCCAAAATCAGTGGTTTTGAAGACATACGGATGGAAGTCATCCTTCATATACCGGTTAGCGGCCACATACGCCGTACCCGCATCAAAATGAGACGGCTCAATCATACTCACCAAAGCCCAGTCAGGGAGATTCTTGGGCGTTACATCCTTCCAAATTTGACCATTGTCCGTCGATACGTGTATAAGTCCATCGTCCGAACCGGCCCAAAGAACGCCTTTCTGGACCGGCGATTCTGCCAGAGAGAAGATCGTATCGTAGTTCTCAGTGCCTGTTTCATCAACGGTAATGGGACCACCGGATGGCTGTTGTTTTGATTTGTCATTTTTCGTCAGGTCCGGGCTGATACGCGTCCAGGAACGTCCGTCGTCCATACTCCTGAGAACGTATTGCGAGCCAACATACATGGCGTCCGGGTTAAATGGCGAAAACATGATTGGGAAGGTCCACTTAAAACGATACTTGTACGATACCGCACCGTAACCATCCATATCTTCCGGCCATGGAGCAATGGTGAATGTTTCCTTTGTCGTTTCATCATATCGTTCCATGTCGCCCTCATATCCCCCACCAAAAGTGATCGTAGGCTGATCCGGTTTCGGCCAGACATAACCACTTTCTCCGCCGGCGACCGAATGAACAGCATCGGCTGTAATAGCGTGTCCTTTCGTTCGGCTTTTAATTGCTATAGAGGCAAAATCCTGCTGCGCACCATAGATCCGGTAAGGGAAACGATCGTCTACCGAGACATGGTAAAACTGGGCGATGTTCAGATCTTGCTCCGTCCATGTCTTGCCACCGTTGAAAGTCACTGTACCGCCACCGTCGTTGGTCTCGATCATGTTCTTCGAGTTATTTGGATTGATCCAGAGATCATGATTATCACCGTGCGGCGTCTCGATGGATTGAAAAGACTTCCCGCCGTCGATTGACTTCCAGAACTCTTCATCGACTGTGTAGAGGACATTATCATTATTTGGATCTACAAAGATTTTCGTGTAATACCACGGACGGAGCGTTATATCATGATCATCGTTTACGAGTGTCCAGGTCTTCCCTCCGTTATCAGACCGGAATAATCCGCCGTGTTTGGCTTCAACCATAGCCCATATGGTTGAGTTACCATGACTGACAGCCAGACCGATCTTTCCAAGTATACCTTTTGGCAGTCCAGGGTTCTTGGTCAACTCCTTCCAGGTGTCACCACCATCGGTGCTTTTGTAGATGCCGCTGCCGGGACCACCGCTTGACAATCCCCAGGGTGCACGATAGGCCTGCCAGATAGCAGCATACAGGATGCGCGGATTATTGGGATCCATCGCCAGGTCAATCGCACCTGATTTCTCATCATGATACAGGATCTTCTGCCAGGTCTTCCCGCCGTCTGCCGAACGATAGACGCCACGATCGGGATTATCACCGAAAACATGCCCCAATGCAGCGACAAAAACGCGGTTCGGATCACGAGGATCGACGATAATCTTGCTGATAAAGTGGGTGGAATCGAGTCCGATATTCACCCATGTTTTACCCGCATCTGTCGACTTGTAGACACCGTCGCCCGGAGTGATATTCCCGCGAATATTCGTCTCTCCCATTCCGACATAAATAACATTGGGATCGGAAGGGGCCACAGCAATGGCACCAACGCCACTGCTGTGGAAGTAGCCGTCAGAAACATTGATCCAGGTATTGCCGCCATCCGTGGATTTCAGCAATCCACCGCCGGCCGTTCCCAGGTAGTATGTGTATGGATCATCGGGCACTCCTGCAGCGACGACAGCCCGGCCGCCGCGATATGGTCCGATGCTCCTCCATCTAAGCATGTTATAGAGTGATACCGGATAGGTATCCTCTGACGATTTTTTCTTATGCGGCTTTGCTGATGGAGATAATGCTGTCCCGGCGGCAAGTGAAATAGCCACTACGAAAATTGAGAGCGAATAAAAATGTGATCTGTTCATGTAGCCAACGTAATTGATGAATCGGAATTAAATGCCTCTTATTCAATATTCAAAATGGAAGCAGAGCTTCCCGAATTGCGATCCCAGGCAGAGCCCGGGATCGAGAGGATTCAGTTTTATCTTTTTAATCTTTTTTAATGTATACGGCCGGGATGCCGAGATCCTGGACCTTTTTATTGAATGCCGGTATTTGCTGGTTGAAGATCGGTTCCAAACGGTTGAACTGCGCATCAACCTGGGTATTAAGCGTATCAAACAGGGCATACGACTGTTGCGGCGGACGCGCATAAGCCGAGCTTACGTATGTATTCAACGACGCCAGCTTGATCCACAACCTGACCGGGTAATTCAAATCATCTTCCGACTGATGGATGTCCGGCTGATAGAGCTTTGATTCTACGGCATTCAGGCTATCAAGAATCGGCTGGGCGGCTTTCTTCAACTCCGAGTAGTGAGGATTGTCCTTCAGCTCGCTCAGGTACTGATTCAGTTGCTTCTTTGCCGAAAGGATATGATTAACCTTCTCTGCCGTCACATTCTGCTTGTCATGGATCTTTTTCAGGAGATCAAATTCAGCCTGTAAATCAGCTTGTGCAGCTTCGATCCTTGGATCTTTTTTGACTTCAAGCCGCTGCTCCATCGTATTCTTGCCCGCTGTTAAAACCACCCGATAAACGCTGGGAACAACTTTGGGACCATCCAGGGTCCCGCCGCTCGAACCAAGCACCCTGTTCGGTGGATTTTTCACTTCCGGATAGCGGAGATCCCAGACAAAGCGATTCATCCCGGAATCCGCTTCGATTTTTGGCTGATTGGATTCAGGCATTGCTTCATCATCGTCATCACCGCTGTCCTCTTCAGACATTTTTTTAGCGGTCGATTTACTGGAAAATGTGGCTATGGTATCGCCGGCTTGCGTAAGGAAATCGAGTTTCACTGTCGTGGCGCTGTCAGGCTTATTCTTCAGATTATAAAAGATGACAGCACCGTTTGGTGGATTCTCGCCGATCGTCATCCCTTCACGATGGAAACTGTATCCATCCATCAGGTATGCATGTTCCGGTTCAAACAGATATGCATCCGAATCAACAACTTTCTTAGAAAGCTGACGCAGCGGTTTCAGGTTGTCCATGACCCAGAAGCCGCGCCCGTGAGTTGCCAGTACAAGATCATTTTCACGGTCCTGTATGGCCATGTCTCGAACTTGTACCGGAGGAAGGTTTAACTGCAGCGGCTGCCAGTGATCGCCGCCGTTAAAAGAAACCCATACCCCGTTTTGCGTCCCGGCAAAAAGCAGGTTGGGATCTTTGGCATCCTGACGGATGACACGCGTATATAAATCATCCGGGATGCCGTTTGTGATCTTTGTCCAGTGCTTGCCGTAGTCGGTCGTCTTGTATAAATAGGGATGAAAATCATCCAGTTTGTAGCGGCTTGCGGCAACATAGGCTGTGCCGGCGTCAAAATGGGATGGCTCAATGATACTGATCAGCGACCAGTCTGGAATGTCTTTGGGAGTGACATCTTCCCAATGCTGGCCATCATCTCGCGTCAGGTGAATCAGACCATCATCCGATCCCACCCAGATCAACCCTTCCTTCAGGGGCGATTCTGCTACAGAAAAAATCGTGTCATAATTCTCTGTTCCGGTTTCATCTTTAGTGATGGGACCACCGGAGCGCAATTGCTTAGTTTTATCATTACGCGTGAGATCCGGGCTGATCTTTGTCCAGCTCATTCCCTGGTTGGTACTTTTGAAGAGATATTGGGCCGCTGTATACAAAGCATCCGGATTATGTTTCGATATCATGATCGGAAAGGTCCAGTTGAAGCGGTAGGTAATCTCCCCGGCACCGTATCCATCTGTGTTTTCCTGCCAGACTGAGATGTTGTGCGTCTGTTTGGTGTGATCGTTATAGCTGGTCATGATGCCGATGTAGCTGCCGCCGTAAGTGATCCACGGTTTTCCGGGCGTCGGCACGATGTAGCCGCTCTCGCCGCCGGCCACTTCATGCCAGTCGCTGGTAGTTATACCGTAACCGGTTGTCCTGCTTGCGATATCTATGGACGAGTTGTCCTGCGATGCACCATAAATGTGATAAGGAAACTGGTTATCCAGGTTCACATGATAAATCTGTGCTGTGGGCTGATCCTGTTCGGTCCATGTTTTCCCACCGTTGTACGAGACGTTGGCTCCGCCATCATTCGACTCAATCATAATCAGCGGATTGTCCGGATTGAGCCAGAGATCGTGGTTGTCACCGTGCGGTGTACGAATGCGATCGAAGCTTTTTCCACCATCGACGGATTTATAAAATCCAAGATCTGTGGCGTACACCGTGTTCTCATCTTTGGGATCGGCGAAAATGTAGGTATAGTACCAGGCGCGCTGGGTCAGCTGGGTTTTGTGATAAAGACGCAGCCATGTCTTTCCGGCGTCATCCGAGCGAAATACGCCGCCATTCTTATTTTCAATCAGCGCATATACCCGATTGGAGTTAACAGGAGATACACTAACTCCGATCTTACCCATCAGTCCCTTTGGCATGCCGGGGTTGTGTGAGATGTTGGTCCAGTGATCGCCGCCATCCGTCGATTTATAAAGTCCGCTGCCTTTCCCGCCGCTGGACATAATCCACGGAGTACGATACGATTGCCAAAAAGAGGCATATAGCACTCTGGAATTGTTGGGATCGAGTGAGATATCGATGGCGCCCGTCTTATCATCCACATATAAAATCTTTTCCCATGTCTTGCCGCTATCTTTTGATCGATAGAGTCCGCGATCTTTGTTTTCGGCAAAAACGTGTCCTAAAGCCGCAACGTAGACAAGATCAGGATCTTTCGGATCGACGACGATGCGGCTAATCACGTGTGTTTCCCCAAGCCCGATGTTCTTCCATGTCTTGCCGCCATCGGTGGATTTATACACACCATCACCCGTAAACATATTGCCGCGAATGGCCGACTCTCCCATTCCAGCATAAACCACATTTGGATCGGATGGAGCAACGGCAATGGCCCCGACAGCTCCTCTTTTAAAATATTTATCTGAAATATTCAGCCATGTTTTTCCACCGTCAGTTGTTTTCCATAGTCCTCCACCAGTGGACCCGAAATAGAAGGTATTGGGTTTACCGACCACACCTGATACGGCAATCGATCGGCCACCTTGCCACGGACCGATAGACCGGTAACGCAATGCCTTATAGGCAGATTTAGGATATTGATAGTCCTGCTTGTTCATCGATTTTCCCTGCCCATACACCTGGATAGACAGTAATAACAGTAAAGATGAGGCAACTGATAGAGAATGTATTGCGCCCCTAAGAAAATGAGAGATACGAGTCATTCCACACATATAATTAAGTCCCACTCAACAGAGTTTGTATTATTACCAAAGTAGCTAATGCGGACTGAATCGTAAGTAAAAAGTTGTTAACCGCTTAGCATGCTTTGTTAAAGGGTTGGTCCGGATAAAATAAAAAACCCCTTCACTTTACAGTAAAGGGGCTTTTAAACACTATAGATCCCACATTAGTTAAGATCCATATCCATTATTTTGAGTCAGGTTCGGATTGGCATCTATTTCACGTTGCGGAATCGGAAATACCAATTTCGGGGAATTCCAAGGAAGACTGCCAACCGATCCGTGAGTACGTTTAATGTCATCCAGGAAGTGTCCCTCAAACGCCAATTCTTTTTTGCGTTCGGTCAGGATTTGATCCACATTGCTGATAGTGGTAAGATCAGGAAGACCTGCACGTTCACGAATGGTATTTACATCGGCAAGTGGTGTCGCCCCGGTTGTTGAGCCCAGACGATAATTACACTCGGCTCGTGTAAGGTATATTTCAGCAAGACGAACAACTACTACATTTGCGAATGGATTGTCATACTTATGAGTAAAGTAGTTTGTATTGTCTGAACTTAGATAGAACTGCTGCCTGCGTGTATCAGTAGTGTCATATAGACTCATAAATGACTGGGTCATGGTGATATCACCCCGACCAGGATTCGGAATATCACTGGAAGAGGAAGATCCGTAGAAGGTTTGCAGGCTGTTGTCTCCATCCTGTGAGTTTACCTGCATGGCGAAGATATCTTCAGTGGTATTCGAACCATTGTTAAACTCATCCATGTAATTCTTGACAAGACTGTAATTGCCACTTTCTATCACACGATTAGCTTCAGTGAGTGCTTTTTGATAATCACCCATCATCAGATATACGCGTGATAGCATAGCGCTGGCAGCATAGTTATTAGCTAAAAAGCCGTTGGATTCCGGTAGTTTGGCTTTTGCATCATTTAGGTCACTGATAACCTGGGTATAAACCTCACCGACGGAATTACGTGATACGTTATCCGCACTGGTAATACCTCTCGTTGGTTTCAGAATAATAGGCACGCCTTTATTTCCATTTGGATCGCCATCGGTATAAGTTTTTCCCCAAAGATCAACAAGCTCAAAGTATATTGATCCACGAATAAATTTCGCTTCACCTTCAACCGTTGTCTTTGTACCGGCATCAGTGATTTTATCAAGTGATGCTAACACGTTATTACAGATGTTGATTGTCTGGTAGGAATTTTCCCACATATCGGTCACGAAACCGTTATCAACGTGGATTGCCTTATTGTTGGCTTCGCGGGGACTTTGGAAAGTTCCGCCCCACTTCAGTTCGTTTGTTGCTGCCAGCAAATCGGGCATCATCATGAACTGGCCGCCGAACAAGTAATAGTTACCCATTTCATTGTAGGCACCGATAAGCACATTCTGAACATCCTGTGAGGAATTCAGAGCCACAGATTGGTCAATAGACTGCTGCGGCTGGATATCCAGGTATTTGTTGCAAGCCGACAAACTTACAACCAAGCTCAGCAGCAGCATCGACAGTGTTTTTACTCGATTCATTCGCTTTGGAATTTGAGTGAAAAATTGATTAATGAAATTTCCCTTCTTCATAGCTGCCTCCATTAGAATCCAAGATTGATACCAACAGAAACAGTACGGGCCTGTGGAGCAGCATAGAAGTCATTTCCAAGACCAATATTGCTGTTCAGCCAGTCTGTATTAACCTCAGGATCAAAGCCTTTGTACTTGGTAAAGGTCAACAGGTTTTGTCCGGTCACAAACAGCCTGATCTCACGCATTCCATTTAACCTGTTCAGTATGCTTTGAGGCAGATCATAGGAGAACGTGGCATTTTTCAGGCGAAGGTATGTTCCGTCATCGAGGTAGCGAGATGAATCGCCGGTGCCGTTGTCTGCGAACAAACGAGCTTGTGGCACCATTGTTACATCACCCGGTTTACGCCAGGAGTTAAGTTGGTCAGTCGTTTGGTTATCGAAGTAACTTCCACTTGCTGACATGTATTTACCACCGCCGTTGAAGATTTTGTTTCCATAAACGAGGTAGAACATGAAGCTAAGGTTGAACCCTTTATAAGAGAAGTTATTCGTTAAACCAGCCGTGAATTTCGGATTAGGATTACCAATAATTACACGCTGGGCAGCATCGTAATTGTTGGTGACATAACGACCACCAAACATTCCGTTTACCTTAAACGCAGTACCATCTGCAATTTCTGCTTGTGTCGGTGTGCGGTTCAGATAGTAAATAGCATCACCGTTAGCCGGGTTGGCACCAGCAAATTCCTGAGCATAAAAAACACCGATTGGTTGACCTTCCATTGCACGGTTTATGAATCCACCAGTGATCACCTGACCTTGCAGATCGGTAATCTTGTTTTGGTTGGCTGCAAAGTTGAAGTTGGTTGACCAATAAAACTTGCCAAGCAGGTTTACTGTATTGACTACAAGCTCAACCCCTTTGTTTTGGAGTTTACCAACGTTACGGGTCTGCGTGGTGAATCCTGTGGTAGCAGGAACATTCACGTTAAGGAGCAGGTCCTTTGTTTTCTTGTAGTAGTAGTCAACTTCACCATTGATGCGCTGATTCAGGAAGCCAAAATCAATACCGATATCCGTCTGGGCCGTTTGCTCCCATTTCAAATTTGGATTCGGGGTCTGACTCGGAGCGGTACCTGAAATACCGGCATAAGATACACCACCATATAATCCGCGTGACGCAAAGTTGTTGATACCAGCAGCGTTACCGGTGATACCGTAACTGGCGCGCAGCTTCAGGAAGCTGATGATTGAGTTGTCTCTCAGGAAGTTTTCCTGGCTCAGAATCCATCCTGCAGATGCTGCCGGGAAGAAACCATAACGATGATCTTTACCGAAACGGGAAGACCCGTCCATACGGCCACTCAAAGATAACAGATAACGATCTTTGTATTTGTAGTTGGCACGAGCGAAATAGGAAAGGAAGCTGTAGCTCGTTGCTTCGGTGTTACCGCCAATAATCTGAGCAGCACTGATAACCTGACGAAACTGATCACTCGGATAACCGACACCTTCTACATAGCTCTGATCCTGACTTGCACGCTGGTAACTGATACCCACTGTTGCATCAAGATCATGGACAGAATTGAAGGTATTCTGGTACTCGGCGAAATTGTTCAATGTATAATTAACAACCCGATCCCAGGTCTGTAGAGCGTCGCCATTACTATAACCGGTGTTACGAGCGACTTTTGTTCCAAACCAACGCTGTTCATTCTGGTCATACAAATCAAGACCGAACTCAGTGCGATACATCAAGTGCGGGGTTATATTATACTGACCATACGCATTGGCATAGGTATGGAAAGAATTTACCGGGAATGATGCATTGTTTTTATACAATAAACCATCAAAGTATAACGAATTATCACCGATATACTCCCCGGTGGTCGGATCCCTAAATGGCTGAATGGGCGGTTGTGCAAGCAACTGCACAGGTGTTGAGAACGCGTCATCGTCCGGAACCCGCTTATTCGTGGTTTTTATGATGTTAACTTTGGCACCGATCGTAACCTTGTCGTTTGCCTTATGGTCGATATTCAAACGACCACTAATGCGTTGCAAGTAGTTTTCGATGATGATACCACTGGTATTACTGTAATTACCGGAAGCGTAAAATGTGGTTTTATCATTTCCACCGCTTGCGTTTATTTCAAAATTCTTGAATCCTGCATTTTTATTGAATGCCTGATCCACCCAGTTGTAATTACCCGGATTATCCGGCCATGTACCCAACGAATATTTGGCGAAGTGTGACTTCACATAGCCAACATAGTCGAACCCATCATTCCAATAGGTTACGGCATTATTAGCAGCTTCCAGGAAGTAATTCGCATACTGAGTGCCGTTCATAAACTTACGTTTACCAGTTGGCCCGCTGAATCCCTGGGAATACTTTACATTGAACTGGGTTTTTCCAGACTGGCCTCCCTTGGTCGTGATGATGATCACACCGTTGGATGCACGTGAACCATAGATGGCAGCAGCAGAAGCGTCCTTCAGGATATTGATGGACTGGATATCTGCAAAGTTGAGGTCAGCCAACGGGTTGGTTTGAGACGATGTTCCGTTGTACGAAGAACTCTGGTTATCAGAAGTTACAGGCACTCCGTCAATAACAACGAGTGGCTGATTACTTGCTGACACAGAGGATGCTCCACGGATACGAATCTGCATAGCCTGTCCCAGCTTACCGTTGTTTTGCTGAATGACGACTCCGGCGTTACGACCCTGGATCGCGGATTCGAAGTTGGGTACCGGTACGTTCTGAATATCTTTTCCGGAAACAGAAGCTACGTTACCTGTCATATCCTTTTTAATCTGGGAACCATAGCCCACCACAACAACATCATTTAGCTGCTCGGTGTTGGAAGCCATCGCAACGTTGACGGTATTCTGGTCTCCTATCTCAACTTCCTGCTGTTTGGTACCAATGTAGGAGAAAATGAGTGTTCCTCCCGCTTCGGGTACATTCAGGGTATACTTCCCATTTACATCGGTAACGGTACCGATCTGCGTTCCTTTCAAAACGATGTTAACACCCGGCAAGGGAGAACCATCGCTTTTCATCGTCACTTTTCCGCTGATGGTGCGTGTTTGAGCCATAGCTGCGCCAAGACACAAAAACATAACTGCACCAAGAGTCAGTAACACTTTTTTCATATCGTAGTGTATTTTGGTTTACGGATGCTTCAGTTTCCACAAAAGCGCAGACACGAAGTCCCACACTTCTGCAGTGTATTGGATTGGTTAAGATTTCCCAGCAATAGCCCGCTCATGAGGGACAATAGTAACCGCGACATCAACCGGAGATAGCCCTCCCCCGGTGATCACCCAATTATCATCGATTGTAGTTGGTTTAATTATTTAAGCTTTGAAACCCCTCCCTACAATCAAGACACTTCTGAAATTCATCAAAATTGAGGATATATGCAATTTCTAATATTTTGCAAGTTCCTGATTATCCCCAAAAAAGACCGGCCCATCACTCTGTCACCTGATTTATTAAGCAAAAAAGGGCTTTTGAATTGAAAAATTTTATTTTAGAAATTTTAAAGACTATTGCTATTCCTATTTTAATCTCCGTTTGCAACCCATTTTTTTTAAGGTCTTTAGGTTTAGTACCTGCAAAAACTACGGCATAATAAATGTGTCACCAGGCAGATAAATATCAACACGAAGGGCAGAACCCCCAAACCGATCGCCTTTGCGTCGCACTGAGCCACCCGGATTTCTGAATACCATCACCTGATTGTTGCCAACAACTTCTGCATGAGAACCATCCACGAGTATAGCTGTTGAATGGTCAATGCCAATACCTACGATTTCAGGATACTGTAAAATAGCTGTAAACATACGGTTCTCTCTGCTGCGAATAATAAAATGCTGATCTATGATGACACCGGTCACGAGGCCAAGACCGGGAATCGTCTCAATATTATCCGGCTCAATCGTACTGTACGTACTTTCATATTTAGGATGTTTCTTTTCGTTGCCGGTAATCATCATTCCCGTCATAACTGAAGCTCCGGCACTTGTTCCCGCAATAAGATGGCCGTTTTTATGTGCAACGATAATAGCACGTTCAACGGGTGTGTTATGCACAATAATCATAAAACGCTGCTGATCCCCTCCAGTGAAGTAGATCAGTGCAGCATTTTTGATGGAATCGAGCTGGCTTGATCGAATCGGATCTCCCTTGTGAAACATGAAACCCGCCACCCTGTTCACTCCATATTCATTAAGCTGCTTTTTCATGTAATAGATAGCCGAGTCTTGCTCAGCACTGGCCATCGGCAAGATGAGGACATATCCTTTATTCTTTTTAATCCCAGACTCGTCTATCATTTTCTTTATCAGGCCGGGAGGTTTCGTTCCTCCGCCTATGATCAAAAGTTTGCCCGGTTTTCCAGCCTTTATACCTCCTGCTGCTGGTTCAAGCTGAGAAAGATTACAGATAAGAAAAAAAACAAGACAGATGTTCAGTAATGCGTTCATTGTTTATAGCTTATTGATATTTTTTGATTGCCGGTCTTTGCATTTTCTTAATGAATGGTGTACAAATGTGATGTCCTATTGGCTGTCCAGTAGAATTCCACGCAATATTCCAGTTAAATTTATCTGTTGCAACTATCTATTGGGAATTTCACACATCCATTTCCGGCAACACTAATATCTTGCGCCTTGAATAATCAAACACTATTCTTGGCGGACAGAAAAGGATTATGATAAATTATTTGAGGTTGATATGAGGATTTATAAGGCATTGACTATTGTCGTATTAGTCTGTCTTCCAGGCTTTATATATGCGCAATCCCGAAAGCTTTCGGGACCTGAGCAGTTTTTGGGCTATCCCCTTGGAAGTCACTTTACCCCGCACTACAAGGTCGTGGAGTATTTTCAATATGTGGCGTCAAACAGTCCCGAAGTTTCCCTTGAACAATACGGCGAGACCAATGAAGGACGTCCCCTGATGATTGCCAGGGTCAGCACACAAGCAAACCAGGACCGACTTGGCGACATCCGGAAAAGCAACCTGGATTTGTCGGGCCTCATGAATGGAAATCCTGATCCAAATCAGCCGGCAATCGTATGGCTGAGCTATAACGTTCATGGAAATGAGGCTGTAAGTACCGAAGCATCCATGCAGGTACTCTATGATCTGGTAAGCGGTAATAACAAAAAGTACCAGGATTGGCTGAAAAACACGGTTGTCATCATTGACCCATGCCTGAATCCCGATGGCCGCCAGCGGTACGTCGCATGGTACAACCAGATAGTGGGCGATACTCCCAATCCTTCGTATGATGCACGTGAACATCATGAGCCATGGCCGGGCGGCCGCGTGAACCACTATTATTTCGACCTCAACCGCGACTGGGCATGGATGGTGCAAAAGGAATCAAGGGAACGGGTGGCGATTTATCAAAAATGGATGCCTCAGATACACGTCGATTTCCATGAAATGGGTCCGAGTGCACCTTACTACTTTGCTCCGGCGGCCATACCTTTTCATGAAGCTATAACCGGCTGGCAGAGAAAATTCCAGGAAATAGTTGGCGAGAATAATGCGCATTATTTTGACCAACACGGCTGGCTGTACTTCACCCGGCAGGTATATGATCTGTTCTATCCCAGCTATGGCGACACTTACCCGATCTTCAACGGTGCTATCGGGATGACCTACGAACAAGGTGGCGGCGGAGTTGCCGGATTAGCGCTGAAACGGGCCGTTGAAGATACCCTGACTCTAACAGATAGAATTGCCCACCATTGGACGACCAGCATATCAACTATCGAAGCAGCCTCTGAACATCACGATGAACTGCTCTCCAATTATAAGCAATACTTCCAGAAGGCAAGAACGAATCCGGAGGGTACCTATAAAACCTACCTGGTAAAGGCTTCAAATAACCCTGACAAGCTGAAGGAGTTGACTGATTTGCTGAATAAGGAGCAGATCACTTACGGTTTCGCAACAAAGAAACAAACGGTCAGGGGATTCCATTACCAGGCAAATAAAGAGGAACGAACGGAAATACAACCGGGCGATTTATTGGTAAGTGCTTACCAGACAAAAGGGGTGTTGACTCGTGTCCTCTTCGAACCGAAATCGACACTCACCGACTCCCTCACGTATGATATTACAGCATGGGCTCTTCCGTATGTCTATGGAGTCGATAGTTATGCATTATCCGAGCGCATCGAACCGGGACAGGGTACCCTGCCCAACCATGCATATCAATCGATTGACTCCAAACAACCTTATGCCTACGTGGCAAAGTGGAATAGTTTCGAGGATCTGAAGATGCTGTCCAAACTTATTGATAACGGCGTCAAAATAAGGTATTCCGAAAAATCATTCTCAATAAATGGGAGAACTTATCCTATTGGTACACTTCTCATTCTGAGAAAAGACAACCGGCATCTCGGTAATCAATTTGAAACATTGGTAAATGATGCTGCCAAAAAGTTTGATGAACCAATCCAGGCACTGACTACTGGACTCACTCCTTCCGGACCGGACTTCGGCTCAAATGATGTTCGGTTCATCAAAAAACCCACGGTTGCCGTATTGTCAGGTGAAGGCACATCTGCTTACGCGGTAGGCGCAGTATGGCATTTCATGGACCGGCAGATCAACTATCCTGTCACGCTTATCGGAGCCAACTATTTTAACAGGATCGACCTGGGTAAATACAACGTCCTGATTTTACCTGATGGACGGTACGGAGATGTTTTCAGGAAAAAAGATCTTGATAAAATACATCAATGGATTCGAAATGGCGGTAAGCTCATAGCCATGGAGGGTGCTATAAAATACCTCTCATCTTATGCAAGCTTTGTTGCGATTAAGGAGAAAAAGTCCACTGATCCTTCGAAGGGAAAAGAAGACAGCCATGAAAAACTGCAAACCTACGCTAACAGAGAGCGTGACGAGGCGACCAACATCAACGCCGGGAGCATTTATCGCGTGCACATGGATAACACCCATCCGCTTGCTTTCGGTTACGGCGATACCTATTTCTCCCTAAAACTGGATGCTGACAGCTATGATTACTTGGAAGACGGCTGGAATGTTGGGGTAGTCGAAGGGGATGCGTTAGTCAGTGGATTCACCGGGTATAATGCCCGTAAAAAATTGATGAACTCGCTCGATTTCGGTATTCAACCAATCGGCAGAGGTGAAATTGTCTATATGGTCGACAACCCATTGTTCCGCGGATTCTGGATGAACGGGAAGTTGTTGTTCGGGAATGCCCTGTTCATGGTTGGACAGTAGAAATGTTAATTTTGAATTATGAATTTTGAGTTTAGAATTACTCGTAAAAATTCACAATCCCATCATTTCTTTGGAGAAAGCCTGTCCCGATCTATCGGGAGGTTTGGGGTGAGGTATCACAGCGGTTAATGTGAGACTCACAATGTCTCAGGATTATTCCTTACCACAAGTCTGGTTCGCTTCTTTTTTTCGTCTTCTTTCAAAATTCGGTCCGGTTATCTTACATTGATTTCGGGTAAAAAAAGTCACTATTGGCTGACACAGGGTTGTCACCCGATCCATTAACTTGTAATCTATAGAGACGCATTCACTATCACCGGATTGAATAAGCATGAAGATTGGTATTGTTACATCGCGCGACAAGTTGATTCTGGAAGAAAAACTGAATGCTCTCATTCAGAAAAAAGGAATCGGACATTGCCTTATTCTTGTATCGAGTCAGGGCATGGTTCGTCATCTGAGACGCGAGTTGCAAAATGCATTCAAGGTGCCGGCGCCGGATATACGACCACTCGAAAGCTGGCTCGACGAACTCGCGATGCTATCCCAACCGACAAGTCCTGCTCCACTTACTCCCCTCGCACCAGACGAACGTACACTTGTATTGCGCGAATGGCTGCGAACCAACATGAACGAGGTTTTAAAAAAGTGGTTGGCGCCCTCTACAGTAAGGGTACTTTCCGATTTGATTGCCGATATGCATCGGGCCGATGTCTCCATAAGTGAAATTGTTAAGCAATTGACAGGCCGTGGAGCTACGAATCATGCACGCGAGCTGATCAATCTGCTGGAAGGTTATCGCGATTATCTCGAAACGCAGAACTGGATAGACCGTGAGGCGCTGCCTGGCGGTATGAGTGCGGTAGCTGCCGGCTTGCTGAAATATCCACACATCATTTTATATGAGCCGGACTACTTGTTTGAATCCCAGAAAAAAGGACTTTCGGCCGTTCTGGAATCGCTCAATTCAATCCCAGGTTCGTCTCTAAGCCTATTGCAATACGAATCGGGAGAACCGGATCCTGAAATACCATCTGTTACACTATCCGGTTGGTTGCGGGAAGAATCTCAGCAAAAAGGATGGCCTGTAGATGAAAGCCTGACAGAGGGCAAAGGTGTACGGTATCACATATCGGCATTCCTTAACCGGGGCCTGCAACTACCGGATGATGAAAATGCTGAACTGCAGCAATCGAACCGTATTCACATCCGGGAAGCTCACAATGCACGGACCGAATTGGAGCAGGCATTACGGATCATTCGATGGCGTGTAGCGACGACACCGGCCGCTCAACATGGTTCAAAACTCAGCGATTATGTCGTGCTCGTCAGTGACTTGACGGACTATGAGCCGCTGGTTGCCCCCCTGAGCAAAAGCTGTGAAGTACCACTGACCTCTACACGTGGACCTGCCAGGAGTAGCAATCCGATCATTCGGAGATTCATGCTCCTGTTATCGCTTAAACGCAATGGTTTTTCGATTGATGACATCTACCAGGTTTTCGCTGATAACTTGTTCAAGGTTCACGGACTTAGCTCCGAAGACCCGGCCGAAGTGCCCAACATCCGAAGTTTCTGCCAGTTCTGCCGGGCATATAATTTTCGCACACTCGATGAGGCTGCTAACGGACTGGAAAATGCCATGGCTCGCAGGCGCCTTTCTATTGAACAGACACGTCATTGGGATGAAGGCCGAAAAGAACGGGAAATAAAACAGGTCAATCTTGATGAAAAATATTTTAGCGATGTTATCGAGGCTTTGAATGGATTGCGCAGGCGATATCTGTCCGGAGAAGATCTGCGACTGCTTTCGGATTGGATACTCTGGGCGGAACAACTGATCAACGAACAGGATAATCTGGGTGATCCTAAAGCAAATGTTACTCAATCACAACTTTCGGAAATTCTGGATAAATTAGTACAAACTCATCAACGGCTCAGTCTCAATCCTTCGCTGAGAATGAATGATTTCCTGGATCTGGTGGATCTTTCACTAAAGGATAATCGCGAACGATCCGCAGATCTCCCGGAAGCAGTCCAGTTGACCGAGGCGGGGTACTTTCCGGATACACATCGCAAAACCGTCTTCTTGCTGGGTCTGAGTGAAGGCAGCTTTCCCAAGCCTGTTAAAACGGATTACCTGAGATTCCGCTATCAGAACCTGATGCTGGGACTGCTTCGCAACCGACTGCCGGATCCGTGGCTGGAGGCCCAGCACCGATTGTTACGCCAAATTGAGAACGCTGCGGAGCTTTTCATTTCACGTCCGCGGCACAAAGAGCAGCGCTCTGTCATCGGTTCAGCGCTCTGGCAAGACCTGACGTGGACACTCGACTGGGAAGCAAACCAGGAAGCATGGTCTTGGCCGCATCCGGATGAAGCCTATCTCATCACCAATGCCGACGAACGCTTGTATGATGGAACGCTCAGTGATCCTAATGTTGCCGGAACATTCGAAAAAGACCAGCCAACACATGCGCGATTAATCGCTTCAATTGGAAAAGAGCGTCGAAATCATTCCGGCATGGGACTTTACGATGGCGACTTGCGTTCAGCAGGAAGAACTGATTGGGATGAACAATTAACAAATATCAAAAAAGACTGGTGGCTACATCAAACAGATTCAGAAGGTGCCCTATCGAGTTCGATTTCACAACTTGATAGATACGCTACATCACCACTTGAATTTTTCTTTCAGCGTGTATTACGGCTCGAACCACTCGAGGAATATAGTGATGAGATCGAGGCAACGGTAAAAGGAGACATCGTTCATAAAATCCTTCAGGAATATTACACACGGAATTCAACTTACGCGCCAGGATTGTCGGTCATTGCTCCCTCTTCTCTTTCCGATGATGAAAAACGAAAGCAGGCCTGGCAGCGCCTCATGATCATTTCTAAAAAAGTTCTGGAAGATCATGCCGGACAAACCGGCTATTCCAATTCGCCATTCCCGGGGGTCTTTGAATTGCAGTTGCAGAGGCTCCTCGACGGATTTCTAAAACGAGAAATGGCTCGTTCGGAGATGCTGCAGTCGGAGTTACTTAATGAATTAAAACCGGCAGGTTGCTACAGCGATTCTCGTTTCAGCATGGAATACGGCTGGGATTACGAGCCAGAACTCAAATCGGTACCTTTCCCGGTGCGTTTGCGTGGATTCATCGATCGTATTGATCACTCGTCAGATGGAAAGCAGGTGCTCGTATTCGACTACAAAACGGGGACAAGCAGCGTGAAATCATTCAAGTATGCTATCAATAAGGGAATGAGTTTCCAGCTTCCGGTTTATGCCCGGGCACTCCTGCATGAAGGGTGCGAACGGTTTGCCGGAGGGTATTACGTGCTTCCATTTGGCCGCGAACAAAGTAAGATCGCATGCACCCAGCTTATCGGTGAGGAACAATGGTTTAATCCGGATTTGATCAACGGAAAAACGAATCGCAGGCTGACTGAATTCATTGGACTCATGGAATGGGATGAGTTTCAAAACTTCCTGGATCAGCTCGTACATGAACGTATGGAATGGATTCTGAATCACATCCACGACGGATTGTTCAATCTTGGTTTTACCGAACCACCGGTCTACTCCGATTTCAAATGGATCGAACGGTATGATCCCGGAATCCAGAAGGCAAGGAAGCGTGCTGAGGAGAAAAACCTGATCGAAACCATGCAAACTTTGGAAGACGGATCGACACACGTAACAAAACAGCTTAACCGGTATTACCTGGATATAGAAGTACTTGCGAGTGCCTAACCCGGATTATTCATGAAAGGGGTATAAAAAATGGGTGTAAAGTGTTATCTTGTAGGTAGTTAACCAATAAAAAAACACAC